>Ga0308003_1000198_pt1 | contig 29839 bp, 24 predicted proteins | sample Neamet36_FD_203159 | JGI IMG/M metagenome (GOLD analysis project Ga0308003, IMG submission 203159) | Marine microbial communities from water near the shore, Antarctic Ocean - #36 | ecosystem: Environmental > Aquatic > Marine > Unclassified | place: Southern Ocean | collected 2014-06-06
AAATAAAAAACCATCGACGTTTTTTGATCAGTTTTAACTATTTTCAACAAATGAATATACATTTAATAAAAGACTCAGAGCTTTCCTCTGAAACATTTAGTGAAACCTTTGACTTGTTAAATCAAGTTAGGGGTTCCATAAATTATATTGCCCATTTTGAGGATATTCGTATTGTTGATACAGCTGCAGTTGATGTAGAATTTAGCAAAGATGAGTTTGAACGGAGTGATTTTGTTGATAATATTTGTTGTTTTATTCCATGCGACACGAAATTTCCTATTTCACGAAGAGTATCAACTCCTAAAGAAATACTTAAAGAGTGTTCTAAATTTAGATACAATAAAGATATAGGTGATGATGAAATTGTCATTCTACTTACTGAAACTCCAAATTCCTTAAACTGGTTTAAGTACGGTTATTCTAATAATGCGTTTATCAATACCTCAGATTTTAGCTATTATATTCCATGTGTCTCTTCTTATCCATTAGCTGCACAAGTATCTTCTTTAGTATTACAAATATTGATGTTTGATGACCTTAATCACTTGTTGAAAAACTCTCACAAGGAGCGAAGTATTGGTTGTATAAATGATTTTTGTGAAAACAAACACGATATTTTATTACAGTTTAAAACGGCAGATATTTGTAGCGATTGTCAAAAAATAATTAATGAGTCTGAAATCCCACACAAGATTGTAAATCAAATTATAAATACTCTTGAACTGTTAAGGTCTAAGATGTTGGCTATAGAGAAATACAAACAAAGTATACGAAAATCACCGATTATGATTGATAAAGAATCTGGCAATGTAATTATTGTAGATTTAGATAACTATATGATTAAACTTACACCCTTAGAGAAAACTGTTTATCACTTTTTCTTAAGGCACACAGATGGTGTTTTAGCTTGTGAAATCTCTGATTATGAATGTGAGATTAAAGAAATCTATAATGAGTACTCTACTATTTCTGACTTCCAAAAACACAATAAATATATTGGCGATTTACTAAGTCCTATGACAAATTCAATGCAAGAAAAATTATCTAAAATTCGAAAGAAATTTAAAGATATTTTAGGCTATGGTAATTATGAAGATTACGTAGTTAGCAAAGATTCTATGGATGGGAAGTATAAAGTTAAATTAGATAGAATGTTAATAAAATAAAGTAGTATTACATAATTATAAAATTGGCTTTTAAAACCAATAATATCTGACTTGTTTTTATACTTTAAAGAAGTTAAAATATTTGAGTGTTTTATATATAACCTAATTAAGCTTTTAAATCATAGTAACTTACTAAACAAGAAATAAACTAAATCAACCAAAATGGCACTAACAAAGAAAGAATTAAAGCAAGAATTAGTGACTTATAAGAATCACTTAACACATGAATTCTCACAAAACAGGAGAGATTTACTAAAGTTAAAGATACACGATCAAGTAGAGAGTACATTCAACGAAATACAAGTAAGTTTAAGTAAGTTAATTGCACAATTATAAATTACATATAATTAAAGTTAACTTTTGTTATACTGTAAGTGCAGACTCTCTGTATACTCTTGATAATTATGTATTTTTGATGATGTTAATATAGAAATTCATTTAAGCCATCTAATTTTAAACTAAAAATTTATTTACTTAAGTTTGATTCTATTTAGAATATTTATAGTTGCCTAACTCAGATTAAGGGTAATTTATATTTGCTAATTTAGAGCCTAAATCTGATGTTGATATACATTTTAGTATGCTTATTGTTCTTTATATAAGCAGTGAATTGTAATAATTGGTGTAAGATGTTTGTCTGAGATGATTGACTAACCGCCGTTTAGGAGCTATGTATTTAGGGTGGTGTAAGACATACCCAAATTGGTAATGACATATACGTTTACTAGATTAGTCACTATTCTTATTCATTTTAGTCAAATAATGTTTTTTGCGAATCGAGATTTCTTTCTTTATGTGAAAACTTTAAGGGTTTTCCTTTTACAGTAATAATTTCGTCTTGTTCTTTTAGAAATGAGGAAACTTTTCTTGAACTCCAATCTAATTTAAGTGAATTAACTATTTTATTTGAAGTGTAAATCCCATTTTTTAAGAGTTCAATAATTTTATATTCAATATCTTTTTTATTTGGTTCTAAAATAACATTTTGGTTGATATTCATTTGTTGCTCATAGGTTAAAATGTCCCCTTTAGCATCCACTGGAACGGCTCCTTTTTGAATTAATTGATTATTTGCATTTTTTTCTTCTAATTCAGGTTTTCTAACAAATATTTTTCGCCCTTTTTTCAATCCATCAACAACTCCAGACCATGTACCCCCTTTATTACTTGATTCAGCAACAAATATTTCATCAGCTAAACCGTAAATTATTGGATTACGAGCCATAGCTAAGCCAACATTCCAAGTCGCATTTGGATAGAATGTACTTAAAACCATCACATCACCATCAATGATTTGTTTGTAGTATTTTTTAAATCCTGAATTAAATGTAGAAATACCTTGAGGTAGAACAATAATACTCTGCCCTTTATATTTTAATGCTGCATCTAACGCTTGTTTGTCAACACCTTTGGCAAAACCACTTACTATAACTTTATTGTCTTTAGAAGCTCTATTAGCTATATTATCTGTAAAATCTAAAGACACTTTATCTGCATTTCTTGAGCCAACAATAGCGACTGATTGTTCTTTCATTATTGCCTTATTTCCTTTTGTGTAAATTAAAGGTGGTGCGAAGGTTTTGCCTAAATTCATTTTAAGTATAGGCGAATATTCAGGTGAAGTAATAGGTAAAATACTGTATCCTTGTTCTAGAAGGTTTTCAACCATAAAAGCATAGTTTGATAATTCCTTTATAGCTCCTTGAAACAATGATATCTCATTTTCATTTAATTCGAATTGATCTCTCCATTGTTTTGTTTCAAAATGAAAAAAATCAATAATCGTTTTTTGTTCTTCAAATAATCTAACAATTATTTGATTCTTTTTTTTTGTCCGCACTTTTGGCATATGTGCCAAAGCAAGCCAATATGATAATTCTTCATTCATTATACTGCTTTTTATATATCACCACCAACAGTTCTGGCGATTATTAAAGGTGCAATAATTCTTGCACCACAATTAGTTAACATTCTTCCAATCTCTAGAACTGTTTCTCCACTGTCAAAAATATCATCAAAAAGAATAACATTTTTACCAAATATCAGCTCAGAATTATTGAACGTAAACATTCCTGCAACATTATCTCTTTTTAAATAACCATTTTCAAACACTTTTTGTGGTTGTGTTTCTCCAATTTTTACAAGATTATGTGAAATCGGAACTTTTAAAATCTTGGAAAGCTTTTCTGCGAAATTCTTTACCAAGTCACCTGATTCGGTAGGTGGAACATATACGATTAAATCAAACGATTTTTGGCCATATTTTTTTCTGAATGCTTTTAATGTTAATTTAAGTAGAAAGTTAGGGAAATCCCCCCCATTTTGATACTTACTTCTACTAATTGCTGCACCAACATTTGATACACCATAATAACTTGCTGCAATTCCATTTACAATGTTGGAATTTCTGCTTTCAACTCTCAATTCAGGAAAATAGGTTTCTCGAAAATCAGTAAGTAAACTTATAGTCTCAGTCTTAGGATTATAAATTAATTTTTTAAAATTTGTATTATCACAATTTTGAATTTTGTAAGGAATTGTATCTCCAAGATATTCACATAAAAATTTCATTCTTGATGTTTCCAGATTGACATATTCAATCATTGAGTCAAGTTCTTTTAGTTTTAATTCTCTTAATTCTTCAAATGCATTTGTATTCAACTCAGGTGCATTAAATTGGTACTCATATTTTTTTGATCTACCATATATAACTTCTTTGATAATACCTTGCTCTATTAAGTCTGCTTTGACTACTCTTACCTGAGTTTGTTTAAGGTTTGTCGCTTTCATTATTTGGCGTTCACCCAATTGTTCACCTTTGACAGCATTGATAACTTTATTATACTTTATTATACTTGGCCGCCCACCATCTATGAATGATTTTGGTAGTTTATAATCTTCCTCTATTCCTTTATCGTCAGATGAATAATTATAAAATAAAATAATGATTGTTGGCTTGCCATCTCTCCCTGCTCTCCCTATTTCTTGATAATAATGAATTGGAGATGCTGGCATTTGTGTATGAATTAAAAATCTAATATCAGGTTTATCAATCCCCATTCCTAAGGCATTTGTAGAAACAACAGCTTTCCACTTATTAGCCATTAAGCCATTTTCAACTTCTTTTCTTGTTTCACCATCAAGACCTGCATTATATTCTGTAGTATTTATTTTAAGGTAATCGAACCAACGAGAGTATATTTCTGTATTCACCCTTGTACCTGAATAAATTATTCCTGTTCCCTCAATCTTATTTAGATTCTCAGCAAGCCAAATTAATTTTTCATCTTCTGATTTGACCTTAATTACAAACAAATTGAAATTATCTCTGATTAGTCGTCCTCTTATTGTTGTTATATCATTTGATATTTGCTTCTCAACATCTATTTGAACTCTTTTTGTTGCTGTTGCGGTAGTTGCTAAAACAGGCATGTTTTTAGGAAGCAACTGGATTAAATTAATTATCCTCCTAAAAGCTGGTCGGAAGTCGTGACCCCAAACTGAAATAGTATGAGCTTCATCAATTACAATCATTGATAAATTCATTTGTCTTGTAGCCTCTATCCATTCTTGATTCTCTTGTCTTTCAGGTGCAATGTATAAAATTTTCAGTTTCCCATTTATTGCATCTTTAATTGTTTGTGAATTTTCTTCTTGTGTTTGTTCTGAGTTTATAAAACTTGCACTAACTCCATTTTTCTTCAACCCTTTAACTTGATCACGCATTAAAGCAATAAGTGGTGAGAATATGATTGTTACGCCATCAAATTGTGTAGCAGGAAATTGAAAGCATAATGATTTTCCAAATCCAGTCTTTTCAATTAAAAGAACTCTTTTTCCTTGAAAAAGCAAATCAATTGTTTCCCATTGTTCATCATAGAATCTCTCAAATCCGAAAATCTGTTTTAGTTTTATTTCGGCTAATTGTCTATTCATTTACAAAAGTTTTTTTTTGTACTTAGACCAAATTTAGTTATTCTAAACCACAATTTATTACTATTGTTTGATATTTCTACTATGATCCTCCTTCTTGGTTTGATTTAAGAGCTTTGATGATTTAGCTCTCTGTGAAATTTGTTTTTTTCATAATGACAGTTTGAATTTAAAGATAATAAATTCGAATTATATACTGTCCGATTTTTAGGGAAGGCTACAACAGCTACAAGTAGACCGTAGCTTAGTTCTGCTGTTACATCTAACGTTTTCTCAATAGTCAATTTGATGTATTTATTTACCAACCTCTATTTTCAGCTATCTTTTCAATTTCATCTAAATCTATATAGTTATTATTTACTCTAATTGAGTTTACTGCACAATTATTTATATTTGTACCATATATTTTTGCCATATAGTATTTTGGCTTATCAATATTATAGTGTGTATAATTCTTACCTGATTTGAAATTTACTATTACAGTGTACATAATTTTTGTTTTAATTAATATTACTGCAAACATAAAACGCACATACGAAAGTTCTTTTCCTATGTGCGTTTAAAAATAAGTTATTGTAGTAATTACTCTTGATTATCTTTGATATATAGATCTAATAATGGCAGAATCAGAAGTATTGCGAGTGTATTATCATAAATATATTTATCATTCATGTTGGGGAATGTTCGTCCATCTTCAGCGAAATAACTGTTAAATATGTGTTGATGTGGTGTTTTTGTTCTAGCATCTTTTCCGTGTTCCTCTTGATTTCTTATTTTATTAAACTGTTCTGTATAGTATAAAACTTTAGGTGTAATTTTACAATATTTACTTGTTTCATAATCACATAAAAACGACCTATATTTCCCTGCAAGTAAGCTAAAGTCAATTAGTTCTTTATTTGAATTGTATTTTTTTACATCCCACTTGAAGTCATAATCATCATTATGAATCGATATTATATTTTTTTTAATTAAATCAATCTGATTTCTGTATTTTACGATAAAGTGATTTTTTAAATCTTTAATAATTTTTTTATTAATTTCCGAAAATATATTACCAGGGTATTCTCCCTCAATTTTTTTACATATTAATCTTAAATTGTTTTTAATGGTGTCATTAGAAATTTTTTCAACTCTAGTTTTTAGAATATCAGAAAAGCTGTAATGAGATTTATGAGTATAACCTGAACTTAGATTTTTTTTAATTTGCAGGATTACTTTATCTACAAATTCTCCGTCTTTCTGAATTACAGAGTCATTGTTAACTGAAATTAGCTTTAACCAATTTGTGTTTGGTATTAGACCACTTAAAATTGTATATGAACAATTAAGGTTGTCGATTTTTCTTTGATTACATATATATTCAATAAATTCAACGCCATTTTTAACTTCAGAAATTTGACTATGAGATCCTCGAGGTAATTCAAGGTCTACAATACAATATTGAATACAATTATTGTCAAATTCATTTTTAGCATCAATTAAATTTGAACATGGTATCCAATTGTCTGCTTTTAGACCTGCTTCTTTTAGTTTATTCCATATTAAGTCAAGTATTGCAGAATTGTCATCTACAGCTAATACTTTAATGTCTTCAATATTTATCATAGAAGTATAACTTTACATGTTATTTTGAATATATTTTTTTCTACATATTCTTTGTAATCAATTTTCTCAACTTCAATCATATTTTTTCTCAAAAATTCAAAACTTAATTTTAGTCCCAAATGAACTTTTGATGTTTTTTGATCTTGGATGGTTTTATTTCCAAGTCCATTATACGTGTCTATATCTATATTAATTGTTGTCACAACATTTTCAAAATGTATAAATGCTATATTATCATTTAGTTCTGTCGTTATTGTAAAATCATTTCCATATTTAGTTCCATTGTCGATAAAGTTCTCGAAACATGCTTCAACTATTTCTGTGTTTGTCTCAATTGATTTGTCTTTTGTATTATTTAAATTTAGTTTTACATTTGTAAATTTGTTTTTACTACATATATCTTCAATAAACTGATTAATAGAATGTTTTTTTATATTACCCGATGAGAATTTAGTGTAGAGTTCATTTATTTTCTCTAAATTTTTTCTCTGATTTATAATAATGTCCTTACTGTGATTTAATAGATTTGAGGCAGTTAATAGTTCTTCTTTTCTGAATGGATTATTTTTCAGCCAAATCTTTCGTTCTTCAGGGTCATTTTGCCAATAATTATTCTTCAGGGATTCAATAAGACTTTTGTTATTAGACTCTGTTATTGAAGTAATTTGTTGCTCTAATTCTATAAATTTATTTTTATATCTATGTGAAAATTCAAGTTTTAGTCTTTTATAGAAATTTTCTTCATTTTTCTTCAATAAATCAATAAATAAATCCAGGTAGCCCTGTATTTTGTTTTTGTTTTTTTCTGATAGTATATAATATTCCTCGTTTGATATAAAAGTAGTTATGAGTTTATGTACTCTTTTTTTGAAAATATATTTTGTTGTATAAATGCCTTCTTCATCTTCCTTAGATATTAATTGTTTTGTCTTTAAATCTATATATTTGTGTGGTGGATTGATTTTAATTATAATATTATCAAAGTCTTTGTCATTATTTAAAATATTCTCTAGAGAGTTATAAACCTCTTCTATGGAGTTGGGAATATACTTAGCTATTATATTTATATCTATTTCATGTTTAGGTTGATCCTCTTTAATCTCTATATCAAGATACTTACTTTCAATTTTAATTGGTTTTTCAATTAATAAAATATTGAAAATGTTCTCCATGAAAAACTCAAATATAAATTCATCATTATATTCACTTGTAGTAATAAATTGAATTACTTTAAATTTATTAGGCTCAATATATATGTATTCATCTGATTTTTTTAAATAGAGAACTTTTGAATAGTCATTAGAAATGATGATTGCTGAATTTGAGATTTGTTCATAATTCTCATTTGTATTTAATAAATATTTTTTTATTTTAGACGTAGATAAAAAATTATTTTCATCTAATTCTTGAAAAATATAATGATCAAGTTTTAATAATCCTTGTCCAGATTTAAAATTAATATTTGTAGTTAATTGCTTTTCACTTATTAAATCTATGAAAGAAACAATTTTAGTTTTTAACTCTATTTGATGTTTTTCATCTTCTGTGTCATTAAATTCAATAGAAGATTTTATATATTTAATACAGTTAAATCTGTTGTTAAAACTTATTGTACTCCAATCATTTGCATTTCCAAAATATCTTTTAAAGTCAATTAATTCTTCTTCGGTTTTTTCAATAATTGAATATGTTTCAAACTCATCTAGTTCAAGTTCTCTGAACTTTGGAACTATCGTTTCTTTATTACGATTATTTGATAGAATTATCTTAGCTATATTATTAAATTCAATTTCAAATAAGTTAAAATCTCTTTGTATTATTTTATAAAAATCTACTCTTTCTTTAAGTATATCATTATTAATTATATGGTAGGATATATTATAATTATCATGTTTGATTTTATTAAGAGCATCAAGAAGATCAATACTAGGATTTATAATAGTCTTATTACTTAGCTCACTGAGGTTTTTATGAGGTATTTTCTTTGGAGAAATTTTGATCAATATGTGATGAATAAAATCTTCTAAATTTTCTTGATATTTATCAATAAATTCAATAATATGATTTTGTATTTTTAGTTGTTTATTATTTCCCAGATTTGATTTTGCAATTATTGCACAACAATAATTTACTAATTCATTTTGATCAGTTTGATTGAATAATAATATTTCATTAACTATTTTTTCATTATTTAGACCCTTATTTAATTCATGAATAAAATCACTTGTATTAAAATCATCATCAAAATATTTAATATTCGTATATTTATATATGTACTCAGCATCTCCAGATTGTCCATTTCTTGATTTTAATTCGATTTTAGGTCGTGTTCTTTCTGCTAATATATTCAGTAAATCAATATTTATATGATTTTTATTAATGCGGGGATTAAGTGAAAGTTTATTGTAGTTTTTAAGTAAATCATTTGCAGTACACCATTTGTTTATTAAAATACTTTCATAAGTTCTATATCGTATTTCTTCATCGTCAAATTGACTTTTTTCTGTCTTAAATATATCTAGATTTAAAATTAAATTAAATGTGAGGTGTCCTAATGAAAGTTGATATATAGCATCTGGAGCGAAAATATAAATAAAATCTATATTATCATTTTCATATTTCGTCCCTAAAACATTTCTTTTAGATACTTCTTCAAAAGGTTTTGATAAAATGTCAATATAAATTATTGTATTTATATCATCTTTTTTTGTTATGCTAAATGTAAATTCAGTTTCACTTTTCACATCCCAATTAGCCAAAATTAACTTGTCTTTAATGGAATCTTTATAATCTTGAAATGAAAAAATCATAATTCTAAAGATAAAATATTAATTGCAAAATTCAAATTGGCTTCGCCCATTCCACTTGTAGTTATTCCAACAACTTTTCCATTCATATTTATCAATGGACCTCCGCTGCTTCCGTGTGTTATTTCTGTTGTAGTTTGAATTATATCTGTTCCTCTTATTGCTGATACAATTCCTTTTGATAATGTATGTTCTAGGCCTTCAGGATTGCCAATTGTAAATACTTCTTCTCCTACAATTGGTCTAATACTAGAGGGTTTTAGATAATCATTTCCGTACACTTCATTTAGTTGAAATATACAATAATCAATATTTTTATTTCCTTGTGATAGTTTTGATATTTTATATTTTACATTCTCAATCACTGCATAGGCTAATGAATAATCAGTATTTTCAAAAACATGAAAATTACTTATAGCTTTCCCATTTGAATTTATGAAAAATCCGGTTCCTTGGAATGTGTCGTGTCCATTAGATGTATAAATTATAAACACTGAAGACTTTAATTCTTTAAATAATGATGCTAAATTAGTATGTTTTCTGTTTATATTTTCTGGTTTAATTTCTGCCTCAATTGGAATCAATTTTTTAAACTTTTTTTTTGAATCAATTTTCGCCCTACTATTACAGGCAATTATAATTGTCATCAATAAAATATATGTGATGGCTTTCATCAAGTGAATTTTAGTTTAAGTCCAATATAGGCATAATTTGTATAGTGAATCGTAGATTCTTACCAGAACCTTTTTTTCTTGATTTGCTGAAATATCCAGCTCCTGAAATTAGAAGTTCAAAATTTTTATTTTCTGTCTTAGAATAATATTCGTTATTTATTGTAAAATTATAACCTTCATTTTTCCACCAATTCACAATAGATAATGCTCTTTCGTAGCTCAATATATATCCTATATCAGGGTTGGATTCCCAATTTTTGAATCCTTTTTTATCATCATATCTCTGCGCTTGTCCTTCAATTACCATAATATAATTAACATCCTGATACATTTTGTTACTACTAAGCTTTTCAAAGAAAACTTGAATTTTATTCGCAGCATCTCGTAGCTGATACTCAGAATTTGGATTATTTTTAAATACATCTTCTATATCTGACTTAGCGGGATCAAAGTTTATATCTATTGCTAATTCATATCTTTTGATTTCTTCGTTATAAATAAAAAGAGTTTTCGATTCATCCAAACCTTTTGCAGAATTTATCGTATCCTCTGCTTTTTGAAGATTAAAGTTACTATATACCAAATAACCTAGTAATACAAAAATTATGGTTGTAAGTAGATCGACATAACTAGGCCAAAAATATTCTGAATCGTCCTCTTGCATGAATTATTATTTTTTGTTTTGGTTAATCCATTTTTTTATTTTTTCTGAAGTTTGGTTTATGTATTGTAGTATTTGTTTAAAAAGATCTTTAGAACTATTATTTTGTTTAGGAATTCTCTCTATACTCTCTTTTAAGCCTATAATAGTATCATTTAGGGACTCAATTGCTTTGTCTAGATCTTTGTTGTTATTTGTGTTTATACCTTTAGATTCAACAACTCTATCAAGTTTTTCTTTATAGTCATTAAATACACTATAGAATGATGATCCAAGTTTTTCATGATTTTTAAAAACTTCTAAAAGCGTTTTTTGTTGATTGTCACTTACTTTCTGGATTCCATCCCTAAATTGAAAATCTATATTTGAAATAGATTCATTGAATGTATCTTCACGCTCGCTCAGTGTACTAAAGTGTTTTTGTATCCATTCAATCACTTTTCTTGACTCATCAGTATTATTTACAATTTTTGATAATAAGTCTTCACTATTATTATTTAGGACATTTACTTTAGTCATTAATTCGTTTGAACTAGATGTTAGTCTTTCTGTATTATCAATAAACGAGTTAAGTTGATTCAGGTACTGTGCAAACTTTTCAATGCTGTGAGCAGAACTTGATAAATCTTTAAATAATGTAATATTATTTTGACTAATCTGAATTACATCTAATTCTTCAATTCTTTTTAACGATTCATTTTGAAGGTTAGCAGATTGAACAATGTCTTTTGATGATTTGTCCAGTTCATTAATATTTACACTAAACTTTTCATTGAAATTATCTAATTGTCTACTAAGTTTATTTATACTGTCTTCTATTCCAGAACTTAATGTAGGTATTAGTTCTGTCTGAATTAATGAAAAGAATTCTGATTTATTTTTCTCTAATTGAACCTTAGCCTTATTGTAAAAGATTGAATTATTTACTAATACACTTAGTATTCCAGTAATACTAGCAATCATTGCAAGTTGTACGTGTTGAGTGAAACTATCAAGATTACCACTATCTCCTGTGATGTTAGATATACCCATAGCAATACCTAACATTGTACCGCATAAACCCAAGTATAAGGGGACAGGCATATTTAATTTTATTTGATTTTGTAGAGAATTTAATTGTTGGTTAGTTATTTCTTGAATGACTTTATATTCTGTTTGACTATTCTTGCTTTTAAACAAGTATTTATTTATTAAATCTACAATATGTTTAAATTTTTCATTTTCTCCTCTAAATTCAATTTTTTGAAGCTTATCAAATTTTTCAGTTTTGTTAATTAAGGTATTTTTTATTTGTTTAAAAAGCTTTAATAATTCAATTTTTGATATTTGATTATTCTTAATTTTTGTAATAAATTTATTTTTTACAATTTGATTTTGAATCAAGTCTTCTAAAATCAAGTCTGGGGTATCAATAAATTCACCAATATGACCATATTTTTCTGAGTAGTCATCTGAATCAAGATCAGTTATTTTACTTTCAATAAATTGAATAGTTGATGTAAACCATTCTTCATTTTTACATAACTGTTCAAAATCTTTTGAACTATTTATTCTAGATATTTCTGTAAAATCTCCAATAAATCTTGGAGTGAAATATGGTTTAATCAAATAATCTATTGAATTTGCTATTGAAGATTTGTATTTTGAGATTATTCTTTTTGTATGCAAGATTGAGATGACTTGCATTAATATAATTGTAAATAATATGAATAATGGGAGAAGAGTCATCTGCAAATCACTTTATTTTTAACTTAATTGGCTCAGTTATCATAATTCTATTTTCAATAATAGAAAAACTAAAAAAGTTGTGATCTATTCTGATATCTGAAATGTTATATTTTTCTTCTTCGTTAAATTCAATGTACTCTACTTCATCATTCCTCCATTTTTGGGAGAAAAATTTATCTAGGAATATCTTATTTTTGTCATAAATCAATTCAGCTTTAAATGTATCATCGTGATTCTTTAAAACTTTGAATAAGCTATGTCTATCTGATTCAGCAATATTTTTCATTTCACTAAAAAAACTAGAATTAGTATTTTTTTTAGTCAAAAATGGGAGGTACCATGGTTTATTATCAGTAAAAGATTTTAGCTCTTCTTCAAGCCCCAATTTAATTTCTTCTAAAACTTTCTTTGCCTCATCTATTCTTTCAATTTTTTGGATGAGATCTTCTTTAATTTGATCTTGTTTATTCATCTCCATCTTCCTTCTCGTAAATAGTTTTTAAATCAATAGCAAGTTTTTGAAATACATTAGGAAATGCCGCGAAAAACAGTGATTCATCTATCCTTAATTCGTCTTGAACTCCAATAAGATCTTTTTTACGATGAACCCCATTTGCGTAATAATTTGTGAAGTTAGGCTGTAAACTTAAAATACAATCATTAATGTCATCTACATTTTTTATGTAGAAAACATCACTGAACTCTTCCTTATTTAACACAGCATTTATAGAACTAAATAATGTCATTAATTCTGTACTATATATATGATAATCATTTGGATTATTATCATTCTTATACATATATTCTTCAGTATCAATATTTCCCTTTAATGAGATTAGATTATCTTCATCTGATCCTAACCAAAAACGATCTTCACCACAAGCATCAAGCTTTGTGTCAAACGGTATGCATAGAGCCCCCTCAGCTGTACAAAGCTTAGGGTTTTCATTAAGTTTTATATCTGTTAAAATTTGTTCTTGATTATATACTTCCTTTGCAAATGCATTAAAATAATTTAATGTATTCTCGTAAGTAGGCGAATTATCTAAAAATCTTAAAAGTTTTGATCCAGAACCACTAAAAGTAATAGCTTTTATATCGTCTAAATTTGACAACTTATTAAACTTGATTATGTAATAAAAGATAGCAGAGAAATAAGTTAAAAAATAATATTTAAATGGATGATCGGGATCAATCATCAATGATTCAAATTCTCCACTTTCTTGCTCTAAAAGATATTCTATTGCTTTAAGCCCATTTACTTTTGATGGCAGTGTTATACCTTTTTCTTTTGCCCATTTAAGAATTGCAAAATTGTCAATGTTATCTGATGAATAAGGCATGTCACAATAATTGAATAATTCATTAGCTCCAAAGCGGATTGATTGTTGATTTATTACTGTTGCACCTTTATAGGTAATAAGGTCAATTGTACCTCCTCCAATGTCTATATTGTATATTGGTCTACCATAGTCAAATAATAAGTTCTTATTTTTATAATAGTAATAAGGAGAAATGGATTCAGATATTGATCTTAAATTTTCATGAGGATTATTCATATTAAAAAAAGTAGTCATTTTTTCTGCATAGACGTTAGTAAGAACTCTTAACTTACCCTTTGACATACTTAGGGGATATGTGTAAGTAAGCTTAAGAGTATCAAAATTTGCGTTATTGATCATCAAATAATGTTTGAGAAAGATAAATAAGTGATCTAAGTATATGTTAACTTGCTTTTTACCAATTGTACTTCTGCCTGAAAACCATTTAAAATTTGATGCAATGTTAGTTTCTTCTTTGAAATATGTAGCTATTTCTCCTCCATTTGAATCTTTATTATATTTTTCATCATTCGAATAATTAATACCAACATCCCCCCCACATATAAAATCTTTTTGGTTCCAGTTAAGATTATCTTTTTCTATTAATTCTGATTTAATTGGAAATTTACATGATTGAATATCATTTATAATTGCGTGATTATCAGTAATATATGTAGGCATGAAATAACGGTTGATAATTAATGGAAGTTTAAAAAATTCTTCATCCTTATTTTCTTTAAAGTCTTTATGAGTATAAACAGTTAACGGCTTATTTGTATCTATATTTAATCCTTTAATAAATTGACCATCATGTATATTTTTAACTGCTATGTAAGAATTAGATGTACCAAAATCAATAGCAACTTCAAAATCATTATTTCCACATTGATACTTAATTAACTTAGGTAAAATATATGTAGAAAAACTATCGAATTCTATTTGAATAAATGAAAATTCGGTAACTCTATGTGTAGTAATTTCTAGCTGTAAATAGTTTACTTCTGCATTCTTATCGTATTTAGATTCTTCATCTAGAATAACTTGTTGTTTAGAAATTTTATTGCCCTTGTGATTAAAGTAATGAATACCTTTAATCCCAACATCAGTGTTTTCTATACAGTCAAAATATACAACTGTTTTTTCTTTATTAATAGAGTCATTAAATTCGAAATTGTTTTGAATTCCTACCGATAAATTTTTCGAAAGTACTCTAGACCTGTTAGATGCTAAATTACTTTCATCTTTTGTTGGAGAGTATTGCTTTGAAAGTTTAATATTTCCAGCTCCAGTTGTTGGGATATCAATTGAAATTGTAATGTTGTTACCAGTCTCAATAATTTCTATTGAATTTAGATCCAGTTGATCAAATAATGAGAAGAAAATTGGTTTTATTGGACACAGAAATCCCTTTGAATAATCATCTTTTAAACGCAGTATAGTGAAGTTTTTAGTATCAGGGTTGAAGGGAACCTCAACTAAATGTTCTTCGAAAAAATCATTTTTCCCAAGCCAAGCATGTTGTGATTGAAGGCTAGGAAGAACTCGAGAAGTATAATCTATCAGGTAATTATGGTCTTTTCCATTATTTTCAGTATTCCATGGCATTTGGTTGAAAAAATCAAGTTTAAGCCCACTAGATGGATGTAATCCATTATGTTCACTAGGAACAATTATAATAGGTGTATTGCTCTTTGTGCTATCTATAAAGAAGTCTGAATTAGCTATTCCAGTTTGATTTATTTTCTTAATAGCAATACCTCCAATAGTTATAGGAATAATATTTACACCACTTGGGTCAACTATCTGTTCTAAATTAGATTCTATATCTAAACTATTAATTAGTAGATATAAATTATTATTCTCTTTTTGTAATTGTTTAATGTTTTTTTGTAAGTATGCGTATGATAATGGGAATTTCGTTTTGGCATTCTCATTTTGAAAAAAATCAATGAAATATTTAACGAAATGTTTTTGTCTTTTATATAATGGTAAATGGGTGTCAGAAAAAAGAGTATGATTTTCTTGTAAATTGATGCCACTAATTTGATCTCTATATTTATCAAGGTCTGCGCTTGCCATGAACATTATATTTGGTGCAGTAGAACCAATTAATAAGTTGTTCATTTTTAAAAAAAACATCGAGTTTGTTTGATTTAAATTGTGAGATTGAGCATCTGATTCATAATACATGTTCAATGTATCATAAAGTAATTTGTTTGCAGAATTTTGATTATTTAATTTTTGAAAATCCGTATCAAAACTCCAATTTGATATACTTACATTCGCTACGTTTGTAAGTTGATTTATACTAAAGAAAAGTTGAAAAATATCCAAAGACTGGGAAACGAGTTTATGATATGTAGAATTCCCCGAAAGATCTCCAGCAATTACTTTTTCAAAGGCATTTTTATATAATTCAATTCGTGCAAATGGAGAGGGTATCGAAGTGATATTAATGTTATCATTATCTTCATTAGGATCTGCAATACTATTTATTACGCCAGGTCCATATGGTTGGACACTTCCCCAATCACTTACTGTTCCACCGTCATTATGTAGTCTGAAAACTTTACTCATGTTACTTTTATTTAATAACGTTTATATCAAATAAAGAGAACAATAAATCAATACCAGTTTTATTAGAAATGGATTTGAACTCCTTGTTTAACTTATTTTGTAATATTGTTTTATCAGATTTAAAAAAGCTAAAAAAGCTATTATTCTTTTGCTCACCATTAATTATGTTTAAAGTAAACTTATCATCAACCGAATTTAATATGAATGGCTCAAAAGCAGGTTTATTTTCTTTTAATTCAGATAACCATTCTTGAAAGTGATTAAAAAAACTCTCTAAGCTTGAATTATTTATTTCATTTAAATCAAGTTTACTCACATAGGGTAAATTATTATTTTTTATATCTGTTATCAGATCATTGTAATATGTTTTAAAAAGAATAAGTTTTGTAAGTCTATCCCTAATCAAGGATGAGCTAGGCCCATGTAAATGTTTAAATATAATTGGCTCGGTGTCATCATTTATTCCATATTCATAACATTGTTGTTCTCCAGGAGATTGACAAAATTTAAATATTGACATAGAACCAGCTAATTCTACAAAATGTGATTTATTTTTTTGCGAAGCAGCTCCATCAGAATTTTTTTCTGTTGCACCGTGTTTTTCTCCTATATAGAATATTGAGTCTGGCTTAATTGCACTGAAGTAATAATTAAGTGCAGCTTTACTTTTGGATATCCAACCATTAGAACTAATTGCACTGTTTTCGTCCTCAGATACTTTAAAGTATGGTAGAACAGTTAGTGATCCAATTTTTGTTGTTGAAAGGTGATTGTTATTCTGATTTGTGCGAATATTTTTAAGAAGTAATGGGAAACCTGCTGCACCAGTTCCCCCAAAAATTGAGCTTATTATAAATACGTTATCATTTTCAGTAAAGTGAGTTACAAATGCCTTGTAAACAGGTGATAAGTTTAATTGATTTAAGACAACACTGCCTATATTAGGGTTTCCTTTAAATCCAACATTCATATCTGCATCTAAATTTTCTTGTGAGAATAACATACTCAAAAAATCTTTATTTGCATCTGAAACTTGTTGAAATCCAATAAAATTTTGAAAACTCATATTATTAGTGTTTTCAATTTCTAGTTTGACACTATTTTCATCCAAATCTCCGTCTAGTTCGTTCATCAAAGTAATCTTTGTACTGAAGAATCCATTAGCACTAGAGTGTTGATTAAGACTTCTATATTCTTTTAAAATTTTAATGGTTCTGTTTAAATCTCCATTTCCTGAATCAGGATCTATTATTATAGGAACAATTTCTTTAGCATTAATTTCTGCTCCACTTGCTAGTAGCATGATTAGATTCTTAAGAACTCTTGATCCAGTTCCTCCTATACAAAATATAAATAATCGATTCATTTTATTTTGTTGATTTAAAGTTTGGAATGTTATAATTATTGACTCCAATTTTGAGTCTCATGAAAATATTTGTGATTATAACTGATATCAATGTTGAATATAATACTGCAATTATTGCAGATGTATTATAATTAGATTTATGAAAAGTGTCATCTAAATCAATTTCATACATGAATAAATCAATAGACTTATATGTTGAAAAATATACAGTAATCATTGAGCAAAATAAAATAATGAAGTACCATGAGTTTTTAGCAAAAAATGAAGTTTTACCTAAAATTAAATAATAGGATAACTTAAATACAAAAGGAATTAGTAATATTTTTAAATAAATACTAACTAATAAATTTGAGTTATTGTATAGGGTGTAGTTGTATTGTTGGTCCCCCAAGCCCAGTGTTAGTAAATTGTATAATATATCGTTCATTTTAGTTATTTAAAATTTCTATTTCAAATGAAAAAAGATTCTCTTCTTCACTTGTTTTTTGATATGCTTCTTTAATTCCATCAACTAGGTATTCAAATCCAAAAGTTTTGTCAGTATTTTTAGATATATCACGGTCGTCAAGCGTAGATGAATTTGTTATCCATTTAGGAATATTGTCATGCAACTTAACTGTTATATTTTGTGGATATATATCATATTCAGATGATATAGTTATAATGTGCGTAGGATTATAGTTCTTATATTTTTTAAAGTTAAATCCATCAAGGATAGGAGCTTCCATTGAAAAATCTATAATTTCTTTTACTTTAAAATATTTACCATCATTAATAATGTAATTATTTACATTTTTTAAGTAATCCTTATCAATATTCATATCATTAGCTTTGATAACTACATGAAATTCAAATTGATTTTCTGAAGAATACTTAGATGACTTTGGAATTACTCCATTTTTACTCTCTTTCGATAATTGATAATTACCATTACTAGGAAGCAATAGCCCTAAATATGGGTTTTTATTACCTTCAATTTTATTAATGATGTATTTTTTTTGATAACCTACTAGATCATTGATGTCAATTCTATTTTGAAAGTCGTTGATATAATCCTTATGTCCGAAAATCCATACATAATAGGGCCTTTGCTCATTTATTTTAGTAGGAACATCATTTCGATCATAATAATTCCCATTAAAGTTTGAAGAAAATTTAATTATAAGTGTAGACAAATCAGATTTTGATAAAGTTTTCCAAAATTGATTTTTGAGTTTATATTTTTCTGAATTTAATAGTCCTTCTGTATCAATTCCATTTATAGAATATATAAAGTCGCTAATTAAAACAGCAACTTCATCTTCTTCTATGTTTTTAACAACATTTTCAATTAAATTATTCACCTGAGTTTCTGAGGAGCGGCCAAATATTTTCCAATCAATTGGTTCTAGATCTGATGTGTAATTAACAAAGTCACTAATTTCTGTACCTATAGGTTTTGGGTTAGGGCTAATATAAAAAAGATCAGGTTCATTTTTAGAATAATTATTATCTATTTGAACTACTAAGTCCATCAGGACAGATTCAAAATCTGTTCGACCAGTAATATATCCGTCCATACTTGCTCCATTTTCTATATATATTTTAAAGTTTGGCGGGGATAAAGGATCCACTTGACAGGAAAACTTAAGTTCTCCCATAAAATTTGGATTAGATCTAAACTTTGACTCTAGAAATTCGAATAAGTCTTTATTTTCAATTGATTCAGAATATTTCATACCAATACAATCTAAAAAACTCTTGTCTCTAGACATCTTCATAAATGAGTCGTATTCAGATTGAGAAAATTCCCCATCGTTCAACATTATATTTACTGATTTGATATGTTTTGAACAACTATCATCACCTAAACATCCACTCAGTATTAGAATAGTAAACATGTAGTATAATGTAATAAAATGTTTTTTCATTTTTTAGTTATTTTAAGATTTTAAATCTACAAAATATTTATGTACTTTTTAGTGAATTTATTGAGACTTGGGATATTATTAAATATAATATTTTCACCGATTGATGTATTTATAATTACTTCACTCACAAAAATCGAAATTCTAATTTTTTTATTGTTTATTTTTTTTTCAAAAATAGTTTCATATTGATTTGAAGAAAATCCTTCAAGTAATAAAAATCTTATTATTCTTTCTCTAGAATTGGAAGAAATGAAGCTTTTTATATAGTTAATGAATATAATTATTTTTTTATTTACATAGGTGATTGAAAATAAATCAATTTTATTTTGGTGTAATAATTTTTTATTAGATGTAATTAATGACATTATATTCACATCTTCTGCTTTTATTTTTTCTGATATATTTTCTTTAACTTTCACGATACATTTGTTTTCACAAATAATTATTTTAACTACGAAACTTATTTTCCTATCAAAATGGCTAGAAAAGATTTACATAGTAGATTAAAGATTCTAGATTCATTGCTTCAGTCTCAATGGTCTACTTATAATGAAATCTCATTAAAATTAAGGGATAAATTAAGTATCGACCCTCCAACAAAAAAATCAATTCAAAATTATATTAAGAGAATTAAAGAAGGTAAGGACTTATCCAATGATGTATTAAACGAACTTGAAATGAATTCTGATGGACATTATGATCTCATTATCGAGAGACAAATATCTAAAGAAAAGGAATTTAAATACATTGATCCTAATTTTACTATTTTCCCAAATAAACTTTCGACAAATATTTCTAACTCCTTAGTCCCATTTATTGAGTTTGTTCGACAAATTTCTGGTATTGAAAATGTATTTGGAAGTGTTATAGATGGTATCGAAGACTTACTTGAGAGTCAAGGCTACAGTATTTCACAATCTAAAAGCGAGAGTAATTTAAAATTAGATGTTAAAGAACTATTTAATATTGAAGATGGAACAGTTGTAGAAGTTTACATTCCAGAAATTTTAAGTGCAATATCAAATAAACTACCCTTGAGAGTCCTATACAAGCCTTTTAATATGGAATCAAACATTTCTCTTAGAATTCATCCATACAAACTTATAGAGTATAATAAACGGTGGTTTTTGATTGCATATTTGGATGAAATTCACTCTAATATTGTCGATAATCCATATAAAAGAAGATTAAAAATGATTAATAACTTTGCTTTAGATAGGATAGGAGCTATTGAAAAACATTATCAACATTCTGATTATATTCTATCAAAAGTTGATATAGATAATGTTTTGAGTTTAACTATTGGAATATCAGTTGATTTTGATAATTACCAAATCGAAAATGTTAAAATTTTACTTTCGGATTCATTAGTTCCATATTTTCTTTCAAAGCCAATACATTACAAACAAAAAAATAAAAATAATATATTTGAATACAATATAATTATTACTCGAGAATTAGAACAGATTTTATTATCATACGGAGAGAACATTAAAGTACTTGAGCCAGAATCATTGAGGCAAAGATTGTCTGAAAGAGTGAGGAAAATGAATGATCTGTATATTGAGTTTTGATTAAATGATAATATTTATTTGCTATCAGGAAGACTCAGTTATATTATATATTATTGTTAACACTGTTTATATGCTAATAATTACATGGTTACCTTTTGTTACTACTAACAATAGAGTTTTCTCTAATTTTATTAGATAATTAATATGATTGGGACGTTAATATTTTAAGAGGAACACAACTAGCCGAATTTATCATATATGCGGATGATGATGTTTTGTAAGTCTTTATTCTTTCTGATCAAGTAAAAGGATAACACAAATACTTTTAGTCCTGCAAGCTAAAATTATAAGTATAATTATTTGAATATTATGCATCCCTTTAAAATATTACATCCTAATGTTTATAGTAAAATACAGATTCACATTTCATCACTAATCTATTAATTATTCTTTTCACCCCAAAAAGAATATTTGATCATGTCATTATATTATTAATCATTATGAAAGTAATTTGGCATAAATTATATCTATCATATTCAAAATATTAGTAATGTCATGTAGTTTTAGCCTGTAGTTTAGTAGTGCTGTATTTAAAATTTTAAATAATCTCTTTTAGATATGAAATACTAGAATTGTAGCTTAAACTCAAATTATTCTTTCATATTGATTGACAATGAAAATAAAACAAAGTAGATAGTGAAATTTCAAATATCTGGCTTAGTGGTTTTAATCTATGAAAATAAGTTTCGTAGTAAACATTTTTATTTGTAGTGAAAATAAAATAACTGTTTATTTGATTCAGTTCTGACAATCTATAATTTACACCTAAAACAGTAAGTGAAATGCAAGATTTAAAATCCAGATTTAAAGATAATATTGAAGTTGTTAATGCTATTTCAGCCATTGAGAATATGAAACAAGGAGCACTTCTAATTACAGGGAAAGCAGGAACAGGGAAATCAACTTTTTTAAAAGAATATGCTTCATATTGTCAATCTAATGGTGTTAATGTAATTAAATTAGCACCAACGGGTATCGCATCAATTAATATTGATGGTCAGTCTATTCATTCTTTTTTTAACTTACCACCAAGACCATTAGAATATAAAGATAAGGAAATAAAATATTTTAGAAAAGCGACATATAAGTCAGATGGTAAGTTAATTACTGATGAACATTATAAAAGATCTTTAATTTCAAATGCAGATATAATTATCATCGATGAAATATCTATGGTTAGAGCTGATGTTTTAGATGCCATTGATTATTCACTCAGAAGAAATGGAGGTAATTATTCATTGCCATTTGGAGGTAAGAAGATGATATTTTTTGGTGATCCATATCAACTTTCTCCTGTTGTTACAAATCAAGAAAAGGATATTATTTCTGATTTGTGCGATTCTCCTTTCTTTTTTTCTGCAAAAGTTTTTCAAGAAACTAGTATTAATATAATTGAGCTTAAAAAAATTTACAGACAAAATGATAAAGTATTTATTGCATTATTGAATAATATTAGAGATGGACATCAATCTAATAAAGATTTAAGTTTTCTAAATCAAAGAGTAGTTACTGTTAATACAACAGTAATAAATGATAATGTTATGACTTTGTGTTCAACTAATAAGAGGGCAGAGGTAATTAATGAAAAAAGATTATCTAAACTAAATAATCGGTTGTATTCATTTAAAGGAAATATAGTTGGTAATTATGGAAATATTTTACCAAGTCCAATGAATTTGGATCTTAAAAAAGGAGCCCAAATTATGTTTGTTAAAAATGACAATTCATTCCCTCAAAGATGGGTTAATGGAACTATTGGGACTATTGATCAGATTAATGAAACGGAATTAAAAGTCCAAATCAATAACACAAATTATAATATTGAAAGAGTAGAGTGGGAGAAATTGAAATACACTTGGAATAAAAAAAAGAAAGAAATTTCTACAGAGGTAATTGGCACCTATTCACAGTTTCCTATTAAACTAGCTTGGGCAATTACAATTCATAAGAGTCAGGGTTTAACTTTTGAAAAAATAAATATAGATAAGGGAGGTGGGAGAATGTTTGCTCATGGTCAGTGTTATGTTGCTTTAAGTCGTTGTAAATCGCTTGAAGGCATTAATCTTATTGATGCTATTAATTATTCTGATATAATAATTAATCAGCCCGTAATTAATTTTATGCGAAATAGTGGTGAACAGAATAATAGTGAGAAATTTAATTTTAATAGAAATATTGACAAAATTATAACATCTGAATCTATAACTAGAGATCTTTTCACTAAAGGTTATACCATTGACATGATAGTTAATGAAAGAGGATATAAAAGAGAAACAATAATTAGCCATTTACTTAAATCACATCAAAGAAATTCTATCCCTGATATTGATAGAATTAAACCATCGTATCAAGTATGCAGAGCAGTATTGAACGAGTATACAAAACAGTCATCAATTATAGCTGCTGGGGAATCAATAAAGTTGAGAGGGATTTTTGATGCATTAGGTGGGAATGTTAACTATGATGATATAAGATTATCATTACTTTTTGTAAGTTAAAATTAGATAAAGAGCTAAATTTTGTTAATGATTTAGATGATGGTAGTGTTATTAATTGCTACAAGAATAATGATCAGCCTATTAAAGAGATAGAATTATAGATAGGTTGATGATTTTACCATTAATACTCAAGAAGAGTCAGAAACAGTATTAATATAGTTTTAGATTATTTAAACAAAACGCATTAAAATACAAATTATGAAAGCACTTATTCAGCAAGGAAAACTCCTTAGGATAGAAGAAGTAAAAAGTATATCAGAGACATTTAAAAAACGTGAATTCGTTTTGGAAACTATTGAGCAATACCCACAACGTATTTTGTTTGAGCTTACACAAAACAACACTAATCTACTTGAAAAAGTAAATAAAGGGGCCTTAGTAGATGTTTGTTTTTACTTACGAGGAAGAGAATGGCAGAAAAATGCCAATTCAGATGTTCGGGTTTTTAATTCATTAAATGTTTGGAAGGTTGATATTGTTGATGCAAATTCCCTTACAGAACCAATTGTTAAAGAAAAACTTAAAGTAGTTGATGACTCAGATTTAGATGGGATTCCTTTTTAACTATTCTTACCAATAAAAAAATAATTACAACCATATCTTAGGTTGTATTACGTTATAAATGATGGGAGAAATCTTGATTGTCAATTTTTGCTGATTGAAACAAGTAAAATTTAAAAATCTTTCATCTTTAGTATAAATTTTTAATCATTTTTTTTTAGTAAATATTTTATTATGAGTTATTTAAGGGTTTTAAAATTGGGATGTCTTTCTTTTATTGGACTAATCTTATTAGTATTTGTTGTTTCAAAGTCTATTTACTATTTCACAACTGATTTTGGTAGAAGCCTTAATAAGACAGAAGTTTTATTAATATCAAATCCAGATATTAAGATTATTGATATACAGGATTTTAAAAATATTCAGATAATTCAATTATCGAGGTATTGCGATAATGCATTACCCATAATAGGATTGCATCATGCATTTGCTAATGATTTGATTAAAGTTTCTGAAGTTTCTGAAAGTGGTTCAGTTAATGAAATTATTATTGAGCATTGGTCCGACAAGTCTTTATTCATTTTAGATGGAGATATAATTTATGGTGCTAAACAAAATAGAGTGTTTAACACTTCAATATTATTACCACCTAATTATATATCTAATTTATCTGTTAGCTGTATTGAGCATGGTCGTTGGGCGAATGAGTCCTATGATTTTGAAAGTGTTGATTATTTAGTCCATTCAGATATTAGAAAGAGAAAAATTAATAACCGATACAATGATGTTTCTGTGAATTCTAACCAAACTATGGTCTGGGAAGAGGTTTCAAGGATTAATAGAAAATCAAAAAGTCGGTCTGATACTAATTCTCATACTGTGATTTATGAAAGTCAAAAAGAAACTATCGATTCTCTGGTTCAACATTTTAATATTGACTCTACTGCTAATGGATTGGCTTGTTTCATTAATGGTGAATTGATATCAGTTGAGATGTTTTATAGTGTAGAATTATATCAAGATTATTTTCTTTCTCTTATTTCAACTGTATCCATTGAGTCTACGTTTGAGAATGAAAATTCTGATTCACTGATGAATAATGTGGACATAACCAATGTTATTAATAATACATTTAGTGCTTATACTGATAACCTGAGTCAGTTTCTAGTTTTTAAAGGTCAAGTATTGGGTGATGATGCAGTATTAGTAACGGATGATTATGTTTTTAATAGTTTGATCTATAATAAGCAGATTATTCATCAATCAATATTTTCAAAATAACAATTAGTAATAAATTTTTTAGTGTAAATCGTCAGCAGAAGTTAGACTCTAAATTAGTAAATTCAAGTCACACTTTCTCAAACGAAGGTTAATCTTCGTTTGAGAAACAAAACAACCAATTATTGTACGTAAAAAGAGTTCAGAATCAATCAATAGAGACATCAAGTGTCAAACAAAATACAAGTTCTCATCAGAAGAGAAAATCAGTATAGTAATAGAGGGTTTGAGAGGAGAAGATTCTATTGCGTCTATCTGTAGAAGAGGTAGGACCTTCGGTCTATTGCCTTTGGAATAAGGGTTTTATGGAAACAGGGAAGAAAGGATTAAATGGTGATTCTCTTTATGATGAACCTACAGATTTCAAAATAGCGCTTGTTAAATTTGGGATACCAGAAAATAAATTTTTTCTTGACTATGCAGGATTTAGAACTTAAGATTCTGTTGTCCGTTCAAAAGATGTTTTTGGATTAACAAGTGTCACTATAATATCTCAACAATTTCACAATCAATGAGCAATATTCCTAGCAGAAAAAAACGAGATCTCAGTAATCGGAGATAATACCAAAACGGCTGTTTCCCTCTGGACTTAAACCAATATTAGAGAGTACTTTGCTCGTATAAAAGTATTCGTAGATATACTGATTGGAGTAAACCAAAGTTTTTGGAAAAAAATTGAAATAATATGATTTTAACATTCTAAGTAATCCATAACTTGAAAATTATGATTGAATCCATTTTCACTAAATTAACTTTTGATCTCGTAAATAGTTTTAAGTTTAGAAATGTAATCTATGCCGAAGTGGCTTCTGCTGGTGCAATGGGTAATACAGGAGGAATTATAATGTATGTAATTATTGAAGAACAATTTCTTTGTTTGGAGGTCAGTGTTTTTGAAGAAAAAGAAATTTATAAGTTTGTAGCACTGGAATTGTCTAAGCATAAACGAGATATAAATTGTGATTATTTAAATTATCAAGATATTTTTGACTTTATTAATGGTGGGATGGGGAATAATGTTTTTGTAAATATTAATTGTCCGTTAAAAGTTGGAAATGGATTTTTAATCTATCAATATAACAATCACGAGTATAAAATAGATTGCTCTTGTTTAGGTGTATTTGATAATGTTCTATCAGCATTAAATATCCTAAAAAGTGAATCCTAATTGGATAAATCAATCTTTTTTTAATTGTAATCACCAATTTAACTAAAAACTTATGTACTTATTCTTCGATATCGAAACATCAGTATTACCTAAATTTTGTAAAGCCCTAGTAATTGATTTTATTAACTTACCAACATTATCCGAGTTACATATAAAACTATTTGGTGACGATTTCGTGACGCCCATTTAGTCTTAGTTGATATTCCTATTACCGAGAAACGTTTCTGTGTATTTATAAATAGAGTTTACTATAAATTATTTTAAAATAAAAAGAAGATTATGAAAATTATAGGATTTAAATTAGTCTGTTTAAGTGTTTTGTTAATTAGTGGTTTTACCATTGCTCAAACAACCATAAACTACAAAGACGGTGCACGGTATGTTGGTAAGGTTAAGAATGGTAATTACCATGGGAAAGGGATTTATTACTACGCTAATGGTGCTGTCTACGAAGGTAAATTTAAAAATGACAGACCATCTGGTAAAGGAAAGTTGACTTATTCGGATGGTGCTGTGTACATAGGTGATTTTGTTGACGGATATTTAAGTGGCAAAGGAAAAATCTCTCATTTAGACGGTGAAACATACAAAGGGAAATTCTCCGAAGGGGAATTTGATGGATACGGCATCTATCATTACGCTAATGGAGCTATATATAAAGGAGAGTATAAATTTGGTATTCAACATGGATTTGGAGAGTTTATGTTTCCTAATGGTAACGTTTATGTTGGCGAATTAAAGGATGGAGATTTGGAAGGGAAAGGTGAGTATATAGTCCCAAATGTAGAGCATTATATTGGTGATATGGTTTCTAATAAATATTGTGGAAAAGGACAGAGTACTTTCCCTAATGGAACTATATATATAGGGGATTATAAAAACGATTTACCTAATGGTTGGGGTTCTTGTACATATTCTAATGGTACAATTTACCAAGGTGAATTTTTAAATAATGAGTTTAGTGGATTCGGTGAAATAGAATACTCTAAAGGAAATAAATACGTGGGTATGTTTTTAGATAATAAATATCATGGGTTTGGTACTTATTATTGGATTTATGGAGATAAATTTATTGGTGAGTTTGAAAATGGGAAAATACTAGGAGAAGGTATTTATTACTATGCTAATGGTGATAAATATGAAGGCTCTTTAAATGAGGTGACTCCTAATGGTTTTGGAATTATGACCTATAGTTATGGAGCTATTTATGAAGGTCAGTTTTTAGATGGAAACTTATCAGGACACGGTAGCTATCATTATACAGATGGAGGTAAATATGTTGGAGAGTTTTTTAATAATACCATGCACGGAGCAGGAATTTGGTATTTTCTTGATGAAGTTATTGAGATGGAATTTGAAAATGGTGTAAATATAGATGAGGAATGATTGATAAAGACAATATTGTGGTTAAATCTAAAGTAAATACTCTTGAATCGAATTCAAATAAGATAATACTTGGATTATTTTTTGGCAGTTTTTTTTTCACTATTTGTATTATATTTTTGATTTTTGATTTTTCGAGTTCAAGCAATAAAATAATTAGTAATTCATACCCTCCTGTAAGAAAAATGAAGGTTAGTGAACAAGTTAAAGTTGATAAGATTATAAATAGTTTTACGAATCATCCAATAGGTATTGATATTTCACATTTTCAAGGTCGTATAAATTGGAGTAAAGTAGGTCTCATTAATGATTCTATCTCCTTAGCTTTTGTGATTTTACGAGCAACTATGGGGAAGAATTCTGTGGATAGAAGATTTAAAGAGAATTGGTATTCAGTAAAGGATTCCTCTATAGTTATGGGTGCTTACCATTATTATAGACCAAATGAAAATTCTACAAAACAAGCCAATAATTTCATTGCTAATGTGAACTTAAATAATGGAGATATAATCCCAATATTAGATATTGAACAACAATCCTCTATTCAGTCTATTTCTAGACTTCGTAAAGGTTTATTGAATTGGTTGAAAATTATTGAAGAACATTATGGTGTTAATCCTATAATCTATACTGGTGACAATTTTTACAATACACACCTAAACAAGCCTGAATTTAATAAATACCCAAAATGGATTGCAAATTATAACTATATAAGCAGTCCAAGTACATCTGATTGGGATATCTGGCAGTTTTCTGAAGCAGTAAAAGTTGATGGAATTAACGAATTAGTTGATTTAAATATCTTAGCTAGTGATTCACTTTTATTAAATAAACTTATTATGAAAGATAATATTTGATACTTTAGGATATTTCAGTCAGAACTATCCAATTAATTTAGTTAATGAGTTATCAAAAGGGTCTGCTACAAAAGGATTTATTAAGCACTTATTATTTCTTTTAATAAATCTGCAATCTATATTCTTTAACTTCTCTATCTAATTCCCTTGCACTACCAGAGACAATATCTAAGAGTTTCCAGAAATCTTTACCGTGGTTTTTAACCTTTGTGTGAACCAACTCGTGAAGAATTACATAATCTACAAGATGGTCAGGTAAACGCATTAGATGAAGGTTTAAGTTAATGTTATTTTCATACGAACAGCTTCCCCATCTAGTTTTTGCATTCTTAATGGAAACATTTTTATATTCAAACTTGTGCTTTGCTGCCAATACTTTCACTCTGTTAGGAAGATACTCTTTGGCTTCTTTTCTCCAGGCACGTTCAATAGCTTTTCGAATTTCAATTTGAACTTTAACTTTAACACTTGCTATATCAGATGATTTAGGTATGGATACTGTTATTTTGTTATTTCTAACCACAGATCGTAGTGTGTTAGTATCTGAAACTTTTATTTCTAATTGATGCGTTCTGGTTTTAAACTTTGTATCAGTATTAAATACGGTAAATCCCTCTTCTGTTTTTTGCACCTTTGCTAAATGAGACTTAATCCAGTCAATACGTTCTAGTGTAGCTTTTTTTGCTTTTTTAAAACTTACTGAATGTGGTACAGAAACTCTAACACCAATAAATGGTTTGATAGTAATATTCAGTCTCTTTGCTTTAGGACTTCTAAAAAAGGTAATATCAACACCCTGTATGTTAATGATTTGATCTTCCATTTGTA
>Ga0308003_1000200_pt1 | contig 29702 bp, 29 predicted proteins | sample Neamet36_FD_203159 | JGI IMG/M metagenome (GOLD analysis project Ga0308003, IMG submission 203159) | Marine microbial communities from water near the shore, Antarctic Ocean - #36 | ecosystem: Environmental > Aquatic > Marine > Unclassified | place: Southern Ocean | collected 2014-06-06
AAAAGACAGGCAAATGTTAAAGATAGCGGAAACATTATGCCAGGACATGGAGGTATTTTAGATAGACTAGATAGTTTGTTATTTGCTGCTCCATTTGTATATTTGTATATTAATTTTATTATTTAAAGATGATTCGATTTCATAAAGAAGGTTACAAAATTATTTCAATTACTTTTATTATTGCAATTGCAGCAATTTTATTAGCTGAAAATTTTATTGATATAAATTGGTTAGTGAAAGCAATTCAAGTTCTAGTTTTAGGCTTTGTAATTATAGTGCTTCAGTTTTTTAGAAACCCTAAAAGAATTACAAGTTTAAATGATCACCAAATTATCGCACCAGTAGATGGTAAGGTTGTTGTTATTGAAGAAGTACAGGAATCTGAATATTTTAAAGATAAAAGATTACAAATATCAATTTTTATGTCTCCAATAAATGTGCATGTTACAAGGTATGCCATGAGCGGAATTGTAAAATACAGTAAATATCATCCAGGGAAGTTTTTGGTAGCGTGGCATCCAAAATCGTCTACAGAAAACGAAAGAACTACAGTCGTAATTGAAAATAAAACGATTGGAGAAATCTTGTACAGACAAATCGCTGGAGCTTTAGCAAAAAGGATTGTAAACTATGCGAATGAAGCTGACAAAGTAGTACAAGGCGCAGATGCGGGTTTTATAAAATTCGGTTCTAGGGTTGATTTATATTTACCGCTAGGAACAAAAGTAAATGTAAAGTTAGGAGATACAGTTAAAGGGGGGGTTCAAGTTGTCGCAGAAATATAATATAGATTTAGATACAGAGTACAAAGCTTCTTTTGATAAAATATCTAAGTTGAAAAAGGCGGTTGCTCCGGACATTATGCTGAAATTTTATGCTTATTATAAGCAAGCAAATTTTGGTAATAAATTTTCATTTAATAGTGGGTCAGATGTAAGAAGCGCTTTTAAATTTAATGCCTGGGTGCAATTAAATGGAATGACTGCTGAAGAAGCAAAAAAAGAGTATATTAAACTAGCCAAAACAATTTAATTTTTTAAAAAAAAAATCATGAAGAAAATAGTTATTATCTCGTTTTTATGGATAGCAATTGGGTTTAACCTTTCAGCATGTAAGTCAGAAGCAAAAAAGGAAGCAAGTAAAGTAGTCGTAAAAGAAGCTACAGCCGCTTTTTCTGTTGCAAATGCAAAAAATGAAATTAATTTTACCGCTTATAAAACGACAGATAAAGTTGCAGTAGGAGGGCAGTTTCATAAAGTTAATGTTCTTGCCGGAGGCGAAGGAGATACTGTAAAAGAAGCAATTAATAATACGGAATTCTCAATTCCTGTAAGTAGTATCTTTACGAAAGACACTAGCAGAGATTATAAAGTTAAAAAGTTCTTTTTTGGAATGATGGACAACACAAAATTACTTTCTGGGAAGTTATCCTTAACTGATGATACAAATGGGGTTGCAGAAATTACAATGAATGGCGTTTCTAAAAACGTACCTTTTACATATACAATCGTTGCTAAAGCTTTTAATATGAAAGCGACGATGGATATTAATAATTGGAATGCATCGGCAGCTTTAGCGTCTTTAAATAAAGAGTGTGTCGATTTACATAAAGGTGCAGACGGGGTTTCTAAAACGTGGAGTGAAGTTGCTTTAAATATTACGTCAACATTCTAAAGAGTATATAAATTATGCAACGCTTTTTTAAGTGTTTTAAATCGAAAAGAAAATCCATTCTTTTCGATTTTTTTTGTCGAAATTCTACTTCCTTCTAAAAGAATAACTGCCAGTTCTCCAAATAAAAGTTTCAACATAAAACGAGGAACACCAATTCCTAAATAAGGTCTTTTTATGCTTTCTGCAAATGCTTTAGAAAAAGTTATACTTGTATGATGTTCGGGTGCAACGGCATTATAAATACCTATTAAATCACCTTCTATTGATTGGGTGTACATTTGGCATAGATCATCAATATGAATCCAAGGAAGATATTGTTTGCCAGAACCTAAAGGAGATATGATGGGCGTTTTCATTTTGTCTAATGCTCCCCCTTTTTCAGTTAAAACAATACCGGTTCTTAATAGGGTTACAGGGATGTTTTCTGTTGAAAATTGATGAGCAGCTTGTTCCCATTTTTTGCAAACATCCCCTAAGAAATCAGTGCCAACAGGAGCTGTTTCTTCAAAAATTGTTTCGGAAGTTATGGCTCCGTAATAACCAATCCCTGAAGCAGAGATAAAGCCCTTTAAATTAATTTTATATTCTTTTATTTTTTCAAATAAAAGAGTAGCAGTTTTCACTCGACTATCAATAATTACTTGTTTTCTTTTTTCTGACCAACGTTTATCACCAATTCCTGCTCCTGCTAAATGAATAATATAATCTGTTTCTAAAAGAGCTTTTTTATCAATATAATTATTAGCAACATCCCATTTATACTCATTCTTATTTTTAGGATTTCTACTTAAAATTAAAACATCATGATTTTTATCAATCAGCATTTGTGATAATTTTTTTCCAACTAAACCAGTGCCGCCTGTAATTAATATTTTTGCCATATTGTAAAAATAAAAAACCGCAATCGAAATGATTACGGTTTGTAATAGATAAATTTTATAAGATTATTTAATCTCTTTCATTGCATTGGTTATTAATGTTTTTAAATGGTTTTTATGCGCTTTTGTCGCGATATCACCTTTACCATTACTCATCCAAGTTTTAATGTTTTTTAAATTATAAATGGCCATAGATTTTGCAGCAACTGTGAATCTGCTACTAGCTTTGCCAGAAATCATATCAATTAACCTCTTTGTATACGCCGCTTGTAAGTTTTGACGGAATGAATTAATGCTTCCATAAACATCTTGTTTAAACATCATGTTATTTAAATCGGTCATAAAAGAGGCTAATTTATATTCATTACCGTACAATTCAGAATTAGAAATTCTTTGTAACGTATTTGGGTGCATTATATGTGCTAAAACCCTTGTTTGATACCCTAAGATTTGCTCATGAATTTTCGGGTCTTCTGGACCGCTAAAGAAATTATAACCTCTTCTTTGTTTTGCTAAATAATTGTAAATATCTTTAGGTGTGTTAAAAGCATCTGGAGCAAAAATGTATTTTTTCATAGCATCCATTGCTCTTTTTTGGTCTGATACACTTACAGGTGTATAAGGTTGTGTTCCTCCTTCTTGACCAAAAGTAGATCTATCAACATAAACACCACCGATAAATCTAGAAATTACACCACCTGCAATTGCTGATTGATTATGTAACGTATAATAAGCGCGTCTTAAATCTTCATAAGTTTCACCTTTTTTAGTAAACTGAGTTTTTAAGTTTTTCATCATTGAATTCACCAATTCAAATCTATTGATTGAATAGGTAATTGGATCATTAGATAAATCACCAATCATAACTCTTGGGTCAATTGCTTTTCCAGGAGAACGCATATCATCTGCATCATTTCCGAAAATTAATTCTGGTTTTGTAGATTCATTTAACAAAGCATCCATTTCTGAATCGTTTTTAAAATCTTGATATCCAAACTGTACTGCCCAAACATCATAAGGACCAACAGCCATATCAGAGTATTGCCCTTGTTTACTTCTGTCGTTTGTAATATTAATTCCTGCATAATCCATTACAGAACCCGTTAATGCTTTTCCTTTAATAAAGGCTGCATCTGCTAATTGCTCAGGAGAAAATAATTGACTCGCTTTCATATTATGGTTTAATCCTAATGTATGTCCAACTTCGTGCATAATTAAAGATTTCATTCCTTCTTTTTTCAGCGCGTCTAGATCTAAATCAGTAGCACCTGTTGCTTGTAAAACAGCTGTTCCTAATTGCATATTTTCATGCATCACATGTCCCATAGAACAGAAATTAAGATTTTGCTTTTCAAAGAATTTTGTAGTTTCTAATTCATCTAAAGTCTCTAGTTTCATATTAGAAGAAGCAACATTATATAATTTGTCTGCAAAAACTCTATTTGTAAAATGCAGAAATTCTAACATGATATCAGCTCCTAAAATCTCACCAGTTCTTGGGTTGACAAAACTTGGCCCATAACCACCAAAAGGAGGGTTTGGAGAAGATGTCCAACGTAAAACATTATAGCGTACATCACCAGCATCCCAATCGGCATCATCTGGTTGTACTTTTACAGCCATTGCGTTTTTAAATCCAGCTTGTTCAAAAGCGACATTCCAAGCTAAAACACCTTCTTTAATTGTTTCTCTCCATTCTAGAGGAGTTGTGTTTTCTATCCACCAAGTAATTGGAGTTACAGGTTCTGAAATAGCAGCATTTGCGTCTTTTTTAACCAATTTCCATCTATGAATCATATCTCTATAATTTACAGTGCTTGTCGTTGTCATGTCATTCGTTTCTGTTAAGAAATAACCAACTCTAGCATCATCCATTCTTGGTGAATAATCTTCTTCTGGCATGTTCATAAACGTATGAAAAACTTTGATAGAAACATTTCTTCCATCAGTGACATCTTTTCCACCTCCATTTAAAACAGTTGGATTGCTATAAACATATTCGGTTTTTATATTGGTATTTTCTGGGTAGTTTTTTATTTCGTTTATTTTTGATTTGTTTTTGTCAAATCTACCTAAGTTAAAAGCAAAAGGAGAACTTCCTGGAAATTTTGGACCTTTAATTCTTGTAAATGTTTCTGATAAGAATAATCCATTAGCGTCAATTAAATATTCGCCGGTTTTATCATTTGTTGCAAGTATTTTTGTGCTAGCAACAATTGCATCACTAATATTTGCACTTGCAGATTTAGAAATTGCATTATTCTTGTCGAAATAAAAGGATGTATTAGGAACTATAAACTCTATTTTATTAAAATGTTTCTTAACATTAAAAACACTAGAGCCTTTAAAATTTCCTCTAAACGCACCTACAGAAGCAATACCATCAGCAATTTGAGAGAAATAGATAAAGTCTTTATTTAATTGATCTTCTTTTACTAAAAGTTTCACAGAACCTGTTATTGTATCCTGATAAATAGTAAATAAACCTTCAATTTTTTTACTGCTTTTTGTTAAATCTTTAATTGATTTTTCTTTCTTTTTCTTTGGAGTTTTTTTTGTAGTTGTAACTTCCTTTTTTTTCTTTTTCCAAAACTGTGCATTTGCATCTTGTACTCCTAAAATTGTAAGCGTTAAGAATAATGTGCAAAGAACTTTAAAATTACCTGAATAGACCTTTTTCATATGATTTGTATGTTGATTAAAAATAAAGGAACAAGTTCTTTTTTTCTAATTAATATCATTGTTAATTTTATCATAAAATTTATTTGCTTTTCTTGAATCAAAAAATAATAAAAAGGAACTCCTTTAGTTGCTTTTTTAGTAAAATAGCAACCTAAAATGAATACTGCTGATGTGTGTTTTGTATAAGAATTTATTCTTTGGGAGTTCGTAGAATTTAAAGACACTTATGGTACTCTTATAAGTAGATTGTAGTTAGTTACCAATCCCCACGAGATTTAATATTTGCAGCACACAGTCGAATTATTTCTATAATTCGGTTTTTTTTGGTGGTTTCTCTTTTTGCTTGATGCAACCAATACAAATAACTTTTTCTATAACTTGGTGCAAAATTTTGATAGTTGATGCAAGCAATTTTGTTTTCATCAAACTCTTGTTGTAATTCTTTAGGAATAATACCTTTTTCAACAGTATCTAGTGCTGTCCAAGAACCGTTTTTTTTGCCAATGTTAATTTTATCTAAACCAGATTGATGCATTAAGTTATTCTTGACTAATTCTTTAATGTATTTCTTGTTTAGTCCGCTCCAAACGCTTTTTGAGTTTCTTGGAGAAAAGTATTGTTGCCGTTTTCCGTTACCTAAACTCTTTACGGTAGAATCTATCCAACCAAAACAAAGGGCAACTTTCACAGCTTCTTCCCAACGCATGCTTTCTTCTTCGGATGCTACTTTGTAAAACACTAAATAGACTCCATTAAATACTGAATGATTTTCTTGTAGCCAAAAACGCCATTCAGTATGATTTTTAAAATATAATAAAGGTTTTTCTACCAAGTATCTCTAGGATTTATTTTTTATTGACAAGACTTTATAATTATAGCGTTTTTTTCTCTTTTGATCCTAAGTAAGTTTCTAATGAATCGTCTAGTGCATCCTTCCAAGGAGTATGATGTACCGGTGCCATATTCCCAGTTAACACTGATTTGTGACCATTATCTCGGAACGTCATAACGTTTTCTTTCTTATGTTTTTTCCATTCGAAAAAAGCTTGATTGGCATCCGTAATATTAAATTCCGGATAATCTGTTAACTCCATTAAACGCAACGTATAGTCACCTTGGTATTCTATGGCAGCATAGTCATCTGGCAACGTATCCTCAACAGCTCTCCAATGATCAATATCAGTGTGCATTTCTGCTTGTGATGGTAAGTCTAGACGCCCCATAATTACATCTCTCGCATACCAGGCTTGAGCATCAAACATATTAAAGGTATACCATTGATCTTGCATCCCAAGATACATTAACTTAGGGTTGTTCTCCCACACAACACCGTTATACAAGCTTACAGGATATAAACGATTATTCGTTTTTAACTTCAAACTTTCTTCCATATATGGAAAATGATGAATGTATCCAGTACACAAAATAATGGCATCAATATCTTTAGTAGTACCATCTATAAATGTTGCTGTATTTTTTTCTACTTTTTCAAGTAAAGGAACTTCTTTCCAGTTGTCAGGCCAGTCGTATCCCATGGGTGCTGTTCGATGAGAAACCGTTATTGACTTACAACCATATTTCCAACATTGCGAACCAATATCTTCTGCAGAATAAGAGGTTCCAATAATAAGAATGTCTTTATCTTTAAATTCTAATGCGTCTCTAAAATCATGTGCGTGTAAAATACGACCTCCAAAACTTTCAAACCCTGTAAATTCTGGAACATTCGGTGTAGAGAAATGCCCTGATGCAACAATTACAAAATCGAACTGCTCGGTATATTCCGTGTTTTTATTATGATCCTGCACCGTTACATTAAAGAGACCCTCTTGTTCATCATAGCTGACATGACGTACTGGAGAGTTAAAACGAATCATATCACGTATGCCCGCTTTTTTAACTCTACCTTCGATATAATCAAATAATACTGCGCGCGGAGGATATGAAGGAATGGGTTTTCCGAAGTGCTCTTCAAAAGAATAATCAGCAAATTCTAAACCTTCCTTAGGTCCGTTAGACCATAAATATCGATACATACTACCATGCACAGGTTCACCATTTTCATCTAAACCTGTACGCCAGCTATAATTCCATAAACCTCCCCAGTTGCTTTGTTTTTCAAAACAAACCACCTCTGGAATTTCAGCGCCTTTAGATTTTGCTGATTGAAAGGCTCTGAGTTGAGCTAGTCCACTTGGTCCAGCTCCAATAATGGCAACTCGTTTCTTTATGTTGTTGCTTTTTTGTTTTGTCATACTATTGGGTTCTGTATTAATTCGATTTTTAATTCTTTTGAAATGATTTATTTTTCTATTATTTTTTTAATAATCTTAAAAGTAAAAACAACGACACTTTCGTGTCCATTTTCTCCAACTGCAGCAACCCTAAAAAAGAAATTGTCAATTACAATTTCTTCTAAAGTAAATTCGGTAGTTTCTACATGTTTAGAATTTAGTTAGTGTTTTTACACCCGCTGTAACCGTCTTTATAATATCGTAAATTTTCGAATCTGTTTGAGCGCTAATTGAAATAGTGATCAATAGAAATAAGAAGATGATTTTATTCAGGGGAAAATATTTTTTTAAAGATACAGCCTTTTTAAAAACTAAAAACCATTTCAATAAAATTGAAATGGTTTTTAGAATTAAATTTTATTTAATGAATTCTTTTATTCTTTATCTAGTTGTTTTGTTAAGTTAAAACCGGCAAACAAACCAATACCTGCCATTAAGAAAATTGTACCAGGATATGCTACATCTTCATCAACGCCCAAACTATAGTGTAATACTGATGCTATAAAAATACCTATTCCTATTCCCATTAATAAAACGGATAAGTTTAAGACAAAAACTTTCCAAAAAGGTGCTGCATTTTTAGCATGCTTTTTCATAAAAATACTAGCATCTGCTCCTTTTTCGATCAATGCTAAACGTTCTGTGTTTCTGGTTGATAAGTATAAATAGAATACTCCAAATATGCTTCCAAATATTACTGCAAAAATTGCTACTTCCATAATTTATTATTTTAAAGTTTAAATGATTAATTTTATTGTGTTTGTAGCTTTGACGATACCATTTAAATAAAGGTTACAAAAAAAATAAAAAAAATATTTTTTCATAAAAATTGTAACCTATTTTTACAATAGACAGTCAAAGATAAAATGACGAACACTAACGACCAACTATACATTACGAAAGTCATCAATGGAGATATGAATGCTTTTGCATATCTTGTTGATGCCTATAAAAATATGGTGTTTAGTTTGGTTTTTAAAATGACAAAGAATAGGGAAGAGGCAGAAGAAATTAGTCAAGATACTTTTATAAAGGCTTATAAAAATATAAGTAAGTTTAAAGGCGAATCTAAATTTTCTACTTGGTTGTATCGAATTGCATATCATACTTGTTTAGATGCGATCAAAAAGAATAGAAATCATAATAATTCATTTGAAATAAATGAAATTACGTTGAATCAGATACAATCTACTGAAAATATTTTAGAAGGAATAGAAAGAAAAGAACGCGCAAGCATAATGAACGATTGTTTATTAAAACTACCAGAAGAGGAGCGTTCTATTGTTTGGATGTTTTATTATGATGAGTTAAGTTTAAAAGAAATTATAGACGTTACTCAATTATCTGAAGCGAACATAAAAGTAAAATTACATAGAGCAAGAAAAAAATTAGTAACCATTGTCCAAGAGAATGTAGCACCAGAAATAATCAATCATTATGGAAGATAATAGACACATAGAAGCGTTAGGTACATTTGCTAAAAAGTATGTAAAAGAAATTAAGCAAGAGCAACCGTCTTTAGACTTTACAGCATCTATAATGCAAACAATTGCAAAAGAAAGTACTGCGAAAGTTTTTAAAAGAACGGTGTTGATTTCTAAAAAAGTGTGGTTTGTAATTTCAGTATTCGTTTTAGCGGCAGTTTTTATTCCGTTTAAAGCATCTTATAAAGGACTTGTGAATTTACCAAAAGTAAATTTTTCTTTCTTTGATAAAATTCAAATCACTAATTTATTTGAATCATTTTCAGTTTCAAATACGGTTTTATATTCGGTTTTTTTCTTTGGGTTGATGTTTACTGCACAAGTTGTTTTCTTGAAAAGTCATTTTAATAAACGATTTGAATAATTACATAAAAGTGACTGAAGTAGTTTTCTTATTTATCAGTTTTTAGCTTGATGTCTTTATTAAAAGGAATATTTAATTGATATAAAATATCTTGATCTTTAGTACTGTCCAATAAATCCAAACCGAAGATTACTTTTTTAGGGTCATCATAGGTTAATGTTCCAAAAATACGATCCCAAAAAGAAAAGATATTTCCAAAATTAGTATCTGTCCAAGGCATTTCGAAATGATGATGAAACTTGTGCATGTTTGGGGTTACAAAAACAAGACTCAATATTTTATCAATTGTTTTAGGCATGTAAAAATTGGCGTGGGTAAAATAGGCGAAAAAGATAGTTGCCATTCTATAAAAAAGATAATAAGCAAGCGGAATTCCGAAGAGCACAATAACCAACAAAGCAAAAACTTCTCTCATTAAATAATCTCCAGGATGATGCCTAGTCGCGCTAGTTGCATCTACCGTTGTGTCACTGTGATGAACCATATGAAAACGCCACATAAAAGGAATTTTATGCAACAAATAATGTACGAGATATTGTGCGGAAAAATCCAATGCCAAAACCGCAATTAACAATTCAGCCCAAATGGGTAAATCTATTAAATATAACAGACCGAATTCATTAACGTTTAGCCAAATAAAGATTCCTAAACTTAAGACTCCGAAGAGTAAATTTATACTTAAATCCATCGCAAGGAAAACCATGTTTATACCTGCGTGTTTCCATTTTTTGTAATTAAATTTTACTAAGGGAATAATTAACTCTACAATCCAATTTGCAGAAATACAGATAAAAATCCATGCTAGTTTTTGCCATGAAGGCATTGTCTCAAAAAAGTTTAAAAAGCTATCCATTCCTAAAGTTTAAATTAAAGGATTGTAATATACAGCATTTTAGTTTAATTTTTAAAAGGTGAAATTAAAACTCTAAATACAGAATGTGATTCGGGTTATAATGTGTCTTGGAAATTTCAAAATCAGTACTTCCGACTTTTACAAAGCCCGTTTTTTGATAAAAATTGATGGCTCTTTTGTTTTCAGTCCAAACGGCTAACCAAATTCCTTTTTGATTGTTTTTCTTTGATAGGTTGAGGTTAAAGTTAAATAATTCTTTCCCTAAACGTAGCCCGTAGAATTCTTCTAATAAATATAATCGACTCATCAGCGTAATATTTTTATCAGAAATATTTTCGTTTTTTGAGTTTAAAATTACTTTAGAATATCCAGCAACTGTATCATCAGAATAAATTAAGAAATACAAATTTTGGGGGTTGACTAATTCTTTTATAAAATTGTCTTCACCAAAATTATTGGCAATATAAGTGCTGATGTCTTTTTTAGATGCTGAATGCCCGTGAGCAACTAAGAATGCTTTTTTGCCAATTTTCGATAAAATTTCAGCATCTTTAATTGTCGCTTTTCTTATTTGATGCAATTTGTGCTTTTTAAATCTAGAAACAAACTAGATGATTAATACCAGCGTTTTTTATTCTTTTTAGAAGCTTCAGACTTTCTTCCTTTTTTGTTTTTACTAACGGTATTTGGTTGTAATTTTTTGTGTTTTGGTTTGTTGATGATATATGGGTGATCAACAATCACTTTAATTGGTTTTTCAATTAAAGCTTCAATCGTTTTGATGTAGGCGTTTTCATCAGGAGAACAAAAAGAGAATGCGATTCCAGATTTACCAGCTCTACCAGTTCTACCAATTCTGTGTACATACGTTTCAGGTACATTTGAGATGTCAAAGTTAATAATTGCATCTACATTTGTAATATCAATTCCACGCGCAGCAACATCCGTAGCAATTAAAATATTCGCTTTTTTATTTTTAAAATCTTCAATCGCTTTATTTCTGATTGCTTGCGATTTATCTCCATGAATACTTGTTACTTTATAATCATTTTTAAGTAACGATTCTTCTAATTTATCAACACCAATTTTTGTACGTCTAAAAATGATGATTTTTCCATTGATGGTGTTTCTCAATAAATGCAAACACAAATCTGTTTTGTTCTTTTTTGGAAGATAATATAATAACTGACCAATATTTTTTGCAGTAGTTTCTTCTGGATTTATTTCTACCTTAACAGGTTTATAGAGCATTGCTTTTGCCAACTCATCTATTTTTTCTGGAATTGTAGCCGAGAAAAGTAAGGTTTGTTTTTTCTTAGGACATAAACGTTCTATCTTTTTCACGTCGTTTATAAACCCCATGTCAAGCATTAAATCAGCTTCATCTAATACAAAGATTTCAATAGCACTTAAGTCTATGAATCCTTGTAAGTAAAGGTCAATTAACCTTCCAGGAGTTGCAATTAAAATATCGACACCATGTGCTAAAATCTCTTTTTGAGGTTCTAGAGAAACACCACCAAAAACTGCAGCAGTTGTTAAATTTGTGTATTTGCTATAAGTTTTAAAGTTTTCTAAAATTTGTATTGCTAACTCACGAGTAGGCGTAACAATCAATGATTTTATCTCTTTACCTTCTTCTTCTTTTAAACCTTGCTTATCAAACAACATTTGGATAATTGGCAACGCAAAAGCAGCTGTTTTACCTGTACCCGTTTGTGCAGAAACAATTACGTTCTTTTCTGCTAGAACTAAAGGAATTGCTTTTTCTTGTACTAAAGTTGGTGTGTGATATCTTTCTTCAGCAACTGCTTTTAAGATAGATTTATGGAAAGGAAATTCAGAAAACTGCATTGAATATTTTTAATGCAAAGGTAGTTTAATTGCAACGATAGTTTTTGATGAATTTTGTATTTAAAAATTAGATTTTATCGGTCATATATCTTCTAATTTACTTTATGTTTTTCAAGATTCAATAAGAGTTTTTCTACCAATTTATAAGCTAGAACCTTTTGTTTTTAAGACTCTACCTTCCTTTTCAGCTTCCATGTCTTTATGACGCCCAATGACTATTCCTATTAACATTCCCGTTGCTAAACCAATTGAATTTCCTGAGGCGCCAAAACTAGTTCCTATTGCAACTCCAAAACACATCCCTAAACTCATGCCGATAGCAGTATAGTAACCTTCTGATATCAATGAAAATTCTTCTTTTAAAAAATCCTTGAAAACATTTAACTGTTTACTATAATATCTTCGCTTATTTTTCGGATTCGATTTTAATGCAAAAATTTTAATTTTATTTTCAATTAGAGATACTTGTCCTTCGGATAATTTTCTGCTTTTTAAATTCGTCAAAATCGTAATAAAACTTTTATAAACTCTTATTTCTCGTTTACGATCTGTCTGTTTTAATAATTTTTCAAAAAACTCAGCTGTTTCTGTAATCGTCATAATTTTAATCTTTATTTAATTAGTGTCTAAAGTCAGGTAATAGGACACTTTAATTTATTCAGTTCTTAAATCTTCCATATCAGAAATTAATTCTGCTAATTTTTTTAAGAGACCACCATAAACTATTTTTAAATCTAGTTTATAAATTCGCCCACCAAAAACGGCTAATAATATGATGATTACGAGCATTAAAGCCATCCAGTAAATTGGCATTCCATAGATCATATCAGGTTGATAACTACCTAGTATTCTATTTGAAGTTTCACGAATATCAGTTGAAAACCAAAATCCAGAAACCATCGCAATAAAACCATAAGGATAAATATAACTTGACATTTTTACATTAGTCGCAATTTGTTCTTGCATCCAAGTATCAAAAGATTTTAGGTATTGATAACTACTTACGTTTTTATCTATTTGATCTAAACCTTTCAATAACCGTTTATTTACAAAAACGATTACGTTAAAGAGAATGAACATCATGACTCCCATAACTGGAATTTTCACAAAAAAGGAAACTGGTAAAAGCACAAAAGAAAAGATTACAAGTGCATTTAGGTTAATTTTAAACATTCTTTTAAACTTATCTATAATATGAATAGATTTTTTAGTGTAAAGGTTGTTTAACTTTGGTGCTACCATCGCATTTTTTTGTAAAAAACCTTCTTTCCAAATTGACTCAATTGATTTTTCCATCTAATAATTTTTTTAATCGTTCTTTAATTCTGTTTACTCGTACAGCAATGTTATTAGGTGTCGTTCCAATTATTTCTGCAATTTCCTTGTTTGGTTTTTCTTCTAAATAGAGTAAAATAACAGCTCTGTCAATTTCTGATAATCGTTTAATTGCTGCGTATAATAAACTCAGATTTTCATTAGAAAAGGCCGTGTTTTCTTCCCCTTCTTCTGTGTGATCTACAGCATCATTACTAAAGAATTGACGTGTCTTTTTCTTTTTTCTAATGAGGGTTAAACAGATGTTTAATGAGAGTCTGTATATCCAAGTAGACCATTTAGAATCGCCACGAAACTGGTCTTTACTTCTCCAAATTTGCAAACAGACTTCCTGATAATAATCCTCAAAATCTTCTTGAGAATCAGTATATGCCCTGCAAATTTTAATAATAATTCCAGAATAAGGTAAAATTGATACTGTATAAAAGTCGCTACTCAATACTTGCTTTTTAAGGTTAGTGGCAGAAGTTTCTAATTATTACACTTTTTTAATATTTTTTTTAATTCAATTGTGAATTTAATACTTTATGATGATTTCGATGAAGGTAGAAATTGATAAATCAGCTATAAGACTAAAGTGATTTAAGTGCTATTTAGTTTCGTGTTTTCTCTTTTTTTTGAAACCTAAATCATATTCGCATATAAAAACCACAAGTATAGGAAAGACTGTAAATCTGAGTTGTAAAAGATTCAATAATGGAAGAACTTTGTTGTCTTCTGTAATTTTCCAGCCGATTAATTCGTTGTAAACTTTTAAGTACTAAACTTAATAAATACAAATCGAAGAGAAAATCGGAGAAGACTTTAGTAAGATAGGATAGAGCTAACAATTAATTTATACAATGCTGTAATTTGTAGCTCTATCCGTTTTAATTTTTAAATCTGCTATGATTGGAAAAATCAGAATAGCTTTCAGTTTCGTTATAACTATTCTTTTTTAGATTTTTTTAGTCTCTTTTCTTCTTTCTTTTCTTTTGGAGTTTTTGTGGATTCTTTTTTTACACTTCTCCTTGAATCTTTACCTTTTGCCATGATATTATTTATTAAATAGTTGTTTTTATGTTCCTTCTTTTAATCGTTAAAAACCGTTCTGTTTTAATACTGAATCAAATTCAGTACAAGTGATTTCTATCAGAAGTTAAACGAAGTTAGTGCTTTTTTAAGATAGTCAAACAAAAAACCTCCTTGTTTTCACAAGGAGGTTTTGGTTTTTCGACTTCAAAAATTATTAGATCAATCCTTTTTATCTTGTTGCTCTATGCTATGCTGATTTCCAAAAAGAGATGTATTTTCTTCGTCTATAGAATTAGATATCCCAAGCATAAATGCAGTTATTATTAATAATATTTTTCTTTTTAGCCAATATATTGGACGCCTAGATTTTTCTAAACGCGTATTTTTTTTCTGTTTATACATGTTAATAATGATAAATGATTAGACATTTGTTTTATCATTTGATGCTTTTCAACATTTGCGAAGAACCAGATTAGTTCTAAGCGATGTATATATTAGAAATAGAATTACTAGTAGTAATTTTACTAATTAAGAAAATATGTTGCCTATGTAATAAAGCAATTTTTTGATATAGCTGCTTTTGTAATTTTATAATAGGTTGAATTTGTTTTTGAAAAGCCTTTTTTAAATGAATGCTTGGAAAGAAAAAAGCTAGAAAAGCCTTGCCAGATACTGTTTTATTAAAAACAATATGTTTAGTGTTTCTAGTACTAAAACGCTTCTTCTTAATACTTTTAGAAGATTGATAGTAATTAAAAGTATTTTCTTGTGAATAAGTAGGAGATTCTGCAACAGAAAGAAAGAACACCAATAGAAAAACAAAAAGATGTTTTAGTCGCATTATATACCTGTTTTATTCTTTTAGTTAAAACCTCTCTGTTTTCACAAAGAGGTTTTGGTTTTATAGTTTCCTGCTTATGCAGGAATGACAACAATATGTTTTATTTAATTAGCTCGTAAGAACGTTTAATAAAGTTTGTTAACTCTTCACCATGTAGAAGGTTTTGAGATAATTTAGCCAAATCAAAAGCTTGAGAAATTAAATGTTTTTGTGCTGCTTCATCTTTGTTATTTAAGATGTCAGAAACTAACGGACTATTTGTGTTTACCACTAAATTGTACATGTCAGGGAAATTACCCATTCCCATCATTCCTCCACCACCAGAAGCTTGCATTTCTTTCATTCTACGCATAAATTCTGGAAGCGTAATTAAAAACGGAGAAGCATCAGAATCCATCGCTTCTAATTGAACTGTATACGTTTTAGAGTTTACAGCAGTTTCAATTATTGGCTTTAAAGTTGCTTTTTCTTCATCAGATAATTTAGAAATTACGGCATCGTCCTTCTTAATTAAGTTATCAATAAAATCAGAATCTACTCTTGTGAATTTGACTTTTTCAGCAGATCCTTCTAATTTCTGCATTAAGTGAGAAATAATAGGAGAATCTAAGACTACAACCTCATATCCTTTTGCAGTTGCATTTTGAATATAACTGTGTTGTGCATCTTTGTTAGATGTGTATAAAATAACGTGATTTCCATCTTTATCAGTTTGAGAATCTTTTGTTTTTTCAATCAATTCATCAAACGTAAAATAAGATTCTGCAACTGTTGGATATAAAGCAAATTTCTTCGCCTTGTCAAAGAATTTATCTTCAGACAACATTCCGTATTCAATAATTACTTTAATGTCGTTCCATTTTGTTTCAAAATCTGCTCTGTCTTTTTTGAATAAAGAAGCTAATTTATCACCCACTTTCTTCGTGATGTAACCAGAGATTTTCTTAACAGCTCCATCAGCTTGTAAGCCAGAACGAGATACGTTTAATGGAATGTCTGGAGAATCAATAACACCTTTTAGCATCTGTAAAAAGTCAGGAACAATTCCTTCAACATTATCAGTTACAAAAACTTGATTTTGATATAATTGAATTTTATCCTTTTGCATATCCATTGACGGACTTAACTTAGGGAAGAATAAAATTCCTGTTAAGTTAAAAGGATAATCAACATTTAAATGAATGTGAAATAAAGACTCTTCAAATTGCATTGGATACAATTCTCTGTAGAAACTATCGTAATCTTCTTTTTCTAAATCTGCTGGCTTTTTGGTCCAAGCAGGATCTGTATTGTTGATGATTTTATCAACAGTAATTTGTTTGTGATCTTCTGTAGTTTCCTTACCTTCAGCGTCTTTTGTAGTTGCTGGTGTAAATTCTGGATCGTTAATTTCTTCCGTTCCAAATTTAATTGGCACTTGGTTAAAACGATTGTATTTGTCTAATAAACCTCCAATTTTACTTTCTTCTAAGAAGTCTAAAGAATCTTCAGCAATATGTAAAACAATTTCTGTTCCTCTGTCTGTTTTATCGCTTTCAACTAAGGTAAATTCAGGAGAACCATCACAAGTCCAATGTGCAGCAGGTGCATCTTTAAAAGACTTTGTAATCAATTCTACTTTTTCTGCTACCATAAAAGCAGAGTAAAAACCTAATCCAAAATGACCGATAATTCCTGCTTCGTTGTCTTTATACTTATCTAAAAACTCTTCAGCTCCAGAAAATGCAATTTGGTTGATGTATTTTTCAACCTCATCTGCAGTCATTCCTAAACCTTGATCTTTAATTGTAATTGTTTTAGCATCTTTATCAATGCTTACTTCAATTTTAGCATCTCCTAATTCAGTATTTGCTTCACCAATAGAAATAAGGTGTTTTAGTTTAGAGGTTGCGTCTGTTCCGTTAGAAATAAGTTCACGTAAAAATATTTCGTGATCAGAATACAAGAACTTTTTAATCAGTGGAAAAATATTCTCTACCGATACATTAATGTTTCCTTTTGCCATTTTATTATGTTTTGTTTAAATGTTATTTTCTGGTATATGATTAGTCAATAAAAATGCCAAATCAATCTTTATGACAAGTTGACATTTCTAATGACATAAAAAGTATATATTTACATTTATGATTAGTGACGATAATGGACATTTAAAAAGAAAATTTAAAGAGATTTTACCTGAATTTTCGGGCGAAGAGATTGAATCTTTTTTAGGAATTTGTACTTTTAGGAGCCTCAAAAATAAAGCAGTAATAATTGAGCCAAACAAAAAATCTTCGGCGGCTTTTTTTATACTAAAAGGTGTTATTCGAGGCTATCTAACAAATGAAGAAGGGGTAGAGAAAAGTGTTTTTTTAAGACCTGCTTTTACAATTATAGGAGCGCCTAATTCATTGTTTGATAATAAAACGTCTAAATATACTTTTGAAGTAATCGGAGATACCGAATTGTTGGTTTTTGAACTCAGCGATTTTGAAAATCTAGCCTTTAAAAGTTCAAACATTTTAAAGTTTCTTTTATCCTCTTATAAAGAGATGATACAAACCTTAATTTATAGAGTAGAATCTATGATCGATAAAACGCCCGAGCAGCGTTATGAAGATTTGTTAGATAAAAGTCCGCAGTTTTTTCAGACAGTGTATCATAAAGACATTGCTAGTTATTTAGGAATTACACCAGTTTCTCTTTCTAGAATAATTAAAAGAAGAACCGATAAAAATAAATCTGAATAATTTGTATTTTTTATGAGAAGAAAATTTATTGTGTCACTTTTTGTTTTGCCTATATTTATTTTTTCAGGGGTTTACTTTTTTCAGGAAAAATTAATTTTTAAACCAACCAAGTTAGTTGAAAATCATGAATTTCAGTTCGATGAGAAATTTGAAGAAATTAATATTTTAGTTGATGAAAAAGTCACGCTAAATGGCGTTCTTTTTAGGAGTGAAGCTAAAAAAGGAATTGTATTATCTTTTCATGGAAATAAAGGAAATTTAGCTGAAATAGGGAAGAGGTCTAGTCTGTTTACAGAAAACGGTTATGATGTTTTATATATAAATTACCGAGGTTATGGTAAGAGTTCTGGAGCTATTGAAAGCGAAAGTCAATTATTAAAAGATGCACAAATAGTGTATGATTCCTTAAAAAAGGAATACAAAGAATCTCAAATAATACTTTATGGCATTTCAATTGGTACTGGTGTTGCTACATCTTTAGCGGCTCATAATAATCCACATTCATTAATATTAACAGCTACATATTCTAGCTTTAAAAATGTATTAAAAGAAAAACTTCCTTTTGTTCCAAGCTTTCTTTGGAAATATGAATTAAACATAAACAAAAGACTTCAAACAGTAAATTGCCCAATAAGTATCTTTCATGGAAAAGAGGATTCAATTTTTCCTTTTAAACATGCTCAGGCATTAAAAGAAAACCACCCAAGAATACGTCTTTATGGATTCGAAAAATATGGACACACAAACTTCTTAGGAAGTAAAGCATTTAAAGAGCGGGTTATTTTGGAAATACATAAAAACTCTAAACAAAAATAAAATTATAATATATTATGAAGGAGAACTACGCAAATGTTTTAATGATCGCAATGGTAGCGATACTTGGTTTAGTAATTTTAGAATCACTTTATGGGTATTTTATAAAAAAAATTAAGTTTAGAACAATGGATATGATTTCTAGTTTAAGTGCTGGAATGACAAATACAATAAAAAATGTTTTAGGACTGACTGTTGTCGTTTTTGGATACAAATTCTTATTTAGCAAGTTAGCAATGGCTCCTTTAGATATTGAGTGGTACACGTATATAATTGCTTTGGTATCATTAGATTTTGCTACGTATTGGCATCATAGATTAGCTCATAAAGTTAATATTTTTTGGAACAGACATGTAATTCATCACTCAGGTGAAGATTTTAATATCGCGACAGGATTACGACAGTCTGTTTCAAAGTTTGTAAATGTGGCAGTATTCTTTTTGTTTCCGGCGGCATTATTAGGAGTTCCTCCTAAAGTGATTCTTATGGTTGCACCGCTTCATTTATTTATACAAATTTGGTATCACACTACGTATATAGGAAAATTAGGATGGTTAGAATATATTATCGTAACACCATCTCAGCATAGAGTTCATCATGCACTAAATAAAATTTATATGGACAAAAACATGTCGCCCGTGTTTTGTATTTGGGATAGATTGTTTGGAACTTTTCAAGAAGAATTAGATGAAGAACCATGTATTTATGGAGTTACTAGGCAAGTAAATACTTGGAATCCAATTCTTATTAATTTAGATCATTTATGGCTGTTAACGAAAGATGCTTGGAGAGCAGAGAGTTGGTTGGATAAATTTAGAGTTTGGTTTATGCCAACAGGGTGGAGACCTGCTGATGTTGAAGAAAAGTATCCAGTTGTTTCAGCAGATCCAAAGAATTTTGTTAAATATGATACCGAAGCTTCTTCTTTATTAAAAGCATGGTCTTGGACTCAGGTTTTAATGCTAGTTGTTATGACATTTCACTTATTATACGCTCTTGTAAAAATAGGAAGCCCTGATGTTTTTATCTATGCAATATTTTTGTTTTTCATGGTTTATTGTTATACGTCATTAATGGATAGAAACCCTAATTCTATTTGGATGGAATTAGTGAAATCAATTTTCGGTTTAGCTATTATGTATCGAATAAAAAGTTGGTTTGGAATAGATGAAATCATAAATGGCGGTAGTATTTTTGTAATGATATATCTTATTGCATCCGTATTTATTGTTGGCTATTTTGTTTTTTATGAAATAGGGAAAGGGAAGTTAAAGGTATAAAGGCCTTTAACTAAATCTTAACAATTGTAAACTTTTTTCAGAAATTAATTTCTTAAATTTCGAACTTATTATTTTAAGAATTATGTAGATAAAACATGATTCTAATAATTAATTAGATTTTTTATGAGGAGTAATTTATTGAAAGAAAAAAAATACTGGATAACTATTGCGTTATTTGCATTTTTAATTTTGTTTTCTTGTAAGAAAGAGACAGTCGCAGAAGTGACTTTTAATACCGCGATTTCATCAAGTGAAGATTTAGTAGCGCATTCTAAAGAATTTGAAGAGCAGATTATAAAAGTAACAGATAATATTTATGTTGCTGTTGGTTTTGGATTGGCAAATTCTATTTTAATAGAAGGTAAAGACGGTGTTGTAATTGTAGATTGTTTAGAGTCTGAAAAAACAGCAGGGAAGGTTAAAGAAGCTTTTAATAAAATTACAACAAAACCTGTAAAAGCAATTATTTACACACACTTTCACCCAGATCATACATTTGGTGCAAGAACGATGGCGGGAGATGATAATCCTAAAATTTATGCACACAGCACAACACAAGCACATATAGAAAAACTAGTAAGTGTAATTCGACCAATCATAACAAAAAGAAGTTATAGAATGTTTGGTAATTTTTTGAATCAAGAAGAATTAGTAAATGCAGGTATTGGTCCTTTTTTAGGATTGGATGAAGATGTTAATTGGGGTGCATTACAACCGACACATACTTTTGAAGATGAATTAACAATTGTAGAAGCGGGTATAAAATTAAAATTAGTACATGCTCCAGGAGAAACAGATGATCAATTATTTGTTTGGATTGATGATAAGAAAATTTTATTACCAGGTGACAATATTTATAAAACCTTTCCAAACCTGTATACAATTAGAGGAACTTCTTATAGAGATATAAAAAAATGGTCATCAAGTATTGATAAGATGCGCTATTTAAATCCAGAAATTATAATACCAAGTCATACAAGACCTATAAAGCAGAAAGATACAATTCGAAAAATCCTAACTAATTACAGGGATGCTATTCAATTTGTACATGATCAGACGATTCGGAATATAAATTTAGGTTTAATGCCTGATGAGATTGCAGAAAAAGTTATATTACCAACTCATTTATCTAAGTCGCCTTATTTAAAAGAGTTTTATGGTAAAGTAAATTGGTCTGTAAAATCTGTATTTGCGGGTTATTTAGGTTTTTTTGATGGAAATCCATCAACCTTATTGCCTTTACCTTTAAAAGAGAAAGCAACGAAAATAATTGAATTAGCAGGTGGTTTTGATGCTTTAAAGCAAAAAACAGTAGCTGCTTTTACGAATAAAAATTATCAATGGTCTTTGGAGTTGACAGACTATCTTTTAAAAATTGCTCCTAAAGACACTGAAGTAATAGATATAAGATATAATAGTCTAATAAAATTAGGAGAGGCAAATTCAAACCCAAATGCGAGACACTATTATTTAACAAGTGCCTTAGAATTAAAAGGGTTAGATATGAAATTGCGTCCTGCAACAGCAGAAATTGCAGAACAATTAACCTTAAAATCAATTTTTGATGGAATGGCGGTAAACCTTATTCCAGAAAAAAGCATTCATGAAAATAAGAAAGTCAATTTCTTTTTTCCAGACATAAAAGAGAAATGGTCTGTACAAGTTAGATATGGCATCGCAGAAATTCAATCTTTTCATGTTGATGATGCAGATATCTCTTTAGAAATGAATTCTAATGACTGGAAGAAATTAGCATCAGGAGTAGATGGCGGAATGGGAAGCTACTTTTCTGGAAATATGAACTTTAAAAAAGGAAACCTATTCGCTTTTAAAAACTTTTTCGACATGTTTAAAAATTAACTAAAAAAAAATCAACCAAAAATCAACCAATACTTAACTTTAAATTAACCTAAATTAAATCAGATGATAAAACAATTAAAAAAAGGAATTAAAATATCAGTAACATTACTGTTATTTTTAATAACGGTACAATTAAGTGCTCAAACAGTACTAAATGGTAAGGTTATAGATTCTAATGACAAATCCCCTTTACCAGGAGCAAATATTGCTATTAAAGGAGGTTCTGAAGGAGCATCAACAGACTTTGATGGAAATTTTACTTTAACAACGACCAAACAATTTCCTTTTACTATAACAGTAAGTTTTACGGGTTATGATACTAAAAGTGTAACGGTTAATAAAGCTTCAGATGTTGCTTTAATTAAATTAAATGAAGGTATTTCATTAGACGAGATTATTGTTTCGGCTTCTAGAAAAAGAGAAAAAATTCAAGAAGCACCAGCAGCAGTAAGTGTGCTTTCTGCAAAAGCTTTAGCAGCTTATGCGGTTTCTAATCCAGTACAAGCTTTACAGAATTTAACAGGAGTTGATATCGCAACTTATGGTGTTGGAGAAGCAAAAATTAACTTAAGAGGTAAATCAACAGTTTTTCAATCGGAAACGCTTGTTATTGTAGATTATAGAAATATTAGTATGCCAAGTATGGGGCAAAATAAATCTGGTCAGAATCCAGTAGATGCATTGGATTTAGAAAGAGTAGAGGTTATTAAAGGACCCGGAAGTGCATTATATGGACCTGGAGTAGAAGCGGGTGTTGTACACTTTATTACAAAAAGTCCATTTAAAAAACAAGGTTTAAGTTTATCTATGGGATTAGGTAATCAAAAACAATTTCAAACAGCGTTTAGATATGCAGAAGTTTCTGAGAATGAGAAATTAGGTTTTAAAGTTACAGGGTATCATAGAACAGCAGAAAATTTTGCTATTGACGATGAAATAGGTTTAACACGTATAGAAGGGTATAGCTCGTATGCGAATCAAACGATTACAAGTGGAGTCGATGGTAGTACTTTTGAAGTAGCTGTACCAGATTTACATACCTCAAGTTATGGTGTTACTGGTACTTTAGAATATAGAGCATCAGATGAAACAACAATAACAAGTTTAGCTGGTTTTAGTACAACAGAAGGTTTATTTAGAACAGCACAAGGTGAAGGATACCAAACTGCGCCAAGAGGATTTGCTCAAGTACGTATGCAATCTGGTGGTTTATTTGCACAAGCTTTTTGGTCTAAACAAAATGCAGGAGAAAATACTTGGTTATATGGACCAGGAACAACGAATTATAATGATGTAGAACAGTTAGAAGGTCAAGTACAATACAATTGGGATGTTTCTGATGATTTAAATCTTATTGTTGGTTCGGATTATAAAACTTTTGATACAGCATCAAAAGGAACTATTAATGGTAAATACGAAGATGAAGATGATTATTCTATCGTTGGAGTATATGCACAAGGTAAATATAAAGCAACAGATAAGTTAGATATAACAGCAGCAGGAAGAGTAGATAGATTTGCAGCTTTAGATCATATTTCTTTTTCACCAAGAGTTGCAGCTGTTTATAAAGCAAGCGATAATCATACGTTTAGAGCTACTTTTAACCAGTCAACTGGTGCTCCACTTGGTCTTAATTTATATACAGATTTACCAATTGGTCAAGGGCCAGCTGGTTCTGCAATTTGGTTAACAGGTGGTGCAGATGCATTTACGTATAGTAATGGAAACGCATATAGTTTTATAACGCAATCTGCAGTAACAAGTACAGATTTTCCTTTAAGAGCATTATATAATATGGTCGCTGCAAATTTTGCAGGAAGCCCATTAGCAGGAACTATTAATGCAATTGGAACACAAATAACTGGTACAACATCTGCAACAGTTTTTGGAACGCCATTAGAAAGAGGGCCGTTAGTGCCATCAACATCTAATCAATTTGAAATTGGTTATTCAGGTCGTCCAACAAACAAGTTGAAAGTTACATTAGATGCATATTATAATCAAAGAAATAATAATATATCATCGACTATCTTATCTTCAAAATTTTATGGTTATGCAACTGCAGGAGCTGATTTAGCAGCAGCAATTATAGCTGTAAACCCAGGATTTGCAGGGTACGTTTTACCTTCAGGTGCTACTGTAGCACAAACTTTTGCAGGAGGAATCAACGGTGTAACGTTAAACGCTGATACTGGAGCACCAAACCCTTTAGGTTTTATGTCTGCAGATCAATCACCAGGCAATGCTTTAGATATTACATATTTTAATGTTGAGAGTGTAGATTATGTGGGTGTAGATTTCGGTTTAGATTATTACGCGTCAGATGCTGTAACAGTAAATGGTAGTGTTTCTTGGTTAAGTAACGCACATTGGGATGAAGTAGCAATAGTAGGATCAACTGAAAAAATACCTTTTTCTTTAAATGTACCAGAACTTAGAGCAAAATTAGGTTTAAACTATAGTCCAGAATTAGGTTTCAATGCAAATGCAGCGGTTCGTTATAGAGGAGAGTTTCAATCTGAAAACGGTGGTGCCTGGTCAGGTACAACAGAGGCTTCTACACTAGTAGATTTAAGTCTAGGTTATAAATTTGATGAAAACATTAATTTTAAATTAACTAGTGGTAATCTTTTTGATTCTAAATACAGACCAATAGCAAATGCTCCATTTATAGGAAGAACTATTTTAGGTCAATTAACGTTACATTTCGATTAATTATTTGTTAACTATTTAATTATTTGTATAAGAGGAATGATTGAAAAATTATTCCTCTTTTTATTTTAAAAATTATGGAAAATTTAGAATATGATTACGTAATTATAGGTAGTGGCTTTGGCGGCTCTGTAAGTGCATTGCGCCTTTCTGAAAAAGGGTATAAAGTGTTAGTTATAGAAAAAGGAAAATGGTTTAAAGCCAAAGATTTTCCTAAAACCAATTGGAACTTAAAAAAATGGTTGTGGCTTCCTCAGGTAGGTTTTCAAGGTTTTTTTAAGATGACTTTTTTAAATCACGTGTCAGTACTTTCAGGTGTTGGAGTTGGTGGAGGTTCATTAACCTACGCAAACACATTGCCAGTTCCTAAAGACGAGTTTTTTAAATCAGGTAGTTGGTCGGAACTTCATAATTGGAAAAATATTTTAGTTCCATTTTATGAAACAGCTTATAAAATGTTGGGTGCTGTAACAAACCCTAAATTAGATGTTGCAGATTTAGCGATAAAACAATTAGCGAAAGATATTGGTAAAGAAGACCATTTTGAGGCTGCAAAAGTAGCCGTGTATTTTGGTGAAGCTGGAAAAACGGTAAAAGATCCATATTTTGATGGAAAAGGACCAGATAGAACAGGATGTGTTCATTGTGGAGCTTGTATGACAGGTTGTCGATACAATTCGAAAAACACATTAGATAAAAATTATTTATACCTAGCGCAACAATTAGGCGCTAAAATTATTGCAGAAAAAGAAGTTATAAACGTATTTCCAATAAATAAAGAGGATGGAAGTGATGGGTATACAGTTGAATATAAATCAAAATTAGGAAAGAAATCAAAAGGGAAAATAACGACAAAAGGAATTATTTTTTCAGGAGGAGTTATGGGAACTGTTCCGTTATTATTAGAATTAAAAGATAAAAGTTTACCGCGTCTTTCTGATAAAGTTGGGTGTAATATTAGAACTAATAACGAATCATTATTGGTGTTGACTTCCACTGAAAAAAATCATAAAGATTTTTCTAAAGGAATTGCAATTGGTTCTGTTTTACATACTGATGAAAATAGTCATTTAGAACCTGTTCGTTATGGTGAAGGCTCAAGTTTTTTTAGAGCACTAACGATACCGACGATTCATAATAAGTTTGTGTTATTTAGACTTTTAGGAATGTTTGGAATTATATTAAAACACCCTTTACGTTTTTTGAAAACAATCTTTGCAAGAAATTATGCTAAGAGAACTACTGTTTTGTTATTTATGCAAACATTAGACAGCACGTTACGTATGAAGAGAGGTTCATTTACAAGAATGAGAACGGTTACAGAAAGTGGTGAAAAACCAAATGCATTTATTCCTGAAGCACTTACACTAGCTAAGAAATTTGGTAAAATGGTGAAAGCAATTCCATATGCTAATTTTACGGATGTGTTATTAGGAAGTCCAACAACAGCGCATATCTTAGGAGGTGCAGTTATGGGAGAAGATGCTTCAGTTGGCGTTATAGATAAAGAATGTAATGTCTTTGGATATAAAAACATGATGGTTTGTGATGGTTCTATGATCTCTGCAAACCCAGGTGTAAACCCATCATTATCTATTACGGCAATTTCAGAATATGCGATGAGTAAAGTCCCAAATAAAGAAGAGCAATATTAAAATTCATACAATCCAAAATGAAAAAAGTAATTAAAATTAGTGCTTTAGTTGTGTTAATAGCATTCAGTTATCAATGTAAACAAACAGGTGAGGATGTAAAAGAGGATGTAGTGCAAGTTAAAAAAACGTCAACTTTAAATGCTACTTCTATAGAAGAGGTTAAGGCTTTAGATGATGAAGCAAAAAGACAATTAGGACAAAATATTGGTACACAAGCCTACATTTATGGGTTTCCTATTGTAAGAGAAATGTTGTTTAGAAATAAATTTTCTACTATGGTGGCCAAGGCAAAAAAAGCAAACAAGCCGATTTTTTCTAAAAATGCAAATGATGGTGTACATCTAAATGAACTGGTGCATTTAAGAATACTTACCAATCATCATTTAGAAACTGGAGTAACCCCAAATGTAGACACACAATATTCGCCAGCGTTTATAGATGTAAGTAAAGGCCCAGTTGTGATAACAGTTCCTAAAGTAGATCGGTATTATAGTGTGCAAATGACAGATGCTTATTTAGAGAATTTTTATTATTTAGGCGGTAATAATAAAGAAGATTACCAAGGTAATTACATGTTAGTGAAACCGAATTGGAAAGGAAAAAAACCAAGTTCAATTTCTAAAGTTATTGAAATGCCAACAGACATTGGTTTTATTGTGTTAAGAATATTAAATACGACAGAAAAAGGAGATACTCAGAAAGTAGTTGCGATTCAAGACCAATTTAAATTACAGTCTTTACATTCCTTTTTAGGAAAAGGAAAAGATAGTTACCCTATTATGGAAAAAGAAGTAATGCCAAAAGGCATCGCGTTTTATAATAGCATGTTAAAATACGTAAAAGCATATCCAGATTTAAAAAACGAGGCACATTTTTGGTTTTTAATGAAGCAATTAGGGATTGATAAAAATGAAGACATAGATTTTATTGATGCAGACCCTAACATAAAAAAAGGATTATTAGAGGCGATACCAAAAGCAAAAGAAATTCTTTCTTGGAAAGCAAGAGCAAGAGGGTATAAGTCTAAAAATAACTGGAATATAGATTTAGTTGGTGGTTCTTATAATGGAGATGTTATGGCCAGAGCAGAAGGTGCTGCACAAGGATTAGTGGTGCATGATGCAAATCAATGTTTGTATTTTCATACGTATTATGATCAAGAAGGAAGTCCTTTATTAGGTGGTAATACATATACGATTACCTTTAATAAAAATCAATTACACCAAGCAAAAGCATTTTGGTCTATTGTTGCTTATGACCCTGAATACAATTTAGTTCCAAGAGGTGACTTGCATTATGCAGTAAGCGATAGAAGTGAAGGTTTACAGTATAATGAAGACGGGAGCCTTACTATTTATCTTCAATCTGAAGAGCCAGAAGGAAAAAAGAACAATTGGGTGCCGATTCCAAAAGAAGGGATTTTTAAACTAAATTTCAGAAACTATATTCCGAAAGAGACTTTATTAAATCCAAATACAGTAGAAGATTACTTACCTAATGTGGTAAGAAATAAAAATAAAATAAAATTATAAAGTATGTTAAACTTATCCGTTTTATTAGAAAACAGTGCATTAAAATATCCAAACAAAACTGCTTATACATTTATGGACACTAGTTTGAGTTTTGCTCAAATTAACGCAGTTGCAAACCAAGTTGCAAATGGATTAGTAGATATAGGGATTAAACCCGGAGACAAAGTAGCGTTAAGTTGTTTTAATCTCCCTTATTTTCCAATAATCTATAATGGAATTTTAAAAGCAGGGGCAACAGTTGTACCTTTAAGTGTTTTATTAAAAGCTGATGAAATTCAATATCATTTAGAAAATAGTGAAGCCAAAGCTTATTTTTGCTTTATTGGTACAGAAGAGTTACCAATGGGTAAAATGGGAGCTGCAGGTTTTTCTGAAGCAAAAAAATGTGAACATTTTTTTATGATCATGCCAAAACCAGAAATGCCTTCGCCAATTGAAGGTACTAAAACGTTAGGTAGCTTATTGGCAAATAAAGCAACTTCTTTTGATACTGTTGAAACCAAAGCAACAGATACAGCAGTAATTGTATATACTTCTGGTACAACAGGTAAGCCAAAAGGAGCAGAATTAACACATAGTAATTTGATACAGAATACTATTTTAAGTGAAGGTTTATTTAACTGTAGTAAAGACGATACGATGTTAATAGTATTGCCTTTATTTCACATTTTTGCGATGACAGTTCTAATGAATGCTGCACTATATAAAGGGGCAACAGCTATTTTATTACCTCGTTTTGATGCTGGTGCTGTTTTAGATTCATTAGATAAACATAAAGTCACTGTTTTTGCAGGAGTACCAACGATGTATTGGGGTTTAAATAGTTATTTAGATGCGAATGATTTTAATATTTCTACTATAAAATCGAATTTAAAAATGTGTCTTTCTGGTGGCGCATCTTTGCCCGTTGCTGTTTTAGAAAAATTTGAAGAACGATTTGATGTCGCAATTTTGGAAGGTTTTGGAATGTCTGAAGGCTCACCAGTAGTTACTTTTAATCAATTAGATACTGGTAGAAAACCAGGTTCTGTTGGAACTCCAGTTTGGGGTGTTCAAGTAAAATTGGTAGACGATAAGGGAAATGAAGTTGCACAAGGAGAAAAAGGAGAATTGTTGTACAAAGGACACAATGTAATGAAGGGCTATTATAATAACCCAGAAGCTACTGCAAAAACCATACAGAACGGATGGTTGTATTCTGGTGATATCGCCATAAAAGATGAAGATGGTTTTTATTTTATTGTTGATAGAACCAAAGACATGATTATCCGTGGAGGTTTAAATATTTACCCAAGAGAAGTAGAAACTGTAATGATGAAACATCCTGCTGTTTCTATGGTAGCTGTAATTGGTATTCCAGACGAACAAATGGGTGAAGAAGTAAAAGCGTTTGTCGTTTTAAAAGAAAACACTTCAGCCACCGAAGAGGAATTAAGGCAGTTTACTAAAGATAACATAGCGGCATATAAATACCCTAGAGTTATCGAAATTATTAAAGCATTACCAACAAGTGCAACAGGTAAAATATTAAAAAAAGAACTACGTAAACTATAAATTATGGAAGCTATTAAAGACCAATTAAGTTTAAAAGATATTACTGCTGTTTTTAATTTGCAAAAGGCAAATCAATTTGCAGTAGCAAACCAACCAATATCAGAAAGAAGAAGAAAGCTAAAAGCGTTAAAAAAAGCGGTAGAAGTTACTTTTAGAAGTGCAATACAAGAAGCACTTGCTAAAGATATGGGTAAACCAAAGGCAGAGGTAGATTTGACAGAAATTTATCCTGTTACTAGCGAAATCAAACACGCATTAAGTCATTTAAATTCGTGGACTAGAAAGCAACGAGTT
>Ga0308003_1000211_pt1 | contig 28518 bp, 43 predicted proteins | sample Neamet36_FD_203159 | JGI IMG/M metagenome (GOLD analysis project Ga0308003, IMG submission 203159) | Marine microbial communities from water near the shore, Antarctic Ocean - #36 | ecosystem: Environmental > Aquatic > Marine > Unclassified | place: Southern Ocean | collected 2014-06-06
GAAGCTGTTTACCTGTATTGATAACGACCCCCCGCTACCCGTACTTATAGGGTTTAATGCAGACCCTATATTTACATTTAATTGACCACTAATCCTAGTGTAGTCTAGAGTTACTAAATATATTTTACCTAATTCATACCCTCCTTGATAAAAATCCCCGCTACTTCCGTTATATTTTGCATTTCCTGAGTTCCAAGTAACACCCGCCGTATTTGTCCACCCACTTAAATTTGTTGCAAAATCTCCATTTACAACTTTTTCAGATAATGTATTATTAGTATCTCCCTTAATACTAGCACCACTCTTTGTCCAATAACTGTTACCAAACGCTTCCGATTGAGTAATTAAATTTGTAGATTGTGGTTCTAATAAATACGCTCCTTTAGTATTTCCTAAATAGTCAACTCTTGGAATACCACTTGCAACGGTTTCTAATAATCCCGCTTTATTTACTCTTGTTGCAGTACTTGCTCTTGAAGTTACAAATGGCAAAGGCTTAAAGTTTGCGTTCTCATCATTGTATGCTAATATTGAATCTTTTTTGGTTGCCCATTGTCCGTTTCCGAACTTCATTGTATTTGCCATATTATTGTATTTTATAGTTTTGTGCTAAAGCCATAGCGTTAAATGAAGTGTAAGATGTTAATGTTTCTAATTCTGCGTCTGTTAATGCGGTGTTGTAGTATTGTAATTGTTTAGTTAAACTATGAAAAGTAGAACCACCACCACCATCATCATAAGCTAATTCTGATAATCCAATAGGAACTGTTCCAGTTGTATCAATATTTACTTTAAAACCATTTACCCATAAAGCAAAGTCATTTTTTTTATATTTTCCAGCAGCTTTTATGTTTTCATTAACATTACTTAAAGTTTTACTTATTGAGCATTGTGTAGCTAAATTATCTCTAACTTGAAAACTAAAAACATTTCCGCTTAAATAAAGGAACTTAACAGAACTTGCACTTGTTCCATTAGATATTGAAAACTGTTTTGTACTATCATCAAAAGCACTAATCTCCGCAAATAAAACACCTTCTGAATCGTTAAACGTAGAAGCATTACCCGCATTGTTAGCAGTTTCAGCTAAACGAGTAACTTGTGAAGATGTGGTTGGGATGTAGCTTGTTGGAAAAGAACTTTGTTCAAATTGAACACCCCAAAAGTAAACCCCTAAACTCGATGCCCCTTGATAAGAATATTGATTTGAAGAATTACCTATTGCTAATTGTATTATTGTATTTCCGTAATTAGTAGTAGCAGTAACCCTTAAAGAACACCTATACCAACCATTTCCATAATTTTCTATTTTAGAAACTCCATTTGATGTATATGGTATAGTTCCATCTTCTAAATTAAATACTGCGTTTTGCCAAGAACCAGTATAAGATCTAATTACACCTTGTCCAGTAGTTCCATCAGATTTAAAAAATGCAGAAGCAGTATAATCTAATCCACTTGTAATACTACCAGAATAACTACCAGTAATTAAATGTTCTCCGCTATTATTATTATCTAAAACCCTATCAGCATTTAACGTTCCATCTGGAGAAATTATTTGATTTCTTAATACAGAAACACCAGTTTCAGTACCACTAAATTGGGTGCTATTAGGCACTCTGTTTGTTGAACTCGCTTCCAAAAGTAAACTCGGACAACCATTAACAACACCATCTATTAAAGGATAGTTTAATCTCGGTGTATTACCTGTTACTGTTTCTATTAAGCCATCTTTATTAATTCTTGTTGCATTAGAACCCCTTGTAACGTCAAAATCTCCTACTCCGTCTGAAGGTAATACTGAATAGAGTTTACCATCTTTATACCCTGAAGGTATCATTGCTAATTTTGGTATAATTGCCATTATTTTATAATTTTTAAATATTCATTCATTACGCATTCTCTGCTTTCAATAGTTCCACTATCATCTCTAACCCTATCAGAATAATCCATTGCAAAACTTACTGATTTAAATATATTTTCAGTATTTAATTCGTTTTCTGTTTTATCAACTTTTAAATCTAAAGCCGATTGTGTTGCTATTGATATTGGTTTATTTGCATCTGAAGTATTATCTGCATTTAGCAATTCTATTGCAACGTGGTTAACGTCTGAAACCTTTGCATTGTTTGTTGTTATATCACTTGCTTGTTGTGTTGTGATTCCAACTTTAGAATTGTTTGTAACAATATCACTTGCTTGTTGAACTGTAATACCTACTTTTGAAGTATTATTTACTACACTTACATTATTTGATACTAAATAATCAGTATATCCAACCTTTGCATTGTTAGCTATTATTTCGTTGGCTTGTCCGCTTGTTATTCCAACTTTATCATTGTTTAAAACGATATCGATCGCTTGTTGCGTTGTAATACCAACTTTAGCGTTGTTGGCAATTATCTCGTTAGTTTGCGAAGTAGTAATTCCAACCTTTGCGTTGTTAGTAACAATATTACTTGATTGAGTTGGTGTTATACCAACTTTAACATCATTTAAAGCAACTCTTATATCTAAATTATCAATATTAGATTGCAAAGTGTTATCATTTGCTAACCTTGTAGAAGATTCTGTGTTTAAATTGTCCTGAATTGTATTATCATTAGCCAATCTTGTTGCCGCTTCACTATCAATATTTGATTGTAAAACATTATCGGCGTTTAACCTTGTTGTTGCCTCTGAATTAATATTTGACTGCAATAAATTATCCGCATCAATTCTCGCTTGCGTTTCTGTATTTAATAATTGATTTGTAGCATCTGAAACGGGTTTATTCGCGTCTGAAGTATTATCTACATTAAACAATTCTAAAGTAACGTGATTAATATCTGAAACCTTTTGAGTATTGCTAACAATTTGATTTGCTTGGTCTACTGTTATTCCGGTCGTTGTAACCTGAACCGTTATTTCTTGCGGGTAATCTTCAACTATTACTGTAATATTATCCATTTGTTACGTCTTGAATTACTTTGATTGTGCCTTGTATGTATGTTCTTACAACTCCATTTGTAAACGTCATTTGTACATCGAAATAATAAATATCAGGCGCCCAATCAATTAAAAAAGGATCTATTGAGAAAACACCATTAACGGCATTGGATATTGTTACACCGTTACCATCGGTAATTTCTTTTTGAATGCCACCTATTTTTGAGTTATATCGAAATTGAATCTTAATACTAACACCGGTTAAATCAATAGGCGAACTATCTTCTGTATTTAAAAGCGTAAATTGCACCCCATCATAAGTATCGCCTCTATATTGGTTATCTATTTGAACTATTGCCGCTACACTCATTTTTTTATTTTATTTTTAATTATAGCAAAAATACAAAAAGTTATGTAACTGAAAATTGAATCTAAACTATAAGTAAATATTTACTTTTTCCAACTCTTTACAATTTTTTCAGCAGAACGAGCGCCAAAATAACCACCATAAACCAAAAGCAATAATGAACTCAATAAATCAATCCACTTTTCGCTGATTTTAAAGCCCTCTAAAGAACTGTCAAGTATTATGTAAATAAATAGGGTTAAAGTTAAAAACGCAAGCGTTAAAGGCCTTATATTTTGCGTTAAAAAGCTATCTGTATTATTGTCGGATTCCCAACGTTTAGAAACTTCATTCATTTCTAACATATCATATTCCAGCTCCTTCAATAAAAGTTCTTTATCTTTTGGATCAATATTTGAATCGCCTTTTATTTTATCGGCTAAAACTTTCAAAGATTTAATTCCCGTAATACTTCCGGCAACGTTTAAAATTTCCGGAGCAATGTTTTTTCCTTGTTTCAATAACCAATTTAATGCGGCGCCAACCCTTGTTTTTCCGTTTTTATCTTTAAAATCGCCCATAATTATTCTTTTAAACCCCAGCGGGCTTTTGTTCCTCTTATATCAACGTGAGTAAATGAATTATATCGGCCCAATCCTCCCATTTTAAATAAATTCTTTTCCATTAATTCACTAACTGCATCCGCCACTTCATTAGGTGATAATTGAAACACTTGTAAATCCGCTGCTTTACCTAATAAATGCTGCGAATTTTTAACGCCATTAACACTTTTGTTTTTTGATTCACAACGAAATGCATTTGTTATTTTAATAGGCATATTTAAAAAATCTCTTAAAACTTGTAAATTATCAGCCAATTCAATAATATTTGATTTTACATCTTCAGGCATTTTGCATCCGCAATTGCATTCAAATTCAGACATTGAAAAATTACAAGTTAATTTCATTTATTTTTCTTTTTCTTTTAACTTTTTATTTTTATATGATTCAATTATTTTTTGAAAAGTATATATAATAGAAGCTAATAAAAGTATAATTTTTAAACCGTTTTCAACTGCGGAAAAACTTATTCCAAAAGTTAAGGCATTTATAAAGGCTAATTTCAAATCGTTATTACTCATTTTGGTTAATTTATTTGTTCTATTCTGTTCGATATTTCAATAACGGCCCTAAAATATGTATAATCACTGAAATCATCTTGTAGGTATTTAACGCCTTCATTTACTGAAGTAAAAACTTTAAAACCTTCTGAAGTTAAATCAACGTAACTAATTGAACGCGTTCTAATTAAATTTAAACATTGCGAAACCATCAAATTAACATCCAATTCACCACCATCATCTGAATAAAATCTTGTAATACATTCAATTCTCGTTATTGTTTCTGTAATAAATGAAGTTTGGTTTTCATCTATTTCATTAGTTGAAACGCCATAAACCCGAATCATTGGATAAACTGCATCGGTTGGAATTCTACTGTAAACCGGCACAATTGAACCGTTTAAAGTAATTGCATCGGTTAATTTTGCAATAATTCCGCGCCTTAATAAATGAATTGCTTCTAACATATATATTATTTTATTGCTTTGTTTAATTCGTTATTTAATCGAACTAATAAATTTTTTAAACCAACACGCGCAGAACTAAAAAAGAAAGGCCTTGGCGGTAAATTAACATTTTTTAATCCCTTGCCTTTAAATTGTTCGGCATAACTTGCGGGAATTCCAAGTTCTAACATATCATCCAATCTAACTTGCCCACCCGTTCCAAATTCAATATATGGCGCATAATGCGCGCCCGCTATAACCTCAACGGTTTTTCCTTTTAACTCGGTTCTAATTGATTGCCTCAATGTTCCTCCGCTTTCTTTTGCAACCGGCGCAGCTTGTTTTGCTTTTTTTGCAATATCAAATGCCGTTTTACCTAACTCATTAGATAAAGTTTTTTTATCAAAAGCGCGTAAATTATTCAACTTTGATTTAAGTTTTGCCAAATCCGATTGATTAATTTTTACGCTCATTTATTTTGATTTTGTCGCGGTTAACTTTGTCAAAAAATCTAATTCAGAATCAAACTTTTCGTTAATTCTGTAATTTTGCGAACCATTACCAACAATAAAAATATCGCCTATTATAATTAAATCGGCGGTTTTCTTACGCATTAAAATTTCAATCTTTGTTTCGTGTTCACGCTTGCCAAAATTGTCGCTTATTTCGCCGCTAATTTGCTTTAAATCGCACCAAACAGATGCAACGTCCGACAAAGTAGAATTGAAACCACCAAAACCATCATCGGTTTTAACTAATCTTTTAATTGTAATCTTTGAATTTAGTTTTCCGCTTTGCATTTTATAGAAACATTGCTTTATATGATGTTAATATTGTTTTTGATGACGTTGGAATTTCTGAAATTTCTTTTGAACTTCCTGAATCAAAATCGGCGCGGTTATCATAATATGTTGAAATCAATTGCAACATCGCTTGTTTTATTAACGAATCATTTATTCCCGCCGTTATATATGTAATTTTAACACGTTCAGCCGAACCACCGTCCAATTCAATCGTTTCATTGTCTAAACCTAAAATTTCATAATCAGTTGTAACAATTCCATTTACTGTAATTTCAACAATACTTGAAACCGGGCCAAATGGTAAATCAAAAATTCCATTTGTAGAATCTAAATAGTAAGTTCTATTTTTAGAAACAATATCGCGAGAAATATAGTTTTCAGACCAAATTCGCGCTTGGGAAATCATTGCTGTAATTATATTATCATCCGCATCCGTATCAATTCGAACAAAATCTTTTACAGATTGGCCGGTTAATATTTCATTCCCAATTGTTGAATTTATTTTAATTTGTCGCATCTTATTTGATTTCTATATTTTCAACTTTTAATTCCTTTGTTTCGAATTTCGCTTTATTTATCTTTTTAGATATTTTAACGGCCAAACCTTTTTGGATCCAAACTTTTGCAATATTTTCAGGCAAATTTATTTTATCGCCTTCATTATATCGTTTTCCGTTTCGTAAAATTGATTGTTTAATTTTTATATTCATAATATAAATTTTTGTAAAGATAAAAAAAAAGTACCACTAAATAAATAGCGGCACTTTTAAACAAAAACAAATATGTAAAACATTACAAGACTGCAAAGTTATTGAATTTTTTTAAATGTTTCCCTTTTTTTTCTAAAACAATTGAAGTTCTTTTAACATCATTTTTAAAAATATAAAATCCGTTATGGCTTTCAATCCATACGGCGAAATAATCAACCTCATCAATTGGATATGATTTTTTTTTTGTATTCCTTAAAAAACATCTTACTTTATCACCTTTTCCAGAAGCTGATTTTATTTGAATCTTTTTAAGACCGTTTTTTGAATCAGTGATGCAATCATAAGGCGATGAATGCAAAAGAGGAAATGAAACGTTTATATTGTGTTTCATTGCCGTAATTGCAAATTTATATTCAGCAATACATCCTATTGAATTAAAATCCATTTCGTAAACATACAAAAAAAACCGCCTTCAATAAAGAAAACGGCTAACTAACAAAACAAAGTAATAATTAATTTTTAAAAAACATCTTCTTTTTTACTAAAAAATATTGTTAAACCTAAAACGCAAAGAAATATTCCGGCCCATAAATCCCAAAAAATCAAAAATTGTCTAATTCCAAAAAACATAAATGACATAAATAAAATAATCTTAATTCTTTTTTCCATAATATTATAAATTATCGTTTCGCCAACATTTTGCAGAACAAAAGCCGGGTTCATCTATTGGTTTTTCGCAAACATTGCAAGTAAATTCTTTGTCATCTGCCGGATTATAATCATCAAAATAACTCATAATTATATTTTATATTTCATTTCGTTTTCTAAATAATACAATTCGCGTTCTAAATAATCAATAGCCTTTTCAAGATCTTGAATTTCATTTTCTTTTTTTCCGGCACGACAAACGTACTTTATAACATTGCCTAAATTAAAGTTTAGTTCATAATGCTTTATTACGTCTATTAAATCGTAATCTGTTCCACTTTCGTAATGTTTTGGTGTATTGCTCATAATATAATTTTAAGGTTCTTAAAACGCTTCTTTTTAGCCTTTTAAATAATGTTTGATTTTGTATTTCTTTTAATTGCGCTAAACTATGAATAAAAATTCTTTTTCTTTTATGAATTATATATAATTTAGTTGAATCTTTTTCCATAGCGCAAATTTTATTCTATTTCTTTTATAGTAACTTCATTATTTGCCAGCCATTCGTCAAAACGATTTTGCCTTGTAACAATTAAATCAATCCGGCCCATATCCTTCATAATTTCTTCGCTAATCTTTTCAGAAACTTTTTCTTTAAATCCCTGAACTAAATAATCCAATTGCTTTAAATCTCTTTTGTATGGCGTTCCGAAAATATATTGATTCTTAAAAACTTTGTTTAATAATTCTCTTTGTACCGTAAAATTTTGCGTAATAATTTGACCGTTTAAAGAATGAATCCCGGTTCTATTTAATTTAATAGATAATTCGAATTGAAAATGCGTTGAATTATCCATTTTAAACAACTTTTACGTTACCGTTTGCGTAATGCTCGCAGATTATACCTGTTGACAATATAATTGTCTTAATAGGCTTAATATTAAGTTTTACTAATTGCGCGATAATTTTTCTTTTAATTCCTTTCATCTTGTTTGTTTTAATGGGGTTTTTACACCCCGTTGTTTTTTTAAAATCTGTTCTTGTGCTCCTTAATAGCGTCTTCAATCATATAGTTGGAAGATGCCATTGCTTTAATCGAACCCAAAGTTAAACCCGTATACCCATCCGCATCAGTTATAGAACCATTAACTCTTATAGTGTAAGAAAATCCTTTGTAATCTTGTAAAGAAACTTCACAAGTTACTGTGTAACCGTCTTTAATTTCAACCCCTTCATATTCTCCCGCTGATGTTTTAGATAATTTCATAATATATTTGTTTGTTTTGTTCCCTACAAATCTACAACGCATTATTGAATTAAAAAAATATTTTTACTTTTATTTTAAAGTTTTTTTTCATTTTGTTTGTTAACCCCTATAAATAAAGGGCAAAAAAAAAGGCCCGAAAATTAATTCAGGCCCTTCAAAATATAAAATTTTAATAATTATGCAGTTTCTAAAGCCGCTTTTGCAACTGTAAAAGTTCCATTTACAAACGCATTTGGTAAATAGTTTGTTAATGCTACTCTTTCAGATACTCTAACGGTAACGAATCCATCTCTTACGTTTGTTCCGTCTTCTCTAAAGAATTCAACATTTACGCCATCACGAACCCAAAGTTGTGTTCCAACTCCAAAGTTTCCAATTAAGAATGTACCCGCAGCGATTGCAGTATTTAAAACAACTTTAACACCCATAAATGAAGGTTGTAACCCACCATAAACCTGGTCTTTAATATAGTTGTTTGTAGTATCTTTTAATAATAATATTTTATGAAAATCACTTGGATTTAATAAAATAGTATCTGCATTATAGTTAGATAAAGCTAATTGATTTAATGACGCAACAATTACATCAAATTCATTTGCGCTTTCAACTGTTCCAGCTAAAGATCCCGCAGCAAAGTCTGCAGCATCACCAATGATTCCGCTTAATTGCGCACCGGTACCCGCACCGCTTAATATTTGAGCATCTTCAACCTCTAATAATTTTTCCGGCGCACGCGCTGAAAGGTAAGAAGTTAATTGAGGCGTATCAGCTAACATTTCTTCAGAAATTCTGAAGTAAGTTCCGATTTTTCTCACGTTTGCATCACTTGCAGTCATATCGAAATCAGATTGTGTCAATGTAACACCTTCAGCCGTTGCAGCAGCACCGTTTGAATATCCTGATTCTTTTACAAATCTTACAACATCGCTTTGAGTTGAACCCATTGCTAAAAGTTGTCTAATGTGAACCGGTCTTGTTGGGTCAAATTTATATCCCGCTACTCTGTCAGCCGGTATAACTTCACCCGTAAAATCAGCACCAACAGTCATATCAGCTTTGATTTCAAAAGATGCACTTCTTGAATTTCCTTTTGATATTCCTTCGATTGCACCGTTTTCGATTGCTTCATTTAAAGCGCCTTTAAAAGACATTCTTTTTGAAGCGCTGAAATGTTTCTTGTTTGAAACTTCCATTGCGTCGATACGCTCATTAAATTTGTTAGTGATTTCAGTAATTTCACCTTTTACAATTTCGTTTGCTTTTAAAACAACTTCACTTTGTGATTTGTTTGATTTTTCAATTTTAGAATCAATTGCTTCATTGAATTGATCTAATTGGTTTTTTAAATTTTCGTCCATTTTTAGTTTTTTAACGAGTTAATTAAATATTTATACACTTCAGAATCATTGTTTTTTACTTCAACATTCGGCAAAGTGATTTTATCAACCGGCTTTGTGAATTCAATAAATAATGATTTCAATTTTAAAATTTCCGCTTCAATGGCAAAACCCATATCATCCGAAATTTGTCCTTTTTTTAATAATTTTGCTAAATTATCGTAGCGCTTTGAAAGTTTATCCAAATCCACGTTTCCTTTGACGTCTAATATCTTTGCCTGGTCGTTTGCTGCTAATGTAACCGCACTAATTTCATAAAGTTTAACTTCATTTATTTCGCGATAATCGCCACGATCCTTGCCTTGGATTGGTAAAATTCCAACACTATTTTCAGTAATTACGCCGGATTTCATAAGTTCCACAACGTCTTTTCCTAATTGAGTTTTAGCAATTTGCGCAACAAAAACCAAACCTTTGTCATCTTCATACAATTCCAACATTTTACCAATTGGTTGGTTCATATCGTGCTGGTATAAATACTTAACACGTTCACCATTTTCGGCAATTGTCTTTTTATAAGCGCCTTTAGTTATAATATCATTGTCGGAATCTTTATTTCCAAAGATACTTCCGTAACCTTTAATAATTCCGGCGTTTTCATCCGCATCAATTAGTTCATTGATTGGAGCCGCTTTGTAAAGAATTTGATTCATAAAAAAAATTTTTGTAAATATACGGTTTTTGATTTTTAGTTTTGATTTGATTCAAATGGTTCGAAAACAATATCGTTATTTTGTTCCGGCAATGGTTTACTATGATTATTAGTACCAAATAAAAAAATTTCATCAGGTATTCCTTTCGTAAATGCTTCGCATTCGTTTCCTAAAATATGATGTTTACACATCAAACATAAATTTGTTATCATATTGCGCCTATTATTTTTAAAGTATCTTCAAACGCCTTTATAAAACCGCTTGGAATGTTTGTATTTGTTTGTATTGCTGCGCCTACTTCGGCCCATAATTCGCCAATCGTACTTCCGCCATATTCAGAAACTTGGTACCATTCATTTCGTAATATATTATTTTTTATTAATTGCTCACTAAAAACATTTCTCGCTCCATAGGTATAATCTACAATGTGAAACGATTCGTGTGCGGTTGTTGTATATAGTGACCTTTCGCCTTCAATAGTCCATCTTTTAGTGCTTTTTAGCTTTTGTATTTTATCTCTATAATACGCCGCTCTTTCTGCATTTAAATCCGGGCGGTTTAATATTTCCTCCCATTGTTTCAATCGATATTCTTTATTCCTTAAAAATATTTCTGCATTCTTTTTACTTAATTTATCGGCCGATTTTGAATAACTTTTTTGTAATCTTAAATATTGCGGATTGCTTGGAACTCCATTTTCTAATCTATAACCCGCAACGCCCCAACTTCCGCTCCTTTTAGTTTGAAATCCAATATCATTTTTAACTTTAGATTTATATTTTCCTAAAACATCTTCTAAAGCATTTAAAATTTCATTTTGTTTTTTTAATGTAAGGCCTTTAAAATTTACACTATCAGCAAACTTCAACATTCGTTCCTCGGCTTCTTGTAAAGTTTTAGCCGGAATAAATGCAGTATTTTCACCCGCACCAACCAACGTTGAACTAATAGCCGAAGCAACATCAGCTAAACCAAACCCGGTTGAAGCTGCGCCACCTAATCCAAAATTTATATCTGTTATTTCTCCAACCGCTTGCGCTCCTTGTTTCGGAAATGGCGCAATACTACATCGGCAGTTTATAACTTCAGCAGCCGGCCCGCTTGGATCACCTGGGTACATCATTAAAGAACCCCCAACCATAAACGGTTCATTGTATGGTATTGGTTCACTTGCACCCGCTTCGGAATGCGTGCTTCGCGTTCTGTCGTCAAACGATGCAATCCATTCCTTCATCATTTGTGCGCCCGGAAATATAGTTGTAGCGGATTCCATTGTTGCAAAGTTAGCCGCGTTGGTTGCTTCCGTTCGAACTAAACGTTCCGATTGATATTTTGAATATCTATTGAATTGGCTTTTTAAAATACGGCCCTTTTCTGTATTTCCTAACGTCATAAATTCAGGATCACGCATTAAATTTTGCGTCACCTGAATAAGTGTTTTTTTTGCAGTTCCTGAAACTAAAGTAACTCTTTGCGCACCAATAGCGGAACCAAATGAAGCAAATTTATTTGTCCATTGATCAGCATATTGATTCGGATTAACGCCTTTAGATAAATATTTATCATAATTCTTTGCATACCATTTTGCAAATTGCAATCCAATATCTGAATATAAATCCCGGTATATTTTAAGCAAATCTTTGTCTTCAAATAACAATTGAAAATTCGTTTGGCCTTCAGCTAAAAAAGAAATAACGCCTTTATTATATTCGCTTTTATAATATCGCTTTACTTTTGATAATTGGCTTTTTTCTGCTTTGTCTAATTCCTTTTCAAATGCGGTTTGCCACTTATTTCTGTTTATCTTCATACGTTGCAACCTTAATTCCTTTTATTTCTTGTTTAGGTGTTTCAGTTTGTTTTAAAAACTTATTTACATCAACATCAATAGGTTTAATCGGTTCATCGATTTGATTAGAGTTCACCGGGATTAAATTAGCCGGAATAAAATAATCATTTAATACCTCACTTTCTTCATCAACCCCGTAAGACATAACAGAACGTTTTTCGTTTGGTGTTAACCACCACGCTTTCAATAATTGGTCAACTACTTTGTCCGCCTCTTCTTGTAGTTCAGGAATAACAGTAAAATCAAACTCAATACATACATTCCCGTATTTTGGGGCCAACCAACGATTTAATTCGTCTTTTATTTTAAGTAATTCAGGAATAACGGCATTTTGATATAAGGCTTTTTTAGCCTCGCGCATATTGTTGTAAGAACTTGAATCAGTATTATTTAATAATTGAACCGGAACGTTGTAAACGTTACATAAATCCTTTACAGATGCGTTATATTGTTCGATTAAAGATATATCCGCCGCATTTAAACCAAAGTTAACCCACGATAATTTCTTTGGTGTTATAATAACATCACCGGCATTTTCAGAACCTTGGAATTGCCTTCTGAATTTATCTTTTAATTGTTGCGCTTGCACTTCATTTAAATCACCCTCTTCGGACATCAATAACCCTCGGGCCGTTTGGTTCTGTAAATATTTAACTCCCGTCTGAACCGCTTCATTGTTTGTTGTTAATGAACGTAATCCGGCACGCAATGGCGATTGCCCATATAAATGCGAACCCGTTCCGTCATAATACGGGTTAAAATCTTTTATATGGCATATTTCAGATGCGGGAACTTCAAAATTCCCGTTATAATTAACCTTGTAACTTCGAACTGGTTCCATAATACCGCCCGAAACAATTTCCATTACTTGCGAAGGCATTACATACATTTCAGTAAATTTACCTTGCTTTGGCCCTGAATCCGGCCCAATTCCATAGATATATCTGTTTCCCGTTAATTTACCAAATGAAATTGCTTCAGTAAGAAACGAATTCCAAGATTGCCCGGGATTCGGACGTTCCAAAAGTTGGTGCAAATCTGTATCTTGTAATTCAACTAATGATTTCTTTTGTAATAATGCCGCTTTGTTAATTGTGGTACTGTCAATAGTTCCACTTGTTAAAGATTTATAGCGTTTATAATTATTTTTATCTTTAATTTCATAAACTTGAAACGGAATTGTTGTTGCCGCTTTAGAAATTAAATTAATTAACGAATAAATAGTTGCATTCTTTTGATAACCCTCGGTTATATATGAATCATCATTTTCAGAATTCCAAACAATTGAATCACCTAACCAATTATAAATCGCCTTGTTATAATTTAAATTTGTGTTTTGTGTTTGGTTTTTTCCTAAAATTGATTTTAATTTATCTACAAATGAAGCCATATTTTATTTTAGTGTAAAATTTTCGTAAAAATACAAAATTAATAATTGTTTTAAACTATGAAAAAATTATTGATTAAGTTTCTTTCAATAGCATAAGAAGTAACATCAATGTGCTCATCGTGTTTTGCGTTCGGAAAGGTACTTACTTGCTGCAAATATGCTTCATTCCAGTTGTCCTTCACTAAATAAACCCGGCCACCTTCAATAAATGGCGAAGATGCGCGCGCTCGTTCTATTTTTGAATATCTAACAAAGTTTGTTTTAAGTTCTGAAACATTGAAATTAGTTTCACGCCTTAACAATTGAACTAATGATTTACCGGATGCTTTAGGTTCGACTAATATTTGCGTAACATTCACCCCGCACGACTTAACAAAATTACCAATAAAGGATTTCAATTCAGGCATTTCCAAATATTTATCAATGCTTTTGTAAATATATAAATTATCGCCACTTTTACCGCTTATTTGAATCCCAGTTGGATCATTCTTTGTGTCTTTAGTGTAGGCGCCATCAATATACATTTCCCAAACAACATCACCCGGAACCTCTGCTTTATTAATGCTTTGAAACCAACCCTTTCTCCATTCGCCACCTTCAGGCGGTGAAGGAATTTGCAAATATTGGCCCGAGAATGTATATCTGTCGGCTTGCCTAATTGCTTCGAGTTCATCAAACGAATGCTTTTCCGGCCACAAAGGAACGTTTTCATCATCCAATGCAGATAGTTTTAAATGATGCCATTGTTCACCTGATCCGCCATCTAATAAATATCCGGATAAATCTTCCTCGTGTAATCGCTGCATAATTACTATAATAGGGACATCACGACTATTAACTCTCGAACGAATAGTTGTATTGTATCGGTTATTAATAAAAGACCTTCTAACGTCCGATAAAGCATCATCAGGCTTCAACGGGTCATCAATTATAATAGCGCCACCACTTCCGGCACCAAATCCCGTAATTGCACCCCCTGAAGATGTTGCGTACACTCCGCCTCCTTCGGTTGTGTACCATTTTTTTTGGCTTTGTGAATCTTTTTTTAATCCTATATTCCAAACACGTTGGAACGCATCCGAATTAATATATTCTTTTGTTGCCGAACTATTATCCAACGCCAGCGCATCCGAGTAAGATAAATGAATAAATTTTGATGAAGGCCTTTTGGCTAAACTCCAAGCAATAAACATTTTTACCGCCAATTCTGTTTTTCCATACCTTGGCGGAATGTTAATTATCAAACGTTTGATTTCGCCATTACTTACTTTTTCAAGTGTATCAGCCAACGTTTTATGAAATTCAGCCGCTTCGAATCGTTTCCCGGTGTTTTCTTTAAAAATGTAACGCGTAAAGAATAACAAGGAATTTTCGCATTTTTCCCTAATTATTTCGTTAATACTCATCGTTTAAAATATCTTCTATTTTCTTTTGTGCTTCAGATGAAAGTTTGGTTGTTGATACTTCGGCCGTCATTTCAACTTCACGCCTTTCAATGTACCCACGTTTTTTCCCTTTAGTTTTTAAGTAGAAGATTGTTGCCGTTGTGTTACCGTCTTTAATTTGTTTGTGCAATTGCGATTCTGCGAAATCTAAAGTAATGTTTTGAATATCATCTACTGCGGCCCTGAATTCACTATCGCGATTGTAATGCCCGTAAAAAGTTGATCTATTGCATCCAACTATTTTGCAAGCCGTTGTAATGATTCCAAGCGATTGTTCCAGCGCATCTAAAAGACTCCTTTTTAATATGTTTGTTTTTGCTGCCATATCGCAAAGTTAAATAAATTAACGGATATAAAAAAACCCTTTATTTCTAAAGGGAAAACCGTTGCCCAAATACATACGGTAATTTAAATCAATACGTCTATTAACTTGGTTTGTTTAAAATTGAATTCTGTTCCTCTGAAACTTTATCTAAAAATAAAATTTTTTGTTTTAATATTTCAATTTCAATTTCTTTTTCTAATAATTCTAAACTATTATAAAGCCATAAATTATCAGATGATTTTGCATAATCTTGTAAAAATTTTAATGCTTCTTTCATTTTATTTGTTTTTATAATGGGCCGAATTAACGGCCCGATTCTTTTATATATATAATTCTTTTTCTGTCCATCTTAAACCTATTTCAGTTTTTGCGCTAATTGGCTCAATTGTTCTACTTTCAACATTCATTATATTAATCCAATTCCCAAATTCATCTGTGTACGAATCTAAAATTATTGCTTCTAAATTATTGTTTGCCATATCGTTGTAAAATACGATTGTTCCAATTGAAAGTTCTGAAAAAGTTTTTGTTAAAGTATTCATAATATTTTCTTTTATTTATTTTGTTACGTCTTATTGACACTACAAATATAAAAGAATTTTTTCAATTACCAAACTTTTTAAAAGAATTTTTTCATTTATTTACGAAAACTTTACGAAAACTTAAAATGCTTGGCTATTGATTCAGGTAAAGTATAGCAGTATTTTGGTATTTTATCAGTATTACCAAATTCAGTTGTTTTAGGTAAATTTAACACTTTAGGCAGTGTTTTTATAATTACATCAATGTAATCGGATATGTTAAAAATCCAAACCCCCTTTTCATCTGTAACAACGTAAAGAAGTTTTTTGCCTTGAATAACTGATTGCTGAAAGTTCGAATAAAGTTTCATTGATTCGATTAACTTGTCGCTATAATATTTTTTTCTGTTTTTTATTTCAACTAAATAACTATCATCTGAAGCATCAAAATAACTAAATTGATTTTTTGCCTTAACTAAATTTAGGCCTTTTGAATTTAGAAATTCTATTGTAGATTCTTCAGTCATTGATATTTATTTTAACGTCCGCACAATTCGCAAACGTGTTTATCATCATCATCTGTTTCATCTTTTGGTTGTTCATCATCTAAAGGTAAATCAAAAACCGGTAAATCAACGCCCCATTCAATTAGTTGTTTTACATCCCATTCATTTGCTAAAATATCCCAATCCCATTCACCAAATCCGGAATTGTCTTTTATTATGAATTCCCTTTTTTGCGCTTCAGTCAATCCGCTTTCAATATGAATTGGAATTTCAAACATCCCGGCCGATTTGCACGCTTTTAAGCGCATATTTCCGCCAAGTATTGTCATTGTTTCATCAACTACAATTGGCCTAATATTCATCATCCAAGGTGATTTCTTAATTGACTGAACTAATAGTTTAAATTTTGGATCTTTAATAAAACGCGGATTGTTTGGCGTTTCTTTAATCGTTTTTAGATTTACAATTTTACGCATAAGATTTTTTAATATCTAAATTGCAACTGCATAAAAATTAAATAAATATTTATTTCATTAAATTCAAAACCGGGTTCGTGATTATAATATTGCCAACCCAACAACATCGCATTCGGTGCAATTAGAATTAAATTTATTTCCATTTTTTATTCATTTTATACAGTCCAATATTTCTTGTAAATATACAAATAAAGTTCCCAACACTTATTGCAAGCATCGGTGTTTGTGTAAAAGATAGGCGAACAATTTATTTTATCATTGTCGTTTATTTCAACTTTTAAACCTTTTTTAGTTGGTTTTACATAAACCTTTATATTATTTTTTAAACACCATTGCATCGCTTTGTAGTGGTGTTCTGTAACTTCTTTAAATCTTTGAATCTTTTTTTTAGGCATTAAAATGGTACGTTATCGGTTATAACTTCAAATTTTTTATTCTGCAAACTAATATCTTTATAAATACCGCCGGAATCAAAATCAGGTGCAATTTCAAATTCACCCAATTGGCCGTTTTCTTTACGCTTTACCTTTTCAATATACATTTTTACGATATCGGATTTGTATTGCGTTTTTTGGCCAATACATCTAAAAACTATCATTCCGTTATAAGCCTTGTTAAAGAAATCAGCAGATCCGGAAATATCATATAAAGTTGGTTTTTTATAGTTCCCATTTTCCGATTCAATTTTTCGCGGGTGCGCCACTAAGAATAAATGCGTGTTTGTTTGTTGGCAAAATTGCGTAATTAGTGAAAGCGCTTTTCCGATATATGAATGATCACGTTGGGCCGAATGGTCTAACATATTCCAGGGATCAATCACTACAACGTTAATTCCTTTTTGAAATACTAATTCACGAAATGCATTTAAAATTCCTTCTAAAGATAAATTTTCTAAATCTATTTTAATCCAAAAGAAATGGTCTTCGATAAAATCTTTAGTATTATTTAAATCAGTATTATCACAATTTTTTTCATTTAATTTATTTGCAATTCTTTTAATATGGCCCTCATAAGGAAATGATTCAGGCGCAAACATAGCGCAACGCATACCGTAATTAACCGCCATATTGCAACAAATTTGGTCTACAACGTCCGATTTCCCGGAATTTGGTATTCCCGTTACAACTGTCCATTCACCTAATGCAAGTTTAAAATAAGAATCTGAATTTGGTAAACCTATTGAATAATTTTTAACGCCGTTCTCATTATAATTTAAAACATTCTGCCAAATATCATTGATATTTAAAACGCCCTCTAAAGGGAAGTTTTTAGAATCTTTTATAAAATCCCTTAATGCTTGCGCACCTTTATCAATTAAAACCTCGTTAGCATCCTTAAAATCGCCAAATTCAACATATTTACAACGGTACGCGCCAAACCTTCGGGCCAATTCATTACGTAATTCCAAACCGGCTTCATCATTATCGGTACATAAAACAATTTGTTTTTTTTCTTTAAAGTATTCAAAACAATTATCTAAATACTCTAAACGTGCATTTCCTTTTGATGCGCCATTTGGTACACTACAAACAGAATAAATTCCGCATTCGTGCAATGAAAGCGCGTCCATTTCGCCTTCAACAATATAAACAGTGTCCATTTCTTTTATGTTATCCAATCCATAAAAAATAAGTTCAGCACCTGAAACCATTTTAAAATTCTTTTCTGCATCCCTAAACTTAACGTTTACCAATTCTTTTTCCCGGTAATAATTAAAATTTACTGCGCGGCGTTCTTTACCAACTTGCGGGAAATATTCTTTTGATTCGCCGATTTTCCAATGAACCAAAGTTGATTCAGAGATTTTACGTGATTCAAACCAAGCAATTAATTCTTTGCTTAAACTAACATCAATTTTTCTTGGCTTAATAAATTCGGGTTTCTTTTGGAATTTAGTTGTTCCACTCCAACCGCAGTTGTGGCAATTAAATAAACCTTGGTCAATATCTACCGATAAAGATTTATCACGTTTATTTTTTCGCGTGTCGCTACATTTTGGGCATTTTGTTTTTGTTTTACCGGCGTTTTTATTGCCGACATCAATATTAAAATCGTTGAATGTTTTCATTTGTTTTGTTTTTGTTTTGGCTAAAGTAAAAGATTTTTTTTAATTACATAGGTTTTTTTTACAAAAGTTTATCAAAAAAAACAATTCCTTTTTTTCTTGCAATATCAATATTTTCAATAAATTTATTTATAAACTCACTGATTAAAATGTTATCGGCTTCATTTAAATTTGCCAATTGTTTGATCATTCTTTCTTTTCTTTTTGATGCGTTTTGAAAAAAATCTTCATTGTAACCCATAACGAAATCAACTGAAGTATTAATTTGTTTTTCTAAAGCCTTGCGGAATAAATTCGCTTTATTTTTGACCGGCCCTCTTAAATGGTAATCATCCATTGTTGCCAAGGTTAAATCCAATAATAATAAAAGTTCCAATCCGCTTTTTAATTCTTTGTTTTGTTTGTTCATTTTGTTTTTGTTTTTAATGTTTAATATTTAATATTTTGTAAAAGCTAATAAATGATTTTTAAGGGTGTATATTTTAAAATCTATATCATTGCACCTAAAATTATTAAAAGTACCGCTAAACGTCTTTAAATATATTCTAAAGCGTTATTTGCTATTTGTATTCTCGTAATATATTTTTATATATTCTTGACATTCTTTTTTAGTGCCTTGAAATTGAACAATACTTTTTAATGAATCTATAACCTGAAATTCATTTTTGTATTTGTATAAACCTAATATTTGATATTTATTTATTTCCATTATTTATTTCCATTATTTATTTATTTATAATTACATATTCTTTTAATTCATCAAATTCGTTTGTGTGCATTAATTGCTTAATATGAAATTCAAATAAGTTTCCGCCTTTTGTTTTTGCTCCCAATTCTTTGTTTCCGTCCGCAGCACTATTGTAAATAAAATATTCAATAATTCCCTTTACTTTTAAATAACCAACCGGTTTTGATTTTGCCTTTTGGTTTAACATAAAACGATCAATGTATTTAATTCCGTTTTTGTCTAAATTTCTAAATTTCAAAATACTTAAAAAATTAGTTTGCCAAAATTCATCATTTCGAAGTGTTTTTGTAACTTCATAAACATCGTGCAAACTGTATTTATCAATTCTTTGAAGTTTATCCAAACAGTCCAGCCATTTGTTTTTTTGAGTTTCGCCTTTTGGTTTATACTGAATAGGAAATAATTCTACAAAATGCGGAAATGCCTTCAATGTTATTTCATTGTATAAAGGCGTTTTTAATTTTGTGGCACTTTGTACATTAGTATTTCTTTTATTAGTTATTACATTAGTGTTTATAGTATTACTTTGTTGCGGATTAACCGGGCCCGGTTTTACCGTCGCGGTTTTACCGTCGCGGTTTTTCCGGTTGCGGTGGTTTTTGGTTGCCTTGTTGGGTTTGTCATTCAAATAATAGTTGTATCCGGCAAATTTACCGCCATTTCGCATCTCTTTTCGCACCAAAAAACCTTCATCAATTAATTCCTTTATCCTTTTATTAATGGCATCTTTTCCGTCTTTAAAATGGCCGCAAATGAACTGAACAGTCATTTCTGTTTTTGCCTCGTGTGAGAAAAGCCAACAATATAATCCGGTTGCACTTGCTGAAATATCTTTGTGCCTAAAAATATTATTGGGAACAATTGTAAAAAAAGAGAATTTTTTCGGTTTGTAAATTTTATTTATTTCCATATTTTAAAAAGAATAACCCTATCAAATCAGCGGTCGCGGGCGCATCATCAATAGGGTATCTATTAATTTTTTATATTGTTACCGCGACATAACAATGCAAATATAAATATTTTAACTATAAATTATAGTTATTTTTTATTGAATCACAAAAAACACGTAAATCATTGAAGATTTTTTTTAAATCTTTTAAATCAATAATTGAATCCTCGTATCTCTGCCAAAGTAACTCGATTAACAAATCAAATTCAACCCTTGTTGTCTTACCTACATAGTCGTAAGTAACCGGAAGATCTTCGGGCGTTGATTGTGTCCATCTAATTTTTTGGTTTGTGTCATCAAAATAAACATCGTTGTATTTCATTTTTTACTAAATTTTAAACTTCATTATTAAAATAATTATCAATTGTTTTTACGCAATCTTCAAAATTATTATGCCATTCAACCTTCCAATTGCTATTTTCAAGCCATTTAAGCCATTCTTTTTGGTTTGGTGTAGGTTTATTATACTTATATTTTAATTCAATCGCTAATCCGTTCTTTTTATCGTTTGGTGTAAATATTAATAAATCAGGAATTCCGGGTTTTGCACCTAAATATTTCATTTTATATTGTTCAAATGGCGTTCGCTTTCCTTCATTCATTGGATGCGTGAAAATTGCCTTTGGATATTGCATAATAATATAATTCATTACGGCCCTTTGCAATAAATCTTCACCTTTTAAATATTTTTCAAATGGATTTCTTTTCATTATATTTTTATTTTTATAACTCTTTTTTTAATTTGTCAACTTCAACAAGTAAAAGATTCTTTGCAATTTTAAGAAATTTATACTTAATTAACACTTTTTTTTTCATTAAATCTTCAACACTTAATTCATTAAATACTATTTTACGCAACTTTTCGAATTCATTTTTAAAATGTAAATCGCAATTCAGCCAATTTTCAAAATTATTCATTGAATAGATAACCGAACTATGATCACGATTTACAATTTCACCAATTCGTGTTGTTGTGTGCCTTGTCTTTTTTCTTGCAAGCCAATAAAATGCAGCTCGTGCCATTACTATTTCACGCCTTCTTGAATTTTGCGTAATATCAACATCAAAATGATTGTTAACCCTCTTTATTAAATTATTTAAAACCATATTTATAAAACTAAACTACCATCATTATTAAATTCATTCCAATTGTAACCCGAAATAATACCCGTTTCAACGTATATTTTCCAATCGTTAAAGGCCCTTTTCCAACCCTTGCGGCCTTGTTCAATCATTTCACTACTTAACCCGTAAACCTCAACTGAAAATGGGTAATTTGTTTCAACGGCAATGAATCGAAAATTTTTAGCCGGAACCCCTAACATATCAGAATAGAATGCCGCTTGTAAATGATAACCATATTTATAAACATCTCTTTTAAATGCCATTGGTGCATTATCTTGGCAAGTCTTAACGTCTGAAATAAAGTTTTCAATTCTATTTAATGCGTCCGGCCTTATTCTTACATCAATGTTTTCGTATTGTCTGTAATGCGATAATTCGATTTCACCTTTGCAATACTTTTGCGCCAATTCGTGATTTCTAAAATTATTTAATATTTTGGTAATTTTATCGTGTTCATCAGCCGCCAATAACAATTTCCCTTCGGCTTTTTTTGTTTCAATTTCGAATGCTTCTTTTCCGGCTTTTGTGCGCCTATCTATTTTTGGCATAACGTGATAATCTTTATAATACAATTCGGGTTCTAACATAGCGCAATGCACCGCAGAACCTAAAGCCATTGCCGAAGATTCAAACCTTTTTTGATTTAAAAAGTGATAAACCGATTTTTTAAATATTGTTTTTAATCCTGAAGCGCTTATTCCTGGAGATGAATGATAAATTTCATTCGAATCAAATTTAGTTTTCATTTTGTTTGTTTTGTGTTTCGCTTAATATATAATTGTTTTGTTCTTTTACTGTTTGCTCTAATTCAGTTATTTTTTTCTCCAATGCCTGAACTCTAAATTCTAAAAATTCAATTAATTTATCCATAATTTGTTTTGTTTTATTTGTTTAACACTTCAAAAGTAAAAGAATTTTTTCAATTAACCTAACTTTATTTAAAAAAAAATGCGATTCAATTAAGAACCGCACTAATTTCATTTAAAATTAACTACTTAAAAAGGTAAATCATCCTTTACAGTTTGCCCAACTTCAGATCCTTGAGTTTTAGGTTTCCAAGTATTTAATTCGGCATAACATTTTCCGCTTTGGCCACGTTTTAAATCGATATTAACCCAACCATTGTTGGCGTTTGCTTTTATAAAGCCAATCGCTTCATCAACCTTTAATGAAACCGATGCCAATACAAATTCCGGCGCTGAATCATTTCTTTTTACTAAAAAACCATCTGCAAAAACTTTTTCTGTTTGTGTACTCATAATATTACTTATTTATTTAAATTAAACTTACTGATTATTTTTTCTTTATATTCTTTTTTCATCTTAAAAGTATTCAAAACCTTTTGGGCCTGAACTTCCGTTGATTTTAATGTTGCATTCAATTGCGCTTCAGTCAACCATTTGCGATCATCTGCTTTAACTTCTTTTAAAGGTGTTTTCTCGTGTGTATTTGTAAAATCCGAATCCTTACTGTCGTCAATTAAAAAACATCCATTTAACGCATATTTCCGCGAATAGCTGCTGCTACTTCCAAAAGATTGGGCAATATCCATTCCCTTACGGTTTGGATCAATTCCCGCTTGCGCCATTGTATGAATTTGATTTTCGCCATCCGATATAATCACCGTAGATTCTACAAATAAAATATTTCCTAATTCTTTTATCTCATCCGAAATTGTCAGGGTGCATTCGTATTTTTTTAAAAGCGGTTTAACGGCTTCCAAAATATCTTCACAACTTCTGTAATTGTATTTACCAAAATTATTTCTTTGGTTTTTTGGCGCTTTTAATTCTGCCTGAATTTGTTGTAATTTTTTCATTGTTTTTGTTTTTGTTTTAAATGTTTAAGTTTTCAGAAATTCCCGACAAAATAAAATCATTGTGTTGCAAAATAATAATTTCCGCAATCGTGAACGTCATCGGGTTTTTTAATCGTGATTTTAATGTTGGCATTGTGCAACTTAATAAAGTACAAACGTCATAGCGTTTTAAATTTAAACGCTTCATTTCGTTTTTGAATTTTTGTTCGAACATATTTTTTGTTGTTTTATTTACTGCGAAATTAAAAATAAATTTTCAATAAAAAAAACATTTAAGCAAAAAAAACCGCCTAAATGTAAATAAATACAAATAAGCGGCTGACAAACAAAACAAAAAAAATTTCTTTTAATCTGTTATTCTAACTGTAATATCTAAATCGTTGTCATCATTTGGAACGTGTGCCAAAACCTTATAATTATTGGATTTAACGGCATAGGTTAACCCGTCAATTATAGAACTTTGTTCATCCTCTAAAACGCCAAGCCAATTAAACCAAATTTTATTGTGCAATGATAACGGCGTTGGGTTTTCACCCCTAAATGAACCTTCATATCTAATACAAAAATCCCTAAAATCGTTCATTATATTTTGATTTGTAATGTTTGATATATTATTAAATTTTATAGTATTTCCATTAATAAAATTATTATCTCTGGTTCGGTACCAATTATTTATTCTTGTTGGCGCATTATCTTTAAAAAAAATTAAATTATTAAATTTTCGTTTTGTACTATAATTTAAATCATTTGTTCTTTTTGCTTTTATTTTTAAAGTTGAAGATAAAACATCCGGCTCAATAAAAATAAATTCTTGAAATCTTGAACCTTCTTGGTAAATTCCAACATTATCGAAATAGGTGTTTTCATAACTTTGAGGCGATGGACTTGCGGTTCTTGTACTCCAAATTTCAATTTCAAGTTCTCCATTGATAATTACCGGAGTTGTTGTTGGTGTTTTTAAAGTTTTTGTAATTGTTTGCCAAGTATTACTCTGTTCGGCTCCTACTCTATTTAAAAAATCATTATTTTGAAACTCATTTGTGCCATCGTTCCAGTATTTTGTGTTGTTTGAATCAAAATATTTTATTTTAAAACCGACCGAAACGTTTGTTAAAATTTCAGACGCTTCAATAAAAAAAGAAAATGTAAATTTTGTATTTGATAAAACTTGACTATTTAAAGTCTTTAACGTTAAACTCGGATTAAAAGGGTTTGGATAAGGTATTTTTTCAGACGTAAAACATTTAAAATCAATAGTTGTATTTTTAACTAATTTCATTGAAAAATTTCCTTGTTTTGAAATTTCGTTTTCTACAATTTCCGCATTTGTTCCGTTTATATTCCAATTAAAATCACCGTATTCAAATCCGTTATTATTGTTCCAATATGTTTTACTATATTGAGATGTTGAAAAAGACCTTTCAACTTCCGAAAACGGTTGCAAATATTCCCTTCTTAAATCGTTATTTATGGGCTTTAACTGTTTTGGCGCAACTTTTAAAACTGAAACATTTTCAATCCCTTGAGAAATACCTAAATAATTAAACCTTTCAGAATTTAAAAACTCATTATTGATCCCTTTTAGTCTATTTGTAATCAGCTCCCGAATGTTATTAGGCGGATTTGAGTTTTCATTTTGTTCTAAAATATAATCTTTTACAGATTTATCAAATATGTTTGAATTCTCTACAATATACCATTTCCCGAATGATTGAAAAATTCTCATATTGTACATTGTCAACAATTTAATTAGTTGATCTTTTGCCGTATAAAGTTCTGATCCATTTGTTAATTCATCTAAATAATTTGAGAAACTTGTAACATTTGGATATTTTTCATATGTTACTACTGAATCAATTGTTTGTTTAAAAGTTAAATCATTTATAAAAACAATATTTAAATCCAAATCTAAATTTTGCAATATTTTTGAAATTCTTTCTATATCTGAAGTTGAATTGGTGGAATATTCATTATCATCAATAGAAATAGGCGAACTATAATTTCCTAAAGTTCCCAATCCGTCAAATGCATTCAATGAAATACCAAAAGGATAACTCATCATTGATTCCTTGAACCTGTCAACAACCAAAAAACCAACCCAATAATCGGCCCAAATATTAAATTTTTCGTCACTTATAGCGCTTGAAACACAACCTAAAGATTCAACCCTTCCGTTGTCATTATTAACGCGCTCATTGTAATATGTTGATGTTGTGTAAAAATCACCTAAAAATGAATCAATACATTCTAATGATTCATAAATTCCGCCATCTGCAACAATTCGGTCGGAAAATGTTTCTGAAATACTTTTTGAATATGAAACCTTTACTTTGTATTCACGTTCATCAAATCGGTAAAAATCATCATATTGAATTTCATCGGTAACAATTAAATTTAATTTACAACTCGAACCAATTAACGGTTTATAAAAATCATCGGATGAATTCCATTTAATTACAACCGGTTCGGCACCTCCAACCATCGGCAAAATTTCACCGATATAATCTTTTTTTAATATTTCAACTTTTTTTCCATATCCTAAAACATCGGAAAATTCTAATCTATATTTTACGCCGTATGCCATTTTTTTGTTTTATTAAAATAATCTGTCGGCCGTTTCTTGCGCCCTTTGAATTGCAATCAATAAATCTTGCCCTTCCAATCTAATTTGTCCGCCTACATTTATATTTTGTGAACCGCCACTGTTTCCGATCATCCCTTGCAATTTATTTAATGGCGCTATAACTTCCGGATTTGATTTTGCACCCGGATATTCACCAACCAATCCCATAGTTGGCCCCGAAACGATTCCACCGTCTGCAAATTTTGCAAAACTTCCACTAATTAAAGCGGTTGCACCGGCTAATAATGCCGGTAATACAAAAGCGGCTGCCGGGCCAAATGATGCTGCCGTTTGTGTTGCTGCGGTTGATGCTCCGGATAAAGCAATTTTTAAATTACTTGAAACTACTTTTAAGGCATCTTTTGCTAATGTACCAACAAATGCACCCATTGCAGATTGCGCACCGCCAAACATATTGGTAATTGCACCACCAATTGCACCAAAAGAATTATCAATCGCCGAACCTATTCGTTGCATTCTTTGAGAAGCCTCTTCTTGCGCCGTCATAAAGCTTAAAAAACGTTGTTTTTTACCCTCGTAATCTTGGGTTTCTAATTGTGCGTTTGCAGCGTTGTTTTCTAATATTTTAACGGTTTCCGCTTCATTCATAACGTCCTGAATTCCCGCCATTTCCAAAGAATTACCAACAACGGCTTCCCTTCTTTGCGCTTGTCCGTCTGTTAAAACTTGTAAAAGTTCAGTATTTTTCTTTTTTTCTGTTTCAACTTCTGAATTATCTGAATTAGCAGAATCTTCTAAAGCCTTCGCCGTTGCTTTTAAGGCTTTTTCTTTTTGCTTTAAAGCTAAAATTTCTGATTTTAAAATTTCTACATTTTTCAAAGTTTGCCCGCCATAGCCTTCAGCAATTTTTTGTTGTTCAGAAGCTAATTTTTTTCTTTTTTCTGCAATCTTTTCCTCAATTTCTCCAATGTTTAAAGATTCTTTTAATGCATCTTTTTGTGCCTTTGTGTAGGAATATATAGCTATTCCAATTGCAGCAATAGCAGCCGCAACGGCTAAAATTGGGTTTGCAATCATTGCTGCAGTTAATAATCTAAAACCTGAAGCCACAATTGGCAACAAAGGGCCTAATGCAGAAAGTCCAACCGCTAATTTTCCAAAAATTATAATCAACGGGCCGGCTATTGCTAAAATTCCGGCAAATCCTACAATTGCATTTTGCATTGTTGGCGATAATGATTTAAATTTATCTGACATACTTGTCAAAAAACCCGCTATTTTTTCAACCGCCGGAACCAATGCAACCAAAATAACATTTCCCACTTCAATTAAAGACGCTTTCATTGCATTCAATGATTTTGTCATTTTAAAAGACGCTGATTGTGATGTTTTTTCAAACGCTTCATCAGTCGCGCCCATTGATTTGGTTAATGAATCGAAAATTTGTCTATTGCTTTCTAATCCCGCACCCGTTAAATCCAAAACCCCTTTTAATGCTCTAATGTTTGGGAATATTGCCGTTGTATCTTGGCCGGTTTGTTTTAATCCGTTTTGTAACATTTCCAATGTTGCCAAAAGACCTTGTTCACTTAATGATTTTTGAACACTATCAGTTGACATTCCCATTTTTTGAAATGCCATTTCCGCATCAGTTGTCGGCTTCTTTAAAGAAGCTAATATTGCGTTTAATTGCGTTGCACCTTCAGCGGCATTTGTTCCCGTTCTCGACATTGCAGCCATTGCTGCAGCAACTTCATCAAATCGAACCCCCATATTGGAAGCGATAGGAATAACGCCACCCATTGCCCCAGCTAATTGTGAGGCCTCCAATTTACCTTCACGAACCGCCGCCGTTAATATATCCGTTGCACCCGAAGCGCTTAAATTTTCGGAACCATACGCGTTTAATGCTGAAGTAGATAAATCAGCAATCGTTTTTGTTTCACCTAATCCAACCGCAGCCGCTTTTAAAGACGCTTCTAAAACGCCCATTGCTTCTTCACCACGTAAACCTGCCGAAGTTATAAAAAACAACGCTTCAGCGGCTTCATTTGCGCTTTTACCGGTATCAACTGCCATTCTTTTAGCAGTATCACCCATTTTAGCAACTTCATCCGCACCAACTCCAACAAGGGCCGTTATTGACGTCATAGATTTATCAAAATCAAACGCCATTTTAACAGATGCAGCACCAACCGCAACCAATGGCAAAGTCAATTTTGTTGTCATTGATTTTCCAACGTTTTGCATCTTTGATCCGAACGCTGAAAGTTTTGAACTTGCCGAAGATAATGCCGAATTTAACTTTGAACTATCACCGGAAATGTTAACTTTTAATTCTTGTTGTGCCATAATATTATTAAAAATGTAGTTAGACAAAAATACAAAAAAAAAGACG
>Ga0308003_1000215_pt1 | contig 28295 bp, 24 predicted proteins | sample Neamet36_FD_203159 | JGI IMG/M metagenome (GOLD analysis project Ga0308003, IMG submission 203159) | Marine microbial communities from water near the shore, Antarctic Ocean - #36 | ecosystem: Environmental > Aquatic > Marine > Unclassified | place: Southern Ocean | collected 2014-06-06
ATTGAAATCACAAAAACTATTTTACTCTTTTATCATTATACTCTAAAATATGTAACAAATCAAGCAGTACAGTACTTGCGCTGCGTTTAATGTTCCAAAGTCGCTCAGTTCCCATTTGATACTTAACAGATTGCACTCCATTTGGTGTCGCAATTGCCGTCCAAATAGTCCCAACAGGTTTTTCTTCTGAACCTCCTGTAGGGCCAGCAATACCTGAAGTAGCCACAGCATAATCTACGTTCATTATTTTTTGCAGACCTAACGCCATTTCTTCTGCAACTTCTCTACTTACAGCACCAAAAGATTGTAGAGTAAGCGCTTTAACACCCAACACAGATTCCTTTACAGCGTTATCGTAGGCAATCACAGAACCTTTATAATAAGCCGAGGATCCCGAAATACGCGTAATTACGTGAGCTATATAACCTCCAGTACAACTTTCGGCAGTAGCTAGGGTAGCATTATTTTTTAAAAGCTGCTCACCTACTCTTTGCTCCAATCGGTCTTTTTCTTCCCCAAAAATCAATTCTGGAATTATAGCATGCAACTTTTCTATTTGAGCATCAACAAGCTTGTTCAATAACTCTTCGTTTGCACCTTTGGTACTCAACCTTAATCGCACTCTATTTTCTGAAGGTAAATAAGCGAGTTTTATGTTTACTGGAAGTTCTGATTCCCATTGAGCTAATTTTTCGGCCAAAATAGATTCGGGAACGCCTTGTGTTAAAATGGTTTTATGAACAATAACTCCTTGAGAAAACCTAGTCTGCAACTCTGGAAGAACATAGGTACTCATTAAATTTTTCATTTCGTGTGGCACTCCTGGCATCGACACAAAATATTTAGCATCTTTCTCGAACCACATTCCCGAGGCGGTTCCCAACTTATTAAACAGAACTTTGCATTTGCTTGGTAAATCGGCTTGTTGTTCGTTGAGTTTATTTATTTCATCTACTCCAAACTTTTTAAATAACTCTTTAATATGAAGTAAAACCTCTTGGTTTCTAACTAACTTATCGTCGAAATACTTTGTTAAAGTATTTTTGGTGATATCGTCGTTTGTAGGACCTAAGCCACCTGTAATAATAATAATATCCGAAAGCTCCTTTGCTCTGTTTAATGTTCTAAGAATAGCCGATTCTGTGTCGGAAATAGAATATATTTTAGATAAGTCTAAGCCGATTTCGTTTAACCGCTGTGCAATCCAAGCAGAATTGGTATCTACAATCTGACCGATTAGAATTTCATCGCCTATGGTAATAATGGAAACTTTCATATAAAAAAAGCCTCCCATTTGGGAGGCGAATAAATTAAGGTAAATCGTAAATACGGTCAATGGTTACCACTGGACGCACACTCATTACAGGAGTATCGCTGTTGTATATAATAGATTGTGCAGAAGAACCGATAAAATGATTTGTGAAATCGTTTTCTTGCTGTGTCATAATCATAATTAAATCTCCACTATTGCTCTTAGAGTAGTCTAATATAGATTGTGCTAATGATCTACCTTCGGCATTAATGAGCTCTGCTTCGGTACTTACACCCCCATCAGACAAGAATCTTTTTACTTGATTAAGATTTGCTTTTAATTTTACACGGGCGTCCTCGTCTTTGTCCTCTGAAACAGACACTACTTTTACAGTAGACCTCCATAAACGAGCCAAAGTTAAGGCGTTCGAAACTTTCTCTTTGGTTTCTTTTTCTAAATCGAGTGGTAAAATAATGTTTCTACACCCTTTAAAGTGATCTTTTCCTTTTACAGTAATTACAGGACAAGAAGAGTGAGTGACCACTCTAAAAGCATTAGAACCGATTACTTTTTTAGAAAACTCAGAAGGTGTACCATTAGTTCCCATAACGATTAACTTAGCGTTAATAAGTTCCGAAACTTCAATAATCTTTTGAGAAACTTTTCCTTTTGCAGCCATAGCATTTACTTTTAAACCAATTCTAGCACTCACTTCTAAGGCTAATTTGTCTAATCGTTCTTGCAGAACTAATTTTAAATCCGTGTACTTTTCTTCGTCTTCGCCAAACAAACGGCTTAACATTCCGGAAGTTTCGATAACACTTAACAAAGTGATTTCCCCATTAGTAAGGCTTGCTAACCTCTCGGCCTGCTCTAAGGCAATCATCGATTGTTCAGAAAACCCAATCGGTACTAAAATGCTGTATGTAGTAGAATTCATATTTGTATATTTGAGGACTAAATCGTCGGTCTAAATTACTAAAAGTATATGAATAATTTTCAACCATCAGAATTAATTTTAAATGAAGATTCTTCGGTCTATCATCTTAAACTATTGGCAGAAGATCTAGCCGATGTAATTATAGTTGTTGGAGACCCAAATAGAGTTGCAGATGTTTCAAAGCATTTTGACTGTATTGAGCTTAAAAAAAGCAATAGAGAATTTGTAACGCACACTGGATTTATTGGAAAAAAGCGAATATCTGTACTTTCTACAGGAATTGGAGTTGCTAATATAGACATTGTATTTAATGAGCTTGACATTTTGAGTTCTATAAACCTCTGCGACAGAAGCTTGAAGAAGAAACCTAGGAAATTTAAAATTATCCGATTAGGTACAACAGGATCCCTTTCTGAAGAAATCCCTTTGGATTCCTTTTTATGCTCTAAGTATGCTATAGGAATTGATGGAATCCCACATCACTACAATTTTAATAAAAACCTGTTTGAAAACACCTTAGCAGACTCATTTATAGAACAGACTAATTGGCCGAAAGAATTAGCAACACCTTATGCAGCAGCCTCTTCCTCGAGCTTATGGACACAAATATTCGACACGCAATTTAAAGCAGGAGTTACCTTAACCATGAACGGTTTTTATGCCCCACAAGGCAGACAGCTAAGAATTCCTTTAAGGTACCCAGAATTGTCAAGTTCATTTAAGAATGTATTATACCAAGGATTTAGCATTACTAATTTAGAAATGGAAACTGCAGGATTGTATGCTTTTGGTAAGATTTTCGACCATCAAGTATTAAGTATAAGTACTGTATTAGCCAATAGGATTACAGGAGGTTTTAGTAAAACTCCTCAAGAATCTATTGAGGGGATGATTCTGTTATCTTTGCAGAAAATTGAGAATCTGTAATGGGAACGATTATTGCTAAATTATTCTCGTAAAACTTTAAAATGACTAAGAAATTACTTTTATTTTTTTTGTTTGTCCAAATAGCGTTGTTTGCGCAAACTGCACCAAACTTAATAGTTACAGATTTAGAGGGAACAACTCATAATTTGTACAACTATTTAGATGCAGGAAAAACAGTAATTCTCGATTTCTTTATCATTAACTGTACATCTTGTCAAGATGGCGCTCCCTATTTAGATGGATTCTGGGTCGATTACGGACCAGAAGGAAGCAATGATATACAAGTAATTTCTATTGAGGTTAGCAGCGCCTCTAACGATCAAGCATCTGCTATTGCGGTAGAATGGGGCATCGAAAATCCAGTGGTAAACCTTAGCGAAACGCCTTCTGCCTTTGCGCCATTTATTCAATCGTATCCAACTTATCTCGTTATTTGTCCTAACAAATCAATGACTTCCTTAATTGATTTTAATTATCCAGAAACAATATTATCTTGGGAACAAAGCCTGAATATTTGTGACTTTGGAACTGACTTTACTGATGCAAATATATTAGTAGACGACATAACACATTGTCAAAAAAACATACACGCTAATTTAGTTGTTGGTAATGTAGGTACAAGCTTAATTAATTCGCTCACAATAGAGGTTTTTGTCGATTCTACGTACTACAGCAGTATCGATTGGAACCATGCGCTGCCTCCGAACTCAAACACAAACAATACTCCTTTCACTATAGAGTTTGATGATAGTGAAATAAATGGTGATATTATTGAATTTATGGTGCTGACTCAAGACGATGAAAATCCAACAAACAATCAAGTAGCACATAATTTAACCGATGGAATAATTACAGCCAACACAGAATTCACCCTAGAGATAAAGATGGATAATTATCCAATGGACTTATTTTGGTCTTTAAGCAACTCTAGCGATGCTATTATTTTTGAGGGTATAGGTGCAGATTACAATCCTTACGAAGAAATTGAATTTCTCTTATTGTTAGACAGCAATGACTGTTATACTTTTACTTTAATAGATGTAGAAGGAGATGGGCTTTGCTGCAACTTTGGCGAAGGTTACTTTAACCTATTTAGCAATGAAGAGACCCTAATAGCAAACCCTGATTTTGATTCGTATTTTTCTGAATCTTTTTATGTTGGCACTGAAATAGGCATTGATGAGAATACACAAAACATCAAAAAAATAACTAATAAATTATACTTTAATATAATGGGCCAGTCAATACACTACCCTACCAAAAATGGTGTCTACTTGCAACAAACAATTTTTGAAGATGGGAGTTTTTATACAGAAAAAATGATGCTTACTAACACAAAGCTTTAACCTTTTCTAAAACCCATTCCAACTGTTGCTCTCTACTAAGTGAACTATTATCTAGCACTAAGGCATCCTCAGTTTGAATTAAAGGAGCAATAGCACGATGCGTATCAATATAATCACGTTCGGCTAAATTTTCTTTCACAGCTGCAAAAGTAACATCTAAACCATTGTAAGTCATTTCATCTAAGCGTCTTTGCACACGAATGGCTTCGGAAGCAGTCATGAATAATTTTAATTCAGCTGAAGGAAAAACAACTGAAGCAATATCTCTACCGTCCATTACAATCCCTTTAGATTTACCCATTTCTTGTTGTTGGGCAACTAAAAGTTCGCGAACCGCAGCAATAACACTCACCTTACTTACATAGCTAGAAACTTCCATTCCTCTAATTTCAGATTCCACCGAAATACCGTTTAAAGTAGCTTCAGACTTACCATCTTCATTAATTTGAAACGCAATTTTTATTTGATCTAAATGAGAAGCCAAACCTGTTACATCTATTTCTTCACTCTTTATAAATCCGTTGCGTAATGCATACAAAGCAACGACTCTGTACATAGCACCAGAATCGATGTATTTATACGACAATAATTTAGCTAAGGCTTTAGCTAAAGTGCTTTTCCCAGTAGAAGAGTAGCCATCTATGGCTATAATAATTTGCTTCATTTACGTTTAAAATTACTCAAATTAGAAGTTATAGAAAAAGTGTGCATTGGACCGGTAGCGTGTAGAGACGCTCTTGAATAGTTAAAATGAAACTTAGATACTCTCATGGTAAACCCCCAAGATAAACCAACATTGTGTTTGTATAATTCCAAAGCCAACTCTTGTCTTCTTCTAAAATTATACCCCAACCTAACATTAAAATTTTTACTAAATAGAAACTCAGCTCCTAAATGTAAATGAGAGACTAAATTATCGCGAAAAGAATACGAAGTCGTAATGGTCTCGTTTGTAAAAGGATCTACCTCTTCAGAAGTTTCCTGATAAGATAAATCCCATCTTTCGAGATGAGCCCATGTGATAGACCAACGCAAAGGAGCATGTTCTAATTTTGTTGAAATGCCCAAAAGAAGCTCAAAAGGCATAGGTTCTCTTGTCCCTGCATAGGTTTTAATCTGAAAACCTAAGTTACGCATCAATACAGAAGCCATCATTCTACCTTGTTTTAGAGAGTAAGAAGCCGATAAATCTGTAAGTAATCCATAAGAATTATAAGAATCGAAATTTGAATAAACTCCTTTTACAGCTGCACCTATATGTAAAACAGAATCTATATGGATTGCAGTAGAAGCATAAACAGCGTATTCTCCAGCGGAAAATGAACCTGTAGTATTCCCAAATTCATCGGTACGCGTAAAGTCTCCGTAATTTAAATACTGCATCCCTAAAGTAATATTACCAAATTTCTTATTGGGTAAGCCGTACAGTAAGCTACCAAACTTTACGCCTGCATAATAGTTTGTAAAATTAGCCGACAACTGATTATTCATCCCTCTGTAGTTAAGCGATGGTAGCTGATGAGCTAAATTAATATCATCGTCTAGCGTATTTACTAAGGCATTTCCTAAAGCTAGTACTCTAGCGGAGTTGGTAAGGTTTAAAAATTCGTAGGTATTATCGCCTCCAATTTGAGCGAATACGGACTTCCAACAGATACACAGAAATAAAAATGCGCTTGTAAATTTCATAAGGGCTAAAATACTAATCTAATCGATAACGAAGTCTTGAACTTATTAGTATTTTACAAAAAGCTTTTTAGCTTTGTTAGATATTTAAAAAATTGAGTAACATGAAAAAAACATTACTTAGTATAGCCCTTTGTTTATGTGCTTTGGTATATGCACAAAAAGACAGTTTAACTTTGGATGATGCAATTCTTGCACGTTGGAGTAAATTTGCACCAGAAAGAATTAGTGGTTTACAATGGCTTAAAAATAGCAATGACTTTTGCTATAACGAAGGTTCAGACCTAATTATAGAAAGCTTAGACGGAACTAAAGAAACCTTAGAACTTTCTACTTTAAACACGCATTTAGGAGAAGACAGCCTAAAACGATTCCCTAGAATTACTTGGCTAAGCGAATACAGCTTTAGATTTACGCATCATAATAACTTTTACCGTTATAATAAAGCTACTGGAGCGTTTCATCAACTTTTTAGTTATGATGAAAATGCCGCCAACTCAGAATTCTCTGAGGCTGCAAATGCACTAGCATACACTACAGAAAACAATCTATTTGTACAAGATTCAGAAGGTAAAACACATCAAATTACTAAGGATACGAATTCAGATATTGTAAACGGACAGGCAGTTCACCGATATGAATTTGGTGTTTACAAGGGTACATTCTGGTCTAATACTGGAAGCCATTTAGCTTTTTACCGAAAAGACGAAAGTATGGTTAGCGACTATCCTTTAGTAAATACAGATGCACGTGTAGCAGAAGTAAAAATTGTTAAATACCCTATGGCAGGAATGTCTAGTCACCAAGTAACTTTAGGTATATATAATTTAAAAACAGAGAAAACAATTTTTGTAAAAACAGAAGGAGACAAAGAACAATACCTTACGAATATAGCATGGAGTCCAGACGATAAGCACATTTATATTGCGATTCTCAATAGAGATCAAAACCACATGCAGCTGAATAAATACGATGCTGAAACTGGAGATTTTGTAAAGACTTTATTTGAGGAAAAACATGAAAACTATGTTCAACCTTTACACCCTATGCTTTTTGTAGAAGGAAATGATGATGAATTTTTATGGAGATCGGAACGAGATGGTTACGATCACATCTACCGCTATTCGGTAAGTGGTGAATTATTAAATCAGGTTACTAAAGGAAAATGGGTTGTTAAGGACGTAATTGGCTTTAGCGATAAAGCAATACTTTTTACAGGAACGCATAAGAAAGGATTAGAAACTCAGGTTTATAAATCTGCATTAAAGAACTCTCGCTCTAAAATGATTTCGGACGATGCTGGAGTTCACAGAGTAAAAATGAACACTGCAGGATCTTATATTATAGATTCCTTTAACAGCTTAGAAAACCCAGGAACTATAGAAATTATAAACAATTCTGGCTCTGTAGAACAAACACTTTTACAATCTGAAAATCCTTTTGAAAATACTTTATTAGGACAAACCGAACTCTATACTATAAAAGCAGAAGAAGGTACCGATTTGAATTGCAGAATTATTAAACCCGCAAACTTCGATGCAACCAAAACTTACCCAGCTTTGGTGTATGTATATAATGGACCTGGCGTACAGTTGATAAATAATAACAGTTTAGCGTCTGCGTCTTTATGGATGCATTATTTAGCCAACGAGTACAATTATATTGTTTTTACAGTTGATGGTAGAGGTTCGGAAAACCGAGGTAGAGAATTTGAACAAGCCATGTTTAGAAATTTAGGCGAGGTAGAAATGATAGATCAAATTACGGGAGTAGAGCATTTAAAATCGTTAGGTTATATAGACGAAGATAGAATTGCTGTACACGGGTGGAGTTACGGTGGATTTATGACTACCAACCTACTCTGTTCGTATCCTAATGTATTTACATGTGGCGTTGCTGGTGGTCCGGTTATAGACTGGAAGTTTTACGAAATTATGTACACCGAACGTTTTATGGATACACCACAAACAAACCCAGAAGGATATGAAAGTGCGAGTCTTTTAAATAAAGCAAAAGACCTGCAAGACAATTTACTGATGATTCACGGAACACAAGACGACGTTGTAGTATGGCAACATTCCTTAGCATTTGCACAAGAATGTGTAAGTGCAGGAGTACAACTAGATTATTTCCCTTATCCAGGACATGCACATAATGTACGAGGTAAGGACCGAGTACACCTTATGCGTAAGGTAATCGATTATATAGTAGAAAATAACCAATAGCTAACACTAAAATGCTTTGTGATAGCCTCACTATTACGAAGCATTTTATATATTTGACAAAAGATAAAAATCTAAGGAAATGGGAAGAGCATTTGAATTAAGGAAAGGACGTAAGATGAAACGATGGTCTGCCATGTCTAAAATATTTACTCGTATAGGGAAAGATATTGTGATGGCTATTAAAGATGGTGGCCCAGACCCTGACACAAACTCTAAGCTAAGAGCTGTTATTCAGAATGCGAAAACAGCCAACATGCCTAAAGATAATATCGAACGTGCTATAAAGAAAGCATCCGACAAGGATGTTTCTAATTATAAAGAAGCCATGTTCGAAGGTTATGCTCCTCATGGAATTGCCGTTTTAATAGAAACTGCTACAGACAACAACAACCGTACAGTTGCCAATGTTCGTAGTTACTTTAATAAATGTGATGGTTCATTAGGTACTTCTGGATCGGTAGAGTTTATGTTTGAACACAAATGTAATTTCATGATCGCCAACACAGGACAAGATGTAGAAGAATTAGAGTTTGAATTAATTGATGCTGGAGCAGAAGAAGTTTTCGAAGACGAAGGTGGAATAATGGTTTACGGAGACTTTCCTAACTTTGGAAGTATCCAGAAATCCTTAGAAGAAAATAATTTCGAAATCCTAAGCTCTGGGTTCGATCGTATTCCTACCATGATTAAGAAAATTTCTGAGGAACAAGAAGCGGATGTTTACAAGCTTTTAGAAAAAATTGAAGAAGACGACGATGTACAAAACGTATATCACAATATGCAAGAATCTTAATCGATTCTGTGTTATTCTAACAATACAAAAAGCCTCCAACTGGAGGCTTTTTGTATTAGTGAGCTAATTCAAACTCTTTAGCGAAATCTTGATCTTCGGGTATCTCTTCGTTCACTACTCTAAATCTTAAAGAAGATCCTAATGCTGTAAATACCCTAAGTATGGTAGATAATTGCATCGTAGATGATTGCATATTCTCAATTTTAGAAATTTGAGCTTGTTTTACTCCTACGAGCTTACTTAATTGTCCTTGTGTTAATTTTCGTTTTATTCTCAAGTCCTTCATTTTATAAGCTAATATTTCTAAGTTTAATTCCATATCAAACTCAGTTCTCTCTGGAGTACCTTGTTCGCCAACGTGACGGTCAATCATTTCGTCTAGTGAAGTGGTTTTTATTTGTTTTTTCATAATCCTACAGTTTTGTTTTTTGTTTTTATTTAGATTCAGAGGGTTTTACTCCAATGAATCTAAATACTCACGCTTAATTCTTTCTGCTCTATCAATGTCTTTTTTAGGCGTTTTGTTTTGGCTTTTAGTTATACCGCATGTACACATAATTAGCTTTAAACCTTCTTTAGATTTGTACAAAAAAGCAAATATTCGATACCACATTTTCATGTGCTGAACCCTAAACTCCCAAATATTCTTAGTCCCTGCCATTTTTTTGAACCATTCGCCAGATATACCTTGTTCTGTTTTTTTCATAGACTTAAAGAATTTTTCTTTTGCCTTTTTCGGTATCGAGCCTAAAAACTCATTTACATCACCGTTTTCTAAAAATTTTATTTGCATTATATTTATATTTATTGGGAATCATAAGTAAGCACAGCAAATATATTGTAAATATTCCATTCATGGAATATTTAAGGATTATTTCTTTGCACGTCCCTAACAACAAAAAAAGCCTCCAATTGGAGACTTTTTGTATGAACGTATTTTATTTAAAGACTAGTATAATGGAGGTCTATACAGCCAATAGCTACAAGATTAATTTAGTTTAACTTACTACATAGAATGCCATTCTAACTTACTTCTTCTCAAATATCTGAGGATTGTACTTTTCTACAAAACGAGGTGCTTTATGGCTGAAAAATTCTTGTACAATAGTCATGTCTTTTTCGAAATCACCACTTAGATGTACAAGCGGTCCAAAACCAACTTCTTTCTTTTTAAAATCGACAAAACCCATAACCAAAGGCACATTTGCTCCAGTAGCAATATGGTAGAATCCAGTTTTCCATTTTGGCACTCGCGATCTAGTCCCTTCAGCAGGAACAGCTACAATCATCTCGTCAGCCTCTTTAAGCGTTAAAGTCATTGCATCTACCAAGCCTATATTTTTTGTTCTATCTACAGCAACGCCACCAGTAGCTTTAAAGAACAAATTCATGGGAAAGAAAAACCAACTTTTCTTAATAAAATACTTTAGGTTTAAACCTGATATTGTAAAGGCAGACAAAGCCAAAGGGAAATCCCAATTAGAGGTGTGTGGAGCACAAACCAAAACGGCTTTTTTAACTCCAGCAGGCATTTCGCCTATGAGTTTCCAGCCCATAACTTTCAAAAACAACTTACTAATTATCATCTTCATCCGTAAAAAAATTGGGTTTAAAACCTATTAAATAAACCGTTTCTACAGCTCTTGTAAAAGCGGTATATAACCAACGTAAATATTCTTTATCTACAGTAGGTTCGGGTAAATACCCTTGTTCTATAAATACATTTTTCCATTGCCCACCTTGTGCCTTATGGCAAGTAATGGCATAGGCAAACTTAACTTGTAAAGCATTAAAATAAGGATCTGCTTTAATTGCCTGAAAACGTTTATACTTGGTTGATATATGTGAATACTCTCGCTCTACCGACTTATACAATCTATTGCTGTCGTCGTAACTCATAGATGGTTTATCTACATAAATACAATCTAAAAGCAAATAAGATTCAAACTCTGGTTCATCTGGATAATCGACTAAATTAACCTCGGCTTTAGCAAAACGAAATCCGTGTTTTTCTTCTATAGTAGTAATTCTTTTAACTACAATTTGATCGCCATTGGCAATAAAACCTGCTTTAGACTCCTTAGGTAAACAAAAATAATTGTTTTTTACGACCATTAAATGATCACCACCCGTAATTTCGTCTTCGTACCAAAGAATACGATTTCTAATTTGCTGATTGTAAATATTAGCTCGTTTATTAGACCGCAATACCACTACCGAATCTTCTAAAGACTTACTAGAATAAGCGTCGTTTAAAGCATCTTCTAAATCGTGTTTTTCAGACAATCGTATTACATCAGGATATAAATCGAAAATAGGATTGTATTTCTCTTGATTAGAATCTAACAACTCTCTTAAAGAAGTTGCATTGCTTAATATACCAGATTCTGCAGCTTGACGAACAACTTCTTTTAGCTCTACATGATGCACTTCTTTAAAATAGCGCATTTGCAATTCTTCAGGAATCAAAGCAGGACTCATCGTTAAACCTACCGGAGGTAACTGAGCAACATCTCCAATAAGCATTACTTTACAATTTACGCCTTGATCAATAAAACACATAAGGTCGTCTAAAAGGGCATTTCCTCCAAAAGCATTATCCGTTTGATTCCCAATCATAGAAGCCTCATCTACAATATAAATGGTGTTGCTAGCCTTATTCTTTTGCAATTCAAAAGTAAGCGAACCCGATTTTATTTTCGGATAATAAATATGCTTGTGAATGGTATAGGCATTTCGCTTGGTATAAGCACTTATAACTTTTGCGGCACGACCTGTAGGAGCAAGTAAAACTGTTTTTTTATTAAAAGTAGGTAAGGCTTTTATAATAGTACGTATCATAGAAGTCTTTCCGGTACCCGCATAACCACGCATCACAAAGATCTGATTAGGATCTATGTCTAAGCAAAAGACAGACAATGCCTTTATAAGCACCAACTGATCTATGGTAGGATCGTGTGGGAAATGGTGCACCAACTGCTTTTGCAGTTCCTTATTTTTTAGTGTTGTTTTCAAGACTTCAAAGATAGGTATTAGCGACTGCGAAAAAAAATGTGATTAATGTAAAAAAATTGTAGATTTGCTCAACTCATAAAAGAGTTACATTAAATATGGAAAAAGGTATTCGCATTGGACTTTGGGTTTTAGTAATTGGATTGGGTTACGCCCTTTACTCAGTTATTATGAATCCTATACAATTCACAAAAGAAAAGAAAAAACGTTCGGCTGATGTAATCGAAAGATTAAAAGAGGTACGTAAGGCTCAAATTGCTTTTAAAGAAGTAAACAGTTATTACGCTTCTAGTTTCGACGAGTTGATTCCTTTGGTTGACACTGGAGTTTTTACTATTGTACAACGTCGTGATGAAGAATTGAAATTCTACAACAAAGTATATAGAGAGTATCAATTAAAGGATACTACTTATATAGACACATTAGGTTTCGCTAGTATTAAAGATTCTATTTTCGGTGCTGACTTCAATATCGAAAAACTACGTTTCATTCCTCATGCTGAAGGAACAGAATTAGAACTTAGAGCAAATAAAATTAAATCGGGTAGTCTTACTGTACAAGTATTTGAAGCGAAAGCGCCAAAAGAAGAGTATTTGAAAGGATTAGACAAAGATTTGATTAAGAACACTACTAAAGACTTACAAGTAGGTTCTATGGTTTCGGCGAAAATTAACGGTAACTGGGAATAACATAAAAGCTACACTCAGTCATATCGACCCACATTTAGAGCTGAATAAATCGGCTTCATGTCATTTATCCATCCAAGTTAGCTTGGATGGATTTTCTTTTGTGCTGCTCAATATTCGAGAACAAAAATACATTGCTCTAGAATATTACGACATACAAGATTGTAGTAATTACAGCGAAGTTGCCCAACAAATAGACGGTATTATAGCTCAGCAGGAATTATTACAGCAAGACTTTGCTTCTGTTTCTACCAGTATAAGTAATTCCCTAAGTACGCTTACACCAAAAGCACTTTACCAAGAAGAAAACGGAAAAGACATCCTGGGATTTAATCAGGCCTTGCTACAAAATGAAAATGAAAGCAACGATTGGTTAGCTTCAATTCAGGCTTATAACTCATATATTATTCCTCAAGAATTGGAACGTTGTTTTAACAAACACTTCCCAAATCATAAGTGGAAACACCATAGCAGTGTATTTATAGAGAGTTTACTCCACCAGTTTAAGCTACAAGAAGGTTGCAAAATATACCTATCTGTACAAAACAAGAATTTCGAAATAGCGGTGCTAGAAGGGCGAAAACTGAAATTTTACAATGGGTATTCTTATCGATCAGCAGAAGATTTAATCTATTACCTACTCTTTGCTTGCGAACAACTAGGTCTCAATCCAGACCAAATACCTTTGGTTATTTCAGGCGAAATTGAGGAGGAATCCGAAGTTTATAAATTCCTTTACAAATATATACGGAACATCAGCTTTATAAAAAGGAATCCAAATTACCAATACAGTTTTATTTTAGACGAAGTAAAAGAACATTACTACTACAAACTACTCAATTTACATCTATGCGCATCGTAAGTGGAACCCATAAGAGTAAACGTATTATAGCTCCAAGAAGCTTACCTGTACGTCCTACCACAGACATGGCTAAAGAAAGCTTGTTTAATATTTTAAACAATAACTATTACTTTGATGAGGTTAGTGTACTCGACCTTTTTAGCGGTACAGGAAACATTTCGTACGAATTTGCCTCTAGAGGAACAGAACGAATTTTAAGTGTAGATGCGGATTCTAATTGTATTCGTTTTATACAAAAAACAGCCAAAGAAATAGGCTTTAATGCTATATCTACCATAAAAGCTGATGTATTTGAATTTCTGGCTAAACACAAACAGCAACACGATATTATTTTTGCTGATGCTCCTTATGAGCTCCAAGGACTCGACAAAATTGTTGAAACTGTATTTGCTAAAAAATTACTTTCGCCAGATGGAGTACTAGTCTTAGAACATTCCAAAGAACAAGACTTTTCTGAACTTCCTTATTTTGTAAGTAGCAGACGCTATGGAAATGTAAACTTTAGCTTTTTCGAATGGGAAGAAGAAGAAGAAGAAGAAGAAGAAAATAATGAATAATTGTTGATGATTAATGGTTCATTTTTTCAACCTTTAATTTTTAAATTCAACCTTTAACTTAAGTTTATGTCTAGAATTGCAATTTTCCCAGGTTCTTTCGACCCAATTACTAAAGGGCACGAAGAGATAGTTCGCAGAGCTATTCCTTTGTTCGATGAAATTATTGTGGCTATAGGAATCAACTCTTCTAAGAACTATATGTATTCCTTAGAGCAACGTTTACAATGGATAGAAGCAACTTTTAAAGATTGTAACAGCGTTAAAATTATACAGTACCAAGGTCTTACCATAGACGTTTGTAAAAAACATCAGGTAAAATTTATTTTACGTGGTTTAAGGAATTCAAACGACTACGAATACGAAAAAAGTATTGCTATGATGAATCAGGCTATGGCGAAAGATATAGAAACTATTTATCTTAACACCCAGCCCGAATCTGCAGCCATTTCCTCAACAATAGTACGTGATATTATTAAAAACCAAGGTAATGCACAACCTTTTCTAGCTTCAGGAGTTCGGCTATAGAAGTGTAGGTATCTAAACAATAAGTGCGATGCATTTCTGGATTTGCCCAAACAACTTCGGTGATACCTTCCTCCGTTTGAGGAATTAGATTTTGCTCTGTTGCACATGTCATAGCATACCAATACGATTTCTTTAAAACATGCTCGCCTTTAAAAGTATAAGTATGATAGGTAATTCCTAATAAGTCGCCTCGTACAATAGAATTAACAGCACACTCCTCCTCTACTTCTCGAACAGCAGTATCTTCAATTTTCTCACCAATTTCGACTTTACCTTTTGGAAGATCCCATTTCTCGTTTCTACGAATCCACAAAACCTCTTTGGCAGTATTCGTAACAATACCTCCGGCTGCTTCAATACTTTTATAGCGCGAACAAAAGTCCTTCCACATAACTTCTACAGAAGAACCTTGTAAAACAAGGAGCTCAGAAAGCCCATTTTCGACTTTAGCAATGGCTCTATTCATACACGAAGAACAGGAATATTGCTCAATTTCAGCGTTTTCGTAACCAATCAATATTTCTTTAGAACCACTTAGGATTAAAGTATTATCGTTTATAAAAATTCTATACATTTGCAAAATGATTTTAGACAAGGATACAGCGAAAAAGACCGCCGAATTTCTATTGCAAATTAAAGCAATAAAATTACAACCAAGCAAACCTTTTTCTTGGGCTTCGGGATGGAAGTCTCCAATATATTGCGATAACCGCATAACACTCTCTCACCATGCTACACGAACTTATATTCGTGAGCAGTTAGCAGATGCAGTAGTAGAACGTTTTGGAAAACCAGACGTTATTGCCGGTGTAGCTACAGGTGCTATAGCACATGGTATTTTGGTGGCACAAGAGCTAGGATTACCTTTTGTGTATGTTCGCCCTGAACCTAAAAAACATGGTCGTAAAAACCAAATTGAAGGTTTTATTGAACCCGGACAAAATGTAGTGGTTATTGAAGATCTTATTAGTACAGGTGGTTCTTCTCTTAAAGCGGTTAAAGCTTTAGAAGAAGCAGGTTGTACCGTATTGGGAATGGCTGCTATTTTTACGTATAGTTTCCAATTAGCTGATGACAATTTTAAAGAAGCCAAGTGCGATTTAATCACTTTGAGTGATTATAGCAGTTTGGTTGATCAAGCTATCGATACCGGTTATATATCTGATCAAGAAATTGATGCCCTGAAAAAATGGCGCGAAGCTCCAGATAAATGGCAAGGCTTATAAATATTATACAAACTGTTCGAAAGAGCAGTTTTTTTTTGGTTTGTATTTTTTTGAAAGAATAAATTATTGATCGTGAAAACGAACTCGTATTATTCGATGAATTTTAGTAAGTTTGGGTTTAAATAGGTTTAAATTAGTGATTATATAATACATCATAAGGAATTGAAAGAAAAGAAGAAAATTGAAGTCGTCGCGGGAATCATCATTATTAATGATGAAATTTTATGTGTGCAGAGGCCAATAAACAAATACGATTATATTTCAAAAAAGTTTGAATTCCCAGGAGGCAAAATTGAACAGGGTGAAACAAAAATGGAAGCTCTAAAAAGAGAATTGATAGAAGAATTAAATATTGAACCTAGTATTACAAATTTATATCTTACAGTTGTTCATCAATATCCAGATTTTGAATTAACAATGCACAGTTTCATTTGTAAAGCAAGCTCTATGACTATTTCGCTCAACGAACATATATCGCATCAATGGTTAACAAAAGAAAAACTATCTAGTTTAGATTGGGCAGCTGCAGATTTACCAATCGTTCAAAAACTTATGAGCAATGAGTAATGTTTTTAAAAACAACTTCAAAAAAAGTATAGACACAGGTTTTATAGATAAAAACATAGAATCAGAAGTACTATATCGCCCACAATTATTAGTCAACAAACAGATCCCTAAAGAGAAAGTACTCTCAACGATTCTTCAAGAACTAAACTATTGTAAAGAATTTAACATTTCAGTAGCATTTGTTACTACAAGTGGGGTAGCAGTTTTATTTACCACTCTTTTAGACCTAGAAAACAGAGGTGTAAAAGGCAAAGTATTAGTGTCACAATACTTGAACTTTACACAACCCGAAGCTCTTAAAAAGCTTTTAACTTTAAAAAATATAGAACTTAAAATATCAACAAAGAACAACTCTCACTCAAAGGGATATCTTTTTAAAACTCAAGGTTATTATAATATTATTATTGGAAGTAGTAATTGGACAGCTTCTGCATTAACAACAAATAAAGAATGGAATCTAAAAGTTTCAGGATTACATTCTAGTGAAATTGTAAACAATGTACTTTTAGAGTTTGAAACTGATTTTAATGACGCTACAACAGTAACTGAAGACTTTATTACTGAGTATCAAATCACATACAATAAAGCAAAGATATCGAACTCAGAAATTCATACTGATGCGATTGCAAGAGATATTGCACCAAACACAATGCAAGCTGAAGCATTACAAAACCTAAACCAAATACGTTTAAAAGGAAAAGATAAAGCTCTAATAATATCAGCAACTGGGACAGGTAAAACCTATTTATCAGCTTTTGATGTACAGGCATTCAAACCTAAAAAAATGTTATTTGTTGTGCATCGATTAAATATAGCACAAAAGGCTTTGGAAACTTTTCGAACGATATTTAAGGACACTAAAAGCTTCGGTTTATACTCTGGTCAAAAAAGAGAATTAGATGCCGATTTTGTTTTTTCAACTATACAGACGATTTCTAGAGAAGGCCATTTATCAAAATTCAAGAAAGAGCATTTTGATTATATTATAATCGATGAATCACATAGATCTGGAGCCGAATCCTATTTACGATTGATAGAGCATTTTACTCCGAAGTTTTTATTGGGAATGACTGCGACTCCAGAACGGACGGATGGGAATGACATTTTTAGTTTATTTGACCATAATATTGCCTATGAAATTCGTTTGAATAGAGCAATGGAAGAAGGAATGTTAAGCCAGTTTCATTATTATGGAATAACAGATTTAAAAGTAAACAACGAACTATTAGAAGATACAAAAGATTTTAATCTTTTAACGACTGATGACAGAGTTGAGAAAATCATTGAAAAGGCTCAACTTTATGGTAGTGATAACGGAATAACAAGAGGACTTGTCTTTTGCTCTAGAAACTCTGAAGCGAAGATATTATCAGAGAAATTTAATGCGAATTGTTATAAAACCATTGCATTATCAGGAGCAAATTCAGAAGCTGAACGTAATGAAGCAATTGGTCGTTTAGAGTCTGATAATATTAATGAAAAAATAGATTACATTTTTACAGTTGATATTTTTAATGAAGGAATAGATATTCCTAAAATTAATCAAATATTAATGATTAGACCTACTGAATCTGCTATCATATTTGTTCAACAATTGGGGAGAGGACTAAGAAAATCTAGTGGTAAAGACTATCTAACGATTGTTGATTTTATAGGGAACCATAAAAACAATTACTTGATTCCGGTGGCGCTTTATGGCGACACTTCCTATAATAAAGATACTTTAAGGAAATTGATTTCGGAAGGAAGTAAGATGCTTCCAGGTTCTTCAACAATTAATTTTGATAAAATCACTAAGGAAAAAATATTCAAGTCGATAGATTCTGCGAACATGAAAATTCTTTCTGATTTAAAAAAAGAATATCATTTATTAAAATATAGACTAGGCTATATACCAATGATGATGGACTTTTTGAAATATGAATCACGAGACCCCTTTTTATTTGTAGAATACTCGAAATCATATTATAATTTTGTTGTTAAGGCTGATAAGGACTTTAATTCTGTTCTGACTAACGAATCATGTGATTTATTGGAATTGTTTTCTCGTGAGATAAACAACTCTAAGAGGATAGAGGAAAGTTATATATTAAACGAGTTAATACTGAATAACGAGCTAAATCTCAAAGAATTTAGAGAAGCAATCAACGATAGATATTGTTATTACCCATCTTCAGAAACTATAAAATCTTGCCTAGGGAATCTAAACTTTGAGTTTGTTAGAAAAGAGAAAAACATCATTACTCTAAGAGATGATACATTCATCTTTCATAAAGACTTTTTGGTATACCTAAAACAAAAGGATTTTAGAAATTTCCTTTTAGATTCTGTCAATTACTCCATTAATTCATTTGATAAAAATTATAAAGAAGACAATTTCAAAAATGGATTAATCTTATTTAATAAGTATAGCCGAAAAGATGTTTGTCGATTATTAAATTGGAAAAAAGATATTAGCTCTACAGTATATGGATATAGTACAAATGAAAATGTAACACCTTGTTTTGTTACTTATCATAAATCACACGAAATAGAAGATTCTATAAATTACAACGACTACTTTGTAAATCCATCAGTTTTTGCTTGGGAATCTAGGTCAAACAGAAAACTTAAAAGTAAGGAGATTCAAAATGTAATTAATTCCAATCGTATTCTTCTTTTTGTAAAGAAAGGTGACGGAGAAGGTACTGATTTCTATTTCATGGGAGATTGTTCTATTGTTCCAAATTCCATAGAACAAGCAATAATGCCAGATTCAAAAAAACCAATTGTGCATTTTAAATTCCAACTGGAACAACCAGTTACAGAAAACCTATATGAATATATTACGTCAAACAATAGTACCGATATAATTAAAGAAGAAAAGAAAATAACAAAGACGTTTACTATTCCATATTATGATTTTTATGCTGCAGCGGGTAATTTTAGTGACTTACAATTCAAAAAAACCTTTACTCACATTGAAGTCCCAGAGAAGTATGCACTAGACTCAAATTATTTTGCATGCAAAGTCATTGGTGAATCTATGAACAAAAGAATTGCAAATGGCTCCATATGTATTTTCAAGAAATATTCTGGTGGTTCTCGATCAGGGAAAATTTTGTTAATAGAAAATCACGACATTCAAGATCCCGATTTCAACTCAGCATTTACAGTAAAAACATATGCAAGTCAGAAAAGTGTAACAGAAGAAGGTTGGGAACATATAGAGATTTTACTGAAACCAAATTCATATGACTCATCCTTTAAAGACCTAATTATTTCCAAAGAAAATGCTAATGAAATGACTATAGTTGGAGAGTTTGTTGAAACATTGAACTAAAAATATCAATGATAGTTTAGCTACAATAAGTTTGGAGTGATATTAGGTGCTCAACTACAGAAGAAAAGAACTCCTTTTCTTGTATTTCATATCTCAAAGGTATTATTTGAAATTTAAAATAACACTCAAAACTTATAGGGGACTACACTAAATACTAGTACGGTTTAAGTCTAAATAACCAAAGGTTAAAAACCATAAAACAAACTTAGTAATCATAAAAAAAGGCTGCCATTTCTGGCAGCCTTATCTGTTTAAAAAATCAAAGATTACTTTTCTAAAGTCAATTCAATTTCAACTTCAAACTCATATACTCCAAAAGTAGGAATATCTTGAGATATAATAATAGAACCTCTAAGTAAAGCAAATTCTTGTGTTAAGTTTTCAATCGAATATAATTGTTGTGCACCCGTGGTAGCATCAACAAAAACGATTTCTTCTTCATTGTTTTGTAATCCCCAAGTACCATCAGAAGATAAGTCTAAAGGAATACCAGGCACTTCGAAAGTTAAAACAGTTAAGGGGTCGGTAGTAAAAGACAAATTACTTGTATACGAATTATCCATATTTAAAGAGTAAGCTCCTGCATCATCAGACGCACCTACAATAGGGATTGGCCCCATAGTTAAGACAAGTAAAGATAAACCAGGGAAAATTGCATCTAACACAGAAGCGTCAATTGCAGACAAATCTACTTCTGTATCGTATTCAATATGAGAAATAGTCCAATCGCCACTCGCTAAATAAGCAACCGAATACTCGCAAGAACCATTATCCATATTAGCTGCTGAATCGAAATTCATTGCATTTTCGTCTATACAGCCGTAAACTTCCGTTGTAGTTCCATTACCGTTATCAGGATCAACACCACCATCATCAATCTTATCTTTATCGCAAGAAGCGAAAGAAACACTTAGTGCAATTGCTAAAAAGCTAAAATACTTTTTCATGTGTTATTTTTTTAGTTTGTTCAAATATATAGAATTCCTTGAAAACATATGCACGCATTAGGAATCTTTAACAATTCTAAATTAATTATGAACAGCATAGAATACTAAAACAAAAGGCGTTAAATTTGAGCTCAGACATTAACAATAGAATAAACGTATTATGGCACAAGCTAAATCCAAATCTACCAATACCTCTTTTAAAGCAAAAGGGAATGTAATTGGCTTGGAACAAGGAAAATTACCTCCACAAGCATTAGAACTAGAGGAGGCTGTTTTGGGTGCTTTAATGATAGATAAAAATGCTCTAAACGATGTAATTGACATATTAGAACCAGAGTGTTTTTATAAAGATGCTCACAGAGAGATCTATGCAGCAATAAAAAATCTCTTTTCAGAATCTCAACCAATAGATATGTTAACCGTATCTACCTCACTTAGAAAAAGTGGACAATTGGAACTTTGTGGTGGCGATTACGCTATTGCAAACCTTACTCAAAAAGTTTCTTCTTCGGCACATATAGAGTTTCATTCTAGAATAATTGTTCAAAAGCATATACAACGCTCATTAATACGAGTTTCTAGTGAAATAATTAACGATGCTTACGACGAAAGTAGCGATGTTTTAGATTTACTAGATAAAGCCGAAGCTAAATTATTTGAAATTGCAAATGGAAATATAAAGAAGAATTACGATTCTGCTCAATCTTTAGTAAAAGAGGCTATCGAGCGTATTGAACATATTTCTAAACAAGAAGGTTTAAGTGGTGTAGCTACAGGATTTAACAAACTTGATGCGATAACTTCTGGATGGCAACCTTCAGATTTAATTATCTTAGCTGCTCGTCCGGGTATGGGAAAAACAGCTTTTGTTTTATCTATGGCACGAAATATTGCCGTAGATTCTAAAAAAGGTGTTGCTGTATTCTCTTTGGAGATGTCATCGGTACAATTAATTACACGTTTAATTTCTTCAGAAACAGGCTTGTCTTCTGAGAAATTAAGAAAAGGAAAACTCGAAGATTACGAATGGCAACAATTACATGCCAAAATTAAGAATTTAGAAAAAGCTCCACTATTTATTGATGATACTCCAGCACTGTCGGTTTTTGATTTGCGAGCAAAATGCAGAAGACTTGTAGCCCAACACGATGTAAAAGTTATTATTATTGACTACTTACAATTAATGACTGCTGGTGGAGATGCAAAAGGGAATCGTGAGCAAGAAATTTCGACCATTTCTAGGTCTTTAAAAAGTATTGCGAAAGAATTAAGCGTTCCCGTAATTGCTTTGTCTCAATTGAGTAGAGCCGTAGAAACTCGTGGAGGTAGTAAAAGACCTTTACTATCTGATTTACGTGAATCTGGTGCGATTGAGCAGGATGCTGATATTGTAAGTTTCATTTTCAGACCCGAATATTATGGATTAACAGAGTGGGACGACGACGATGCAACACCATGTGAAGGTCAAGCTGAATTTATTATTGCTAAACATCGTAACGGTGGATTAGATAATATTCGCCTGAAATTTACAGGACATCTTGCTCAGTTTTCAAATTTAGAAACTGATGGAGGATATGAAACAGAATTTACTTCAAAAATGAATGCTAACGACGCTTTTGGCGATCAAAGTGAAGATGAATATGATGATTCACCATTTTAAACTACTTATTGGTTTCTTACTTTTCACCTTATCTTTACAAGCTTCTTACATCCTTATTCCTATGGATGAAGATTCTCAAAAAGATCATTTAAAAGCCTATGGAATTGCATTTTGGACATTAGAAAATGATGAAACTGTAGATTGGTTACTAAACTATAGAGGAGGTAGTTTTCTAATTAAAAATAAAACTCAAATTGAGAAAGAGTGTATTATCAGAGGTGTTTCTTACGAGATAATTACCGATGCTTATCAGCAACAAATACAAATAGAACTCGCTCATCCCGAAAGCAATACCGATATTATTAAACTGGAAAAAGCTCCAAAAGTAGCCGTTTATTCTCCCGAAGGAAATTTACCCTGGGATGATGCAGTAACAATGGTGCTTACCTACGCAGAAATACCTTACGACATAATATACGATAAGGAAATACTTAGCGACTTACTACCACTTTACGATTGGCTACACCTTCATCACGAAGATTTTACAGGTCAGTATGGTAAGTTTTATGCACATTTTAAAAATGCACCCTGGTATATAGAACAAAAGAGAACGTATGAACAGGATGCAACTTCTTTGGGTTACGCTAAAGTATCTGAGCAAAAACTAGCAGTAGCTTTAAGAATAAAAGAGTTTTTGGCTGGCGGTGGATTTTTGTTTGCCATGTGCTCTGCAACCGACAGTTACGACATTGCCTTATCTGCTGGAAATACAGATATTTGTGAGTATATGTTTGATGGAGATGGGAGAAATACGAATGCACAAACAGAATTAGATTTTTCTAAAAGCATTGCTTTTAAAGACTTCCAACTTATTAACGATCCTAATATTTATGAATTTTCAGACATAGATGTTACAAGAGGAAGAAAAGTAGCAAAGAGTCAAGATTTCTTTACGCTGTTTGAGTTTTCAGCTAAATGGGATCCTGTACCAACAATGCTTTGTCAAAATCACAGTCAAATTATTCCTGGTTTTATGGGGCAAACTACCGCTTTTAAAAAGGATCTTATTAAATCTGATGTTCTTATAATGGGCGAAAACAAAAGTGCCAATGAAGCCAAGTATATTCATGGAAAATTAGGAAAAGGAATGTGGACTTTTTACGGTGGACACGATCCTGAAGATTACCAACACAGAGTTGGAGATCCGCCTACAGAATTAGAGTTACACCCAAACTCTACTGGATATAGATTGATATTAAATAACATCTTATTTCCAGCAGCCAAGAAGAAAAAGCAGAAAACATAAGGATTTTTGAATCTGTAAAAAAAATAAGCATAAAAAAGACCATTCAGATGAATGGTCTTTTTTATATACACTAAATACTATTTAGACTTAAACATTTTTAAATGCTGAACAGAACCATTATCGTACAGTATTTGTTGAATGTAAATTTGATTTACGTTTAGTTTGTCAAGTATAATTTCACGGCCCACTAAGTCGAAGTAACTTATTGAAACAACTTTCTTTTGGTTTGTGTATTCATTAATACCAATTCCAGGAGCATTTAAAATCTCAAGAAAAATAGTAGTGGTAACTTCAATTAAACCATTATTTACTACAAGTGTAATTTCGTAAATACCATTTACAACAAAAAATACAAGAGGGTTTTGTTCCGTAGAAGTCGTTCCATTGTCGAAGGTCCAGAATAATTCGTATTCATTTCCTAAACCAAGAATTGTTGGCGTAAAATACATACCACCGTTTGCAATTCCTTCGGTCCCTATTTCTACTAAATACAAATAACAGGAACCATCGTCAGTATTTGCATTTGGATTGTAATTAATAGCGTCCATGTTGGTGCAACCAAATTCTACAGGAGTACTACATAAACTCTGGTCTTCAGTATTTGCAAAGTCATTGTACTCTACAAAATTAGAATCCATACATCCTATTACAACAGGAACACAAGAGTCATCGTTAGTATTTGCATTTTGATTGTAATTAAAAGCCAAAACATCGATACATCCGAATACTACAATAGTTTCACAAGTTCCATTATCTACATTGGCATTTGGATTGTATTCTACATAATTTTCGTCGGTACAACCTAAAAAGACAATATAGTTACAGGATCCGTCATCAAAATTAGCGAGAGGATTGTATTCTATAAAACTCTCATCAGTACAACCATCAACTTTCATGTTTACACAAGAACCATCGTCTATATTCGCCGTTTCAGAATATTCAATATACATAGCATCCATACAACCAAAAAGAACTGGTGTAATACATGTATTGTTGTCAACAACCGCTTCAGGATTGTATTCTAAGTAGTTCTCGTCGGTACAACCTAAAAGAGCTGGATTTTCACAAGATCCATCATCAATATTAGCATCTGCACTAAATTCTATATAAATAGGATCCATGCACCCTTCTACAATTAAGGTTTCACAAGACGCATCATCAGTATTTGCAGGAGGGTAGAATTCTAAATATATATCGTCGGTACATCCCCAAATAGCAAAAACAGAACAGGTGCCATTATCGATATTAGCATTCTCGTCGAACTCAACATATGAATCATTTGTACAACCTTCAACTTCACAAGAACCATCATCGGTATTCGCTAAATTATTATAATTTAAAGCATAATCAATGGTGCAACCCAAAATTACAGGAATGGAGCAAGAGCCATCATCTACGTTAGCCATTCCATTGAATTCGATAAAGTTACTATCGGTACATCCCGATAAATAAGGTAAACACGAATCATCATCTACATTGGCAGCACTATTATAATTAAAGGCTGCATCATCGGTACATCCTAAAATTGCAGTGGTCGTACAAGAACCGTCGTCTTGAGTTGCTGTAACATCAAATTCAGCAAAACCATTATCGGTACAACCCAAAACATGAGCGATACAAGAGTTATCGTCTAGATTAGCCAATTCATCATAATTTTGAGCTTCTGAATCTGTACAACCAAGAATAGCAACTATTTCACAAGTACCATCATCTACAGTTGCTTCTACATTAAATTCAACATATTCATTGTTCATACATCCTTCTATATAAGGAATACACGAATCGTCATTCACTGTAGCAATTTCACTATAATTTAAAGCAGTTTCATCGGTACATCCTTCAATAGCTACAATTTCACATGAGCCATCATCAGTATTTGCTTCTTCGGAAAATTCGATGTAATCTTCGTCTGTACAACCTAAAATTGTTCCTTGAGGAAAACCAAAAACAGCTCTAATGCTTAAAGCAAAATCCTTCGGCATAACATCGAAAGTAGGATTCATACTTGTAGATATCATTGTTAAAGCAGAGGCACTTCCTTCGTCTTGTTCGGTAGCAGACCACAACCAAGTAGTATTTCCATTATTCAGGAATTCGAGTTCACCAGTTGGGGAAATTACGCCACCTGACATCTGACTATTAAATCCTGAAACCTCATCCATTTGATGATCGGTGGCAGTAAAATCTGTGAATAAAGACTCCATTTCCTGAGCTCTAGGTAAATGCCATGAATAAGGAACGACAGCTTCTGAAGCTCCCCAAGTATAGTACCTTCCATTATTTTCTGGACTGTATTCCTCCTGACCTGAATAGATAAATCCATTGTCAAATTGTGTTGCTAAACCTCCTGGAATTGCAGTTGTATTGGTTTCTGAAGAAACGAAATTTAGATTCTCTGTCATCCAACAGTTCTCACCTATTAAGACACTTCCGTAGGTATTCCCATCTCTTTCGTCTTTATAATGCATTCCACATATCCAATCTTCTAAATCGAAAACACAAGGATCTTGTTCTAAATTGAGTGTCGCTTCTGGGTTATAGTTTAAAGCATCAATATTAGTGCAATCATCAACGAAAGGAGTACTACAAGAACCATCATCAAAATCAGCTTCATATCCTTGAGTATGATATTCTACATAAGAAATATCGGTACAACCAGGTGCGAAATAGCAGGTTCCATCATCTTCTTCAGCTGTACTATCATAATTATTTGCTTCTATATCCATACAACCTAAAAGGACGTAATCGTGACAAGAAAGATAAGCTTCCCATCCTTCTCCACTAAACCAACCTGCTTCAAATTGTATAGTTAAACAACCAGTGGAATTACCTAAACTAGCAGTAATAGGAGTGTTAAGTTGAATATCATTTATTGTTCCTAGAATATCGGCACTTGTACCCATACCATCATAAATTGTAAATGAAGCACCCCATATATTTAGAATTTCGAATTGCGTAAAAACAATCTGTGCATGAGTGCCGTCTTCAGGGCAAATACGAATAATTTTACTTTCGTTTGGTTCATAAAAGTTATCAGGACCTCCTGTGTCGTAAAACACACCATTACAGGTTGAAATTTCGGTAAAGTTACCCGATCCAGTGATGAAGACTTCTTCTTCAATTTCAATAAGAAAATCTAAAATATCAGTACAGCCTTCAGAATCAGTAACCGTAATTGTATGTATTCCTGCAGATAAGTTCGTGGCAGTAGTATCTGAAATACCAAGGTTCCCTTCATTATCGGAATTCCAGGAATATTCGAATGGAGTATTTCCAAGAACTGTTGAAACTGTAGCAGTACCATCGGTAGCAATTTCGGAACTTAAATAAGTCGTTTCAATAGCAATTTCAAAACCTAAACAAGGTGTACATTCTGTAACAGTAAAGGTTTCAGAAGATTCCAGATCGTATTGAACACCATCCCATAGTCCATTATCTGGAGAGAGGCCTCCATTATTTGCCAATAAAAAACTACTTTCGTTACAAAACGTTGAAATTTCATAGACTCCACCGCTCCAACCGTCACCTGTTAAATCATAAGCATTAAATGTGTAGTTATTATAAGGTAAACAAATATTTTCATTTGTTTCTATTTCAGCCCCTTCGTAAACAATAACGCCATCTGGATTAGTTAAAGTCCAAGAAAGTTGCTCTGCATTAAAAGATGGAGAAATACTGAAATTTACTGAAGTACAAGAACCATATTCACAAGACCCGTCATCTTCGTTAGCTGTAGAATCAAAATTTGAAGCGAGTGGGTCAATACAACCAGCAAGTAATTCTATACTAACATCAACGGCTAAACTTGTAGTCATAAGTTTATCTCCAGAATTTGTAGAGCTTGCATTAGAAATAATTCCTGCAGCATAAAAAGTTACTATCCCAACAAAGTCAATTGGTGCTAGCCATGAAGCAGACCACAAAGCATTATCGTCAACCAAAGAACCCGATTGTGTATGGGTCAAGTAATTCCCAGATAACTGTGTACTATTAGTTTCTGAAAGAATTAACTCACCTATAGAATTACCATCTTCATCTTCAACTGTTAATTGAAAGCCAAAAATTGAATTACCAACAGAAGAAAGTGAAATATCAAAAGAATAAACTTCGCCAGGAAAAGCTTCATTTACACCCGATACTGGTGTAATTAAAAACGAATCATCGATAGAAGGTGAAGGTCCTGAATGGCAACTATAACAAGTATTTCCGTTATCTCCAGGAGAGCCTGTATGTCCGTCGTCAGCACCAGACATACTAGAATGAGCTTGTTGTGGCGTGTAAAAAACGATACAAAGGATACATGCGAGTACCCAAAAAGAATGTAAAAACTTCTTCATAGTAAATAGAGGTTGAATTTAATTGACAAGATACAAATACTTGAGCAAATAACTATTCAAATATTGTTCCGAAAATGATTGTTAAAAACATTCACAACAAGTAATTAAAAAAAGGAATAAAGCCAAAAAAGCCCTTGTTAAAATAAATTAACAAGGGCTTAAAAAGGGCGGCGACATAC
>Ga0308003_1000216_pt1 | contig 28286 bp, 18 predicted proteins | sample Neamet36_FD_203159 | JGI IMG/M metagenome (GOLD analysis project Ga0308003, IMG submission 203159) | Marine microbial communities from water near the shore, Antarctic Ocean - #36 | ecosystem: Environmental > Aquatic > Marine > Unclassified | place: Southern Ocean | collected 2014-06-06
CACGACAGTATTTTAATTCTGATAATAAAGACATCCCCTTCAAAATAATCTCATTTGATAAATCTGATTCTACCAATTCATTTTTATAAATAGTTAGAATATTATCAATCTGAACATAAGACTTTTTAGATTTAATTTTCTCAAATCGATTAGAAGATTCAATGTATTTATGTGAAATAGTATCTGTAGACTTAACCACCCTTGATGAATCATATAAGACTTCAATAGTAACCACCCCATCATCGCTTATAGATTCAAGCTCGTTATTAATAGAACTATATTTAACAAAACCTTGAAACTTGGCTACGCTCAAAAGCTCTAATCCATTATTAATAATCAGTACGTTATTATTAATCCACATATTTCCGCCACCCATACCCTCTATGGTGTAATTAATGATATAATCATCTATACCATCCTTATTTACATCTCCAATAAGAACTGGTACATCAGGGTAAATCAAATACGCTGCAACTCCTTTTTCAGACCATGGGTTTGTACCATGAGAACATTCTTTTCCAGATATTGGGCTGTTTAAATCACCGCTAGTATTTGCTATACAATGACAATTTATTAATATTTTATCCTCTTCAATCTTTACCCAATTCAGGCCAGGTTTAGAATTATCAATATAGTCTTGAATAATGTATTTTTCGAGAGAACGTTTGAGGTTATCAATCAATGACATATCTTCAACTAAGATTGAATCGGTATCATACCAAATATGACTTAATTCTACTCCGTTAACATAAACACTCTTCATATTCAATGAACCATCTTGCCAATAACTTAAAGACTCTCCCTGGAGTTTATCATCTTTATAATTTTGATCTGATGATATAATTCCATCATTCCAGAAGGATGTATGCTCTCCTTCTCTACTACCATTAATCCATAATCCTTGCTCAGATAAAATACCATTAGGATAATAGAACTTAGAATTACCACTTAAGTTTCCCTCTACGAAGGAAGCATCTATTGCAATAATACTATCAGTAAAGTAGAATTGATGCTTTCCATTAAATAAGGTAGAATCTAGGCTCATGAATATCCTTGATTCCTTATCAATAATTATATCCGAAACATTTAATAGCGAATTATAATTAGGTAAATCTTGACTTACATGATTCGTATTAGTTGTAACTACTACTTCATCATTTGTTTCAATATTATCAGTACAGAAATATACAACAGCTGTAAAAAAAAGGCTAAACACAACTTTTATTTTTAAACTCATATAAAATAATTTTATTTCTCTTAAAGATATGATGTTTCTGAATTTTGACATACAATAAAGTATAAATAGATTTCATATATTTATACAAAGCAAAATAACAATGAAACGACTATTTTTTATATTGTTACTACATCATTTTTCAATCTTGTCTCAAGATAAGATTGTTGACACGCAAGTAATATCAGAGAATGAAATAAATATTTTATATGTTAGCCCAGATTCATTTCCACATGTATCTATTGTATTTGAAGCACTTAAAAATAATTTACCAATTTTCAATCTAAATAAATCTTCAATTGAAGTATATGAAGATGATGAAATATGTGATATTTTAAAGCTTACCTCAGTAACACAAAGCCAGCCATTCTACATCACAATGATTATTGACCATTCAGGATCAATGCAATACGACCCGACACAATTATTAAATCCGACTACAGGAGAACTACTCCCATCCGTAATAGAAGAAAATGGTGTAATAATCCAATTTCCCGAGAATTATATTTCACCTTTAGGGAAAGCAAAAAGCCTATCAAAACAATTTGTTAAAGACTTTGAACTTAATAAGGATATGTTTCAAGTAATTGGCTTCTCGAGTTATGTAGACATTAATACAAGCTTTTATTCTGATACGAATCTAATATTTCAAGCTATAGACTCAATGAAGGTAGATAGTAGCACTGCCTTCTATGATGCAATTTCAGTTGGCTTAGACTCTACCAAAAATGGAATTAACTTCATTGTTGCTCTAACAGACGGTAAAGACAATTCATCAACTACAAGCTTTAAAAAGGTGATTAGAAAATCAAAAAAATCAAAAACACCTCTTATATTAATCGGATTAGGAGAAGTAGATGTAGAACTATTAAATGTATTAGCCGACAAAACAAATGGGACCTTTTACCACGCCAAAAGCACACTAGAGCTAAATAGTATTTATCAAAATATTCAAAATCAAATTAAATCGATTTATGATTTAAAGTACAGCTCTGAATCACTAATATTTGAAGATTCAACCCAACAAATTCATCTTTCATTTAAAATAGATTCTGCAAATTATATAAAAAGAAATATAAAATACAATGTCCCTGAAGTAGCTTACGAATATATAAAGCAGAAAAAAAGGAAAAGAAAAATACTGATTGCAAGTATAATCATAATAGCTTGTATCGTTACAGGAGGAATATCATACAGATCTAAATTAGAATAAAAAAAAATATACCATTTGATAATACAAACATTACTCGCGGTTATTTTATAATTCAATTTTCATAACTTACCTCACAACTTAATTAAGCATTTAACTCTTACTCACTTTAGAATTATGAAAGTTATTGGTATAATACTTATTGTATTAGGTTTATTTTCTCTTTTCGGAGCTTTATTAATGTATATTCAAGAAAGTCGAGTAAACCTAACAGGATTAATTTTCATTATTATTGGAACCTTCCTCTTCAGTAGAGCAAATAAAAATAAATAATTATGAAAATTTACATTTTATTATTTATTTCTATCGTGAGTTTAACCTTATCGTGTAGTGATGAAAGAACTGCCCAAGAAATTATTTCCGACATTTCTGACAACACTAAAAACGGGGATTTTAAAAGTTTAAATTCTGATTATATAAAGTTAATTGGTGAATTTCCTACCAACTCGAATTCATATTATGTTATTGCAAAATCACAATCTAAAACAGGTATGAATGAAGAAGCAATTTTAAATTTCAAAAAAGCTCTTGACTTAGATTCACTTAATCATCTTATTTACATAGAAAGAGCAATACTTAAAATAAAATTAGGTGATAATAATGGTGCTATAAGTGATTGTTTAGATGCAATACGTATAAATGGAAAATATTCATATGCATTTTCTACAATGGCATTAGCTTATGAAAATCTTAATGAAATTGGAAATTCAATTCATTATTATGAAAAAGCAAAGCTATATGATATCCAAAACGGAAATATACATTATAAACTAGGTATGCTATACCTAAGTTATGGTGAAACGAATAAAGGTTGTAAAAATTTAAGTAAAGCTGGCGAATTAGGAATTATGGTGGCATTCGACATAATAAATTCTAACTGTAACTTCATTAAGGATAATGATTCTATAGACACAAAAAGTCAAATTCATTCTGAACTTAGTCACAGTAACGTAACTAAATATAATAATTTAAATTCTGAAAATAATATAGATTTTAATTATAAAAGTTTTTCTAATTCAAAATTAAATCCTGTCGATTTCTCTTGGAAAGTTATTAAAGAATACAAACAATCAGGTTCTTTTAGATTAAATTCAATTACAAGTACACTTATACTTACTGACAATGAGAATACACAATATCATTATAAAATTAATAAAATTCAAAATGCAGAAAATGGATTTATTGCATTTACAGAAAGCAAACATATAATAATCTTTGCAATTGGCTACAATAGAATATCAATTGGAAAAGAAAATTCGGATTTATTTAACGTGTTCATCATAAAAGATAAAGATATTCTTGAAATTAGAAGAATCTTAAATAAATTTTAACATAATACTCAGCTATATATCTACCTCTACTAGAACCAAGTTTAATTGTCACTAATTGATTTAGATAACACAAACTGAACTAGGGATTATATTTTTATTACAATTTTCATAACTTAGTTCACTAGTCAATTAATCTTCAAACTCTTACTCATTTTAGCATTATGGAACCTTCCTATTCAGTAGAGTAAAAAATAATTAATTATGAAACTTTACATTTTATTATTTATTTCCATCGTGAGTTTAACCTTATCGTGTAGTGATGAAAGAACTGCCCAAGAAATTATAACCGCCATTTCTGACAACACTAAAAACGGAAATTTTAATAGCTTAAATTGTGATTATACATTGTTAATTGATAAATTCCCTACCTACTCTCATGCATATTATGTTATTGCTAAATCACAATCTAAAACGGGTAAGAATGAAGAAGCAATTTTGAATTTCAAAAAAGCTCTTGACTTAGATTCACTTAATCATGTTATTTACATAGAAAGAGCTAAACTTAAAATAAAATTAGGTGATAATAATGGTGCTATAAGTGATTGTTTAGATGCAATACGTATAAATGGAAAATATTCATATGCATTTTCTACAATGGCATTAGCTTATGAAAATCTTAATGAAATTGGAAATGCAATTTATTATTATGAAAAAGCTAAACTATATGATATCCAAAACGGAAATGTACATTATAAACTAGGGATGCTATATCTAAGTTATGGTGAAACGAATAAAGGTTGTCAAAATTTAAGTAAAGCTGGGGAATTAGGTATTATGGCGGTATTCGACATAATAAATACTAACTGTAATTTCATAAGAGAATTTGATTCAGTAGTTGAGACAATTCAAAACCCAACTGGACAGTATAAATATTACCCTGGTAAATTTAGTATCAATTTTCCTATTAGCTGGAAAATAAACGAAACTTGGGACTCTAATAACACATTATTAAATGTAATTGCTCAGAAAGATGGCCATTTTATGATTATTCATGATCAAAACCCTAAAATATTCGATTTAAATTTTAATACTACTTCTATTTGGAATCTCGATAAAGACAAGTATTTTTTAGATGATTACAGAAAAAAATATAAAGACTTTAAACTTCTAGAGTTTGATGAAATTATGATTAATGGAGTAGAGGCGCATTACTTTAAAATGTCTTATTCATTTTTTGATGAAATATCTAAGACGAATTTATCTAGCATTCAATATGTATATACATTAATCAATCCCGTTAATCACATAATTTATTATTACCAAGGGACTTGTAAAGATAATGAAGTAAAGGAATTTGATGAAATCTACAGAAAAACTTTTGAAACCTTAAAACTAATGTGACAAATATTAAATTTTCAATTATCTACTTTTGCAAATCATAAAGAGTATTGTTAATTACTAGATATATAGCGGAAGAAAAACAAAAGTAAATCGGAGAAATTGTTAGATAAATTTCATAATTACTTTTTATATCAGTTATATTTACTGATAAGTCTAATATTCATTAAAATTCCAAAAATATAATCATGATGAAGAAACTAATTTTAATAACTACTTTTTCACTACTTTTTTTACCTAAGATATACGGACAAGAAACTTATCAAACATTTACAGCTGAAGGCTTCAAAGTAAAATGTGGATGTAAATTATATGAAAACACAACATTAACTTCTATTGCAAAACAACAAGGTGTAGATAATATTTTAACAGCATACATTTGTGCTGAAAATGACGACAATCCAGATATTGGATTGATTAACAACATTAATATTTATGATGAGTCAAAGAGTTATAAAAATATTAGACAATCAGATTATGCGTACTATGAAAATAAATATCTTGAAGAATATGCAACGAAACTAAAAAACGCTGGAATCAGTTATACTTACTCTACATATCAAGGAGTTACTTCAATCGAATATATTTTTGACCAACAAGGACTACCAACAAAAGCAATAATCTTTTTAAAGAACAAGAAATCATATCATTTACAAGTAGCAACACGAAATAATCTGAAATCAAAATTTAATTCTTTAAAATCAAGCTTTGTGATATTGTGACATAAAGAACAAAAACTGGTGACAATTATTTACAAAAACACAGATTTATTTGTTATATCAAAGATTACAGATCAATTATAAGCCAAAAATTACACATTAAAATCAGTAACATTTATTATAAAAGCGCATTATTACTCACCTCAAATAAATTTAACTACTATATTTAAAGTAAAAAATAAAGTTTCAATATTAAAAAACAAGTACAAAATTACAAACCTAAAAATGAAAAAATTCAGTAAATTAGTATAGCCTAAACGGTTCAGTAAATAAGATTTGAAATCTATATAAACTATTAAAATTACATAACATGTTTAAACAATCATTTTCATTTGAAGGTCGAATCAGAAGAACTGAATACTGCATTAGTTATATTCTCTATATTGTATTAGCAGGGATTATTAATGTAATAGTAGAAGAAAGCAGAGGAGATGCTACAATTCTTATGCTTGCGTATTTACCCTTATTATGGTTTTTATTTGCACAGGGTGCTAAAAGATGTCATGATCTCGATAACAACGGATGGTTTCAACTAATTCCTTTTTATGTTTTATGGATGATGTTTCAAAACAGTAAACCAGATAAGAATCAATATGGAGATAACCCTAAAGGTTTACCGGTAACCGTAGGACAATCATACCAAGGAGAAACTATTAAGCCAAAAAAAACTTCAGACTCAGGTTATCTAGGTGGTTATAGTGGTGGGCATAATAATCCAAACTCCCACTATAATCAAAAAGAGCAGGAATCAAAACAAGAAGGATATAAAGACGGAGAATTATATAATTAAAAGAACTAATATGCACGACATTAGAAATCTTACAATAAGCAGTACTAATCCTTGCTTAATTGTTTATCTCATTGACCAGAGTTATTCAATGAGTGAACAATTTGGTAATGCATCACATAGTAAAGCATTTGAAGTTACAGAAGCAATAAACGACATTCTTTATGAAGTTGGTTTAAGATGCATAGGAAGTGGTGGTGAACTTAAAAACAGGTTTGAAATTGCAATAATTGGGTACGGAAAAGAAAAAAATATTGCTCAATCAGGTTGGGAAGGACACTTAGCTGAAAAATGGGTTGTTTCAATTAAAAATATTTTTGATTACCCATTAGGTGAGGAAAATGGCAAACCAATTTGGATAAAACCATACGCGGAGTCAAACACACCAATGACTAAGGCATTTGAAAACGCAAAAAGATTATGTAATGATTGGATTAATTGGGGAAACCATAAAGACTCTCATCCCCCTATAATAATTAACATTACTGATGGAGAGGCAACTGATGCAGGTAGTAGTTTTACACCTCTCATTAAAGAAACTCAAGAAATAAAGCAATTAAGAACAAATTACGGTAGTGTAAATATTTTAAATATTCATATTTCTACTAAAGCAGGTGATAAAAGTTTATTTCCAAACGAAGCTCCTTCTATTGATAGATTTGGAAAATTACTTTATGATATTTCCACCCCTCTTGATGAAAACATGATTAGAATTGCTTTACAAAAAGGATATCGAATAAATAAAGAAGCTAAGGGATATGTGTTCAATGGTAACGCATCAGATTTAATAAACTTCTTAAATATTGGAACACCACAATAATGAGTATTAAGATTTTACAACTTCAAAAAAGAGCATCATATGAATACAAATATATTCAAGACAGATATGCTCAAAGTTCTGACAATAATACTTTTGCATTAGCTGATGGAACTACACAAAGTTTCAACTCAGAATTATGGGCTGAAATTATCACTGATAACTTTGTTAAGAACCCAAGTTTTGATCCTCTAAATTTAATATCAAAATTTAAAGAATGTATACCATCATACAAAAACACAACATTTGAATTTAGTACGAATCCAGCTAAAGCATCATTAGAGAGAACAAAACAAAATAAAGGTGGTACAGCTACCTTTATAGGATTGCAAATAAATAAGGGAAATAATATTGATATAATTTCATGTGGTGATACAAACTTATTTTTACTTAATTCAGAAAACAAAATTAAGACATTTCCATTTTCAACTATTGACAGTCTAGATGCAAATAATCATTTCATCAATACAGAAGTTCTATTACGAAATGGAATTGATGATACTTTTTTTAAAAAAACTTCATTAAGCTACAATCATAATGATATAATAATTGTGGCGACAGACGCACTGAGTAGACTTATATTAAAAAAGCCTACTATAATATCAGACATATTAAATATCCAATCATTTGAACAATTACATGATTTCAGTGTAAAAAATTGGGAGAATAAAGAACTAGAAGAGGATGACATATCTGCACTAATTATTCCTATTGGAAAAACAGACAAGACACAATTAATTTGCCCACCAAATAACTTTCAATTTCCTAGGGAAAAAGAAAAGGAATTTATCCCAACATCAATATCCCAGGATATAATAAAAGAAGGCAAAACAATTGAAGTGAAAAAAATAAGAGCGGAACTTAATGTTTTGTCGAAAGACATGTATGTTGTAAAATCTAAACTTAAACTTCACAAGTCATTGTATACTGTAACAATAAGTTTATTGATGGTGATTATTATAATGATGTACTTATTTCGTTCAAAAACACACATTAATAGACCAAATATATCAACAACTGAAATCGAAAATAAAAATGTCAAAACAAAAGAAGTATTAAAATCAGAAAATATAGAAATTATTAATGAAATTTCAGATAGTACTGACCAAATTGAAGATAAAAAACAAATTAAAGAAAAAGAAAATGCTCTAATAAGTAATTAGTGAAGGAAAATTTATTATTGGTTTTGCAGCTAAAAATCAATCACTTATCAAGAGTGTCAAATGAAGAAACAAAAAAATAAGAATTATGAATTATCCAACTATTGGAGAATATAATCAGGTAATTCAGAATAGTGGTAAGAATTCTTTTAGAACTCTTAATGGTATTAACCTAATTCCATCAAGGACTACTCCTATTAAAATTTTCCTATTTGGTTCAGGTGCTTTTGCAGCCGTTTTTAAAGGCTCTATAAATGGAACCACTTACGCTATTCGCTGTTTTCTTTCTGCTGAAAATAAAACAATAGAAAGATACAAGAACATTTGCAAATATTCTTCAAAATTGAATTCTTCATGGAAAACTGAATGTGAATTAATTGATAATGAAATTACTGTTAATAACAAATCATACCCTATACTCAAAATGGCATGGATAAACGGCGTTTTAATAAACGAATTCGTTACCCAAAACATATCTAACAATAACCTCTTAGGTGAATTACAAATTAAATTAGTTTTAATTTCACAAGACTTAGAGAAAAAGAAAGTTGGTCATGGTGATATACAGTGTGGGAACATTGTTATTTCAGGTAATTCATCAGATTTCCAAATAAAACTTATTGATTATGATGGCATGTATGTTCCAGATCTTGCTTTTAATAAATCTATTGAAAAAGGACGTAGTGAATTTCAGCATCCTAAAAGGACAATGAATGATTTTAATCCTGAGATGGATAGATTTTCATTTTGGGTCATTATAACAGCATTGGAAGCACTTAAGCTGGATAAGTCTTTATGGAAAGAGGTAATGCAAGGTGGTTTTAATACACTTGACAACTTTCTTTTTACAATCCAGGATTTTTTAAATCCAACTCAATCTAAACTTATTAATAGACTATACAAACTAAACTCATCGAATTTAAACTATTATTTAGATAAATTAAAATGGTTTTGTAGCAGTGACTATTCTTCTATTACAAAACCAGTATTAGCAGGTCAAGAAAATAGATCAATGGAAATACCTCTCGAATATCAAAGGTTTGTTCCCGGTATTAAAAACATACAAAATATTGATAAGTCGTTTTCAATTAATCAATACAAAATAGTTACAAACAAAGGCTCTGCTTTTGTATTGACTTCTGCATTACGAAAACTTGGTTCAACTCCTTTAGAACTTGACAAAAAAACCTATGAAGGGAAAATTATTTTAATTTCAAATGGAAAGGAGACAAAACGAATTACACTTAACTCAAATCAAAATTTAATTGAAATTCAATTTTAATAACGAGCGAAGTATTTAGTGGCAATTTTAAATAAAGCCTAATTAAAAGAGAAAACTAAATTTAACAAAAGAGTTACGAAGAAAATGTAAAATAAATTAACTAAATGACTACAAAACAAAATAATGAGAGTGTATTTCTGCTACACAAAGGATCTTGAATGGGGATTTATAAATAACAAACAATTATGAGAATAAATTGTATTTTTATATTCTTGTTAGGTTAAGAAAATTTATTTTGAAGTAACCTTATTAAAAAGGTAAAAGAACAATAATAATCCAACCATTAGAGGAAAGAATAATATTGATACTGAAATCATCCATTGTTGATATTTAGGGTAGAAATCATTAATGGTTCTCTTTAAGTCTTCCAAAACAAACCAGATGTCTTTTTGGTCTTAACAGCCTATATGTATTTTTATTACTATAATACTATTTAATTATTAGTTCCCTATCTAATTTAACTTTATACTTCCCATCTATAGCATCTTTACTAACTACATAGTCATCATAATTACCAGAACCTAAAACATCTTTAAACTTCTTTCTAATTTTAGACAATTTTTCTTGCATTGAATTAGTCATGGGACTTAATAAATCTCCAATATATTTATTGTGTTTTTGAAAATCTGAAATAGTAGAATAGTCATTATACATTTCCTTAATCTCATATTCATAATCTGATATTTCAGAAGCTAAAACGCCTTCTGGATGCCTTAAGAAAAAATGATAAATAGTTTTCTCTAAGGGTGTAAGTTTAATCATATAATTATCTAAATCTACAATAATTACATTGCCTGATTCTTGATCAATCCTAATCGGTGATTTTCGTATACTTTGTTTGTATTTTAGGATAGCCAACATTTTAGACCTTAACATTTCAAGAGTATCAATAATTTGACTTACAACCTTATGAGGGATTCCAGAATCAATAATAATTTTTTGACAATCACTACAAATATCTGCCGTTTTAAACTGTAATAATATATCGTATTTGTTTTCACAAAAATCATTTATACAACCAATACTTTGCTCCTTGTGAGAGTTTTTCAACATGTGATTGAGATCATCAAACATTAACATTTGTAATACTAAAGATGAAATCTGTGCAGCCAATGGGTAGGCAGATTCACAAGAAATATAATAACTAAAATCAGAAGTATTAATAAATGCATTATTATCATACCCGTACTTAAACCAGTTTAAGGAGTTGGTAGTTTCAGTAAGTAGAATAACAACTTCATTATCTCCAATATCTTTAATGAATCGGAATTTAGAACACTCTTTAAGTAATTCTTTAGGGGTTGATACCCTTCGTAAAATAGGGAATTCCGTATCGGGTGAAATAGAACAACAAATAGGAACCATAAAATCACTTCGCTCAAACACTTCTTTACTGAATTCTACATCAACTGCCTCTGGATCAACAATACGAATATCATCAAAATGGGCTATAAAATTTATGGACCCCCTAACTCGATTTAACAAGTCAAAGGTTTCACTAAATGTATCAGATGAAAGTTCTGAGTCTTTTATTAAATGTATATTCATTTGATAAAGCTAAATAACTTATTTAAAAAACTTAGATGGTTTTTTATTTAATTTCTTTTTAGAAGCATAAGATGCCATAGAGGCAGAAACATCATCAAAAGTCTTTTCCATACTTTCAACATTATAACAAACAGTATTCTCCATCTTAATATTCATTCCTTTAGAATACTCTACATAATCTGGTGTGCTACTCATATAATTAAAAATCCAGTTTTCAGTAGTCTCTAAGGACTTTATCATATCCTTTATTTCAGATGAATTATATTTTTGAGAAGCATTTTCGTGTCCATCAGTAATAATAATTACGACCACTGTAGCGTGATTATTATTGAGCTCTTCATTCGCTTGCTGCATTATAGACTCACAAGAATTACCAATAGCATCGAAAAGAGCTGTCATACCGGATGGAGAATACTGTATTTGATAAGCACTTTTATGCCACCACCTACTCCATTTAGTCAAACTAATACTTGAACTTGGTTTTAAAAATTCAAATTTAATTTCACAATCACTATTAAAAGTAGTTAAAGACACTAAGAATTCTTGTTCAGGGTGATCTTCTTGAAGCTTTTCAATAGATTCCATTTGCTTATTGAACCCATTAATCGTTTCGTTAAGACAATCTCCCATAGAAGAGCTCATGTCAAGAATAATCTGATAATACGTTTTTTTGTTCTGTACCATTTTATATGTTTTGATTAATACAGGAGCAAACATATATATTAGAAATTGAGATTGGGGATATTTACAAGCTTGTAAAGGAAAATAAAAAACTTATTATAAAATGCACATTTATAAAATTAACTAAATAATTCCCTAAAGGATAGAAATGAATAGAAATCAAAAATAGAAACGCAATGAAAAGATAATGACTCACAAGTAAATAAATTTATTAAAAAGAGTAAATTAGCTGTAGAATTGACAAAACCTAAAACTATGTGGGAGATAAAGAAAATTATTAAAAATATTGGAGAATTTCGTGAAGAAGAAATTACAAAAAAAAATGACAAAGTGTACAATAAAAACATAAATAATAAATCTGAAAGTGATTTTTCAAAAGAAAAAAATAAAGCGATTTTATTTATTACTAATCTATCACAAACAAAACGTGAAAAACTTTTAGCGCTTTTAATAAAAATTCAGAAAATACAAAAGTCGAAGCTGAATACTTCCGAAAAAGCAATAGAAATAAAGAAAATAATGTGGACAAATCAATCTCCAGGTTCTAAATTATTAATTGGTGGATTGATAGGAACAATTGGAGGTATATTTATTTTTGGTACTGGGGGGCTTGGTATCGTAGGATTAGGTGGTGCTATAGGAGTTTGGGGTGGATTAGCTGGCACAGCAGGTGGAGTATTAGTTTCGTCAATTATTCAAAATTTCGAAAAACAACCTTAACAAAAAAATCATGAAACTTCCAATATTTATATTACACTTAATTACAACGACATTTCAATTAGGGACTTAAGTTGATTTAAAAAAATATTAATCAACTATTTTAGATTTAAATTTGATAGTTTTTAATAATTGACTATTAACGTCTTTTTTATATGATTCGATAAATTTATTGACACCTTCTACATATGAATCTAATGAATTAACAAATTTTATCTCCATATTTAAGTGAAATAAAGTTTCTCGAATATAATTCTTATTGGCCTCTTCTAGAACTAATGCAATTTCACCTAATTCAAAATTATTTGAGATTCTATCCATTAATTCTTTTTCTTGTAAATCAGATTCTTCAATCAACCTATTGCTGTCAGTTATTATTTCATAATTTTTATACTCATTATCTTTTTCGAGCTTACTCCTTAACTCTCTTAGCTTCCAAACATCTTCATTTGACTCATAGCCAATATATTTTGGTTGAGTATTGGAAATATAAATAACTCCATTATTGTGAAGTATTTTTAATTTAGACAAATTCAATCCATACTTTACGGATATTTTTTTACTTAAAACACCTTTAAATTCAGTAACATGATGTTTATTATTAAACTTACCTATTAATGGGATATCAATTGATAAGTCTCTTTTAGATATTTGTACTTCTTTATAATCTGTAATATTGAGGGTTATTTTCTTTAAAGCAACCTCCTGTATATCGGTAATTTTAGAAATTTTAACTCCAATACTATTAACTCTATCTAATTGGGCTTTTAAGTTTTTAATTTTTGACTCGTATTTATTTTTATCAATAGTCTTATTTATTTTAGATGTTCTCATATCTAGTTTTGGATGATTCTTCAAAACAAATAATGTACAGGCAGATGAAGTAATAGACATTATTATTATGGCAATAATTTTCGGTAATAAAATCGAGAAATACAACCCGATACAAAAAACTAGTATTACAACTGACATTACAATTATTGAACTAATCTTTTTAAATAGAAAACTAGCTTTATCTTGGATTATTTTGGATATCATAACTCGTTTATAGTTTATACGTATAGATAATTATAGACCCTTTCTAAGGCTTTCTATATTTTTGAGATCCCTCTCTTAAACAATTAATAGAAATAATAGCAGATTATATTTTTTTGTAATTTACATCATTTAATTTACATCATGCAAAGTTAAAAAGACTGTAGAAGTTGATCTATAAATTAGTGAATTTCATCATCTGTTCTCAAACGATTGTTAATCTGAGTTTGAGTAATAAATAAGTGTTAACACGGAAGATAATAATAATATAATTAAGAGTTTTATGAAGGTTTAAATGTACTTAAACTTATTACATCTTTTAGATAAGTGATTTATAAAAATTATATAACATATGGTTCTAGAGGATATTTCTAATCGTCTATACTGATATTATATATTAAGTCATGGTATACGTGTTTACGAATAGTGAATACAGTATTATCGTAATTCATATCATCCGATTTCATATAACTACCTGGTTTAATACCATGTGCTATTCCACCATCTATTCTAATAGTAAATGAAGTAAATTCAGAAATAAACTCTAAATATCTATAATGGGGAAGCTTTATTGGTTCTACTATAGATATTTTGAAATCAAACTCTTTTGAAAGTTCATTCATATCATAATCATAATCCTCAATACTTTTATAATTTTGACTTATAGAGGTAGGGAATTCATAAGAATTAAAATCAGTACTTAAAAGATGAATCTTTAAAGAGTCGATGCTAACAGAACAAAGTTTTTGGAATTGATTTATAAACTGTAGAAGTAACCTTAAAGATAATTCAGATTGATTAAATTTATCAAAATATGAAACTGAATAATTTTTATTATTTATTATCGATATAAAAGAAGACGACTCTGAAAGGTTTTCTAACATAATCTCTGTAAGCTGATTACTTTTTAAAGCATTTGGAATATTAATTATTCGTGATTCAAATAAACGAGAGGAATTAAAGCTCGGAACACTTATCTTAAGATAATCCTCTTTAGGCAGCCCACCCAACTTATAAAATGGATTACTAGATTGTGATGTCCATATATTATCCAAATTTCCATAATTATTTTCAGAAATAAAAGACACTATATCTCCTTGATTAAGGATTATAGATAAATGAACTTTATGTTTAAACAACTCAGCCTTATTACCAGTAAGTAATTTATAATTATTTGATAATAAATAGGTAGATAATTTCTCTTGGTTATTTACATATTCTATATCACCCTCGACTATTAAATTGACTAATACATTATCACGCTTCAAAAGTTCAATCCAAGTTATATTATCAACTTCCCAAGATGAAATATCATTGTGAATATGGATATTAATCTCTTTTATCCCATAATGATAATTCATTCTTTTTATTTCGTCAAATAAAGTGCCAAACATAGCAGATATATCCTGTTTACAGTCCAATAAAACTTTAGGTAATACATTTTCAACAGAATGACTTAGCCAATCTAGAGCTATTAACCTATCTAAATCTTCTATGTGCCATTGAGTGTATCTATCAATTAAACATTTAGTACAGGCTGTTTGACAATCACAATTTGAGAGCACAGCAAGAGCTTGATCTAATATATACTTAGTATATAAATTAAATTTAGAAGCATATCCAGCACCACCTTTAGCAGTATCATAAATAAATATGGTTGTATAACCTTTGTATTTTTTAATACCAAAACCTAATTCAGATTCTTCAATTGCTAAATATTCAGCTAAAGATTTCGTAAATATAACAGCAAGTGAATAGGCTATTTTTTTATCATTAATAAATAAGCCGTTCTTATTTTTAATTCTTATTTCAGTAAAGTCTGTTATAAAAGTGCTCCCAAGAATAATATGGTCAACAACATTTTTAGCTGAGCATATATTTTGACCCTCATTATTCTTTCCACCTCTTAATCTTCTGTGCCCATCTAATAGATCATTAGAAGTTTCTATTCTTCCACAGTCCAAGCATAAACTATAACCACTTCCATCACCAGTATTGTAGAATAATATTTTAGCTTCATCTTCTAACTCATTAGTTCTAAAGTCTAAATAATTATTCTGAATAGGGTTCCAAGGTTCGATATTCAATAATAATGGCTCTAAATATTGAGGTTTAGTTTTTTCTGAAATTGCTCTTGATGGTGTACTGTATAAATCAATCGAAAAACCTGCCGGTTCAATAAGTTGTGTAAAGGCACCTTTGTGACTTCCTAAGTTAATTCCATTAAATGAATTTTCTGATTCACATTTTGGACATGATTCACTCACATTATTTGACACACTCAATAGACGTTGATAACCGCATTTCTTACAAGCCTGAATAACATTACGCACAGAAGATTGACCCCATGTGTTCTTCATCACAATTCCAGATGATTTATAATTTAGCCCATCGATTAGCAAACTATTCCCAGGAGAAAATTCTGTTAAAGCACGTGATAAAGGATAGCTTGGGTTTTTTTTATATTTAGACGATTTCTTTTGTAAATCACCTAAAGTAATCTTCTCAAAATCTACTATACCAGTAGGTAATCCAGCATTTGGTAAGAATCCTATTTCAGCTAAATATCCTAATACAAATTTTTGAAAAAACTGACCTTTTCTATAGCTTACGGCTTTAAATGCTGGGCTATTATCTCCAAATTCTATACTTAACTCCTTTAATTTGGAATCATATTCTTGCTGATTATTCCTAACATCATTGATGACCTTTTTAAAATTATTCGAAACCATTATAATTAGTTGATCAGAACTAATTTTATGTAAAGGTGTTCCATGAACTAAGTATTTTAAATCATTATCTATAGCTTTAGATTCAATGGTTTCAAGTGAGTTTATAAAATTCTCTGCTCTAGCTGGAGTAGATTCGAAGAAAAAAGCTTGAATATTACTCTTCACATTCAGACCTTTATTTTCTTGTTCATTTGTCCTTATAAAGAAACCAAAAAGCAACGAGTTTACATGGCGTTCAATTAAGTTTAGACTATCAAATGCCAGAATAGGAGGTGCAATTTTATGATTAAGAGCCCATTTAGGATTTTTCATCGTTCTTAATCCTATTGGATTAGGGGCACAAAATGTAAGGGCTAGAGATTTATTTTCATTACGTCTACCTGCTCTACCAGTTCTCTGTAGATAATTTGCGGGCATTGGAGGGACATTACTCATTACAACAGCCGAAATACCTCCAATGTCTACTCCCATTTCCATGGTTGTTGAACAACTTAATATATTTATTTCACCTTTATCAAATTGATGTTCTAAATCTTTGAGTCTTTTTGTGTCTTGTTGAGCAGAATGTTCACCAGATAAATATAATTTGCTGTAGTTAAAAATTCGTTCATGTAAATCATTCCACAATCCCTTTTTCTTAGCTAATGTTCGAGTTTCATCTATCCAATCATCTATTATTAATTTACTAACAGTTTCATTAGTTTTAGTTAGATGGAATGGATAGCCAAAATGTAAGAACTGATGACTTTTTGAAATATCAATTTGATAATTTTTAATATTATCAATAGATAAACTTCCTTTAATCCATGGAGAATAACCTCTAAATACTTTATCTACCAATCTTCTTGTTACAGGGCACAAATATTCAAAACCTGCAGTTTCAAATTGAGTGTTTTCTAAAAAATTTAATTTATACGAATCACCATCAAGCGTGAGAATTTTCTCTCGTAAGGTATTCCAAATCATCCTGCACAAATCATTAATTTGATCTTCACGAGTCGCAGAAATCTCATCTTTATTATGCCAGCCTAATCCAGCACAAATTAATAACACTAATTTTGGCTGAGTAATAGAATCAGGGTTAAATAATGACCAATGTTTACTGTTTGCAACATCTGATTTAGTTGGATATATTCCTTGAGTAAAAAAACGTTTAAACGAAAATAATATTAATGAATGGTCATAAAAAAAATGAGAATTATTTCTAATTATGTAATCAGCAGCTATTTTTAATAAGCTAGACCAATCTTCTTTAGATATACCTAAGGTACTTGCAATGTTAGGTACTGGAATATTATCTAGCTTCGGATAAACTATATTAACAAGACCTAAATTCTCAAGAGACCTTTCTCTAGGGATTCTTCTAGCAAACTGATCAAATAATAATGATTTTGCATAAATTTCATTTTCTTGAACAATATTATTACCTCTCGCACCTTTAATAAATAAAGTTCTAAAATCTTCTTTATCTTTTATGAAGTTAATTATCTCTTGCCATGAAGATCTGCTTTTATTTAGTCCACCACTAGAAGTGTTATTTAATAATTCATCAATTTCCTTAATTTGATTTTCAGTTTCATTAACTTTAAACGGAGGGCAGTTTTTCAAGTAATTTAAATTATAATTTTTTTCTTCTAATAATTGTTCTGTTGATCTCGAATCTTTATTCTCAATTACTTTTTTTATTAGATAATGATAGGTTTGATACCTTATCCAATTACTTTCATTATCAATATTTATTAAGGCTGCAATTTTTGCTGTTCCTTGTCTACTATCAGTAAATGAAATGTATTTACGACCTTTATAAAGTGTCTTCCTAGTAATTTCTTTAGCATCCTGTGTCTGGTCAAGAACTATGTCGGAAAGTATTCTATTTGTAAAAACCGATGAAATCCTGAAATGTAATGGATATCGAAATTTACCTGAGCAATATGGACAGTTAGTTCCATTACTCATTAATAAATCATCTCCAGAAATAATTTCGTTTGTGTTAGAAATGGAACAAGGTGTTAATTCTTTATTTCTTAGGTTCGATATATTTTCATTTTTAACAAAATGTACAACATCACTTGACAATACTTCATCATGATTTTCTAAATCATCTTCTTCACGATCAAAATTAAATGCTTCAAATCCTATACTTACTTTTTGAACTATTTGGTCTTTACCACTTGAACTCTTAATTCGTTCTCCTTCTAGCATCATATTCCCACAAGACTTACAAGCTATTAACTCTAATAAGGGATGATTACAAGTGCATTTTTTACCTGAGATAGAATACATTGTACTGATTGCTTTTGAAGGCTTAAAGTTCTTGTCAACATCACATTTAATATTCGTGCAAACATATATACCACCAATTGCTCTAGTAAAGAAATGCCCTCTAACTTGTAGTAAATTATTCTCTTTTACTTTGTAGTCGGCTAAAATATCTACAAGTTCTAATTGTTTTAATTTATTTGTCTCTCCTACTAAAGAACCTATCTCTGTTTGACTTAATGAAGGTTCGTATAGTAATTTATTTCTTAGTTTTTTAACATTATTTTGAGTTAAAATATTACTTATATTTGGTAAATCTTCATCAGATATTTGATTATTTACTCTCTCCCCTTGAATTATTGAGATTTGGTCTATTGATATACCACATAAGTCAGACATAAACTTTTTAAGAATATCAGTATTGCCATCTCCAACTGTAGCAGAAGTAATTGCAAATCGGATGTCTTTTACATTAACTCCAAAAGCTGTAACAACCCTTCTAATTAATAAGGCCATCTCTGCAGCTTTAGAACCAGATAAAGTATGAGCCTCATCTAACAAAATCCATCTTAGTGTTCCTTGTGACTTTTCAAGTATTGGTACATCAGCATTCCTAACAAGCAAGTATTCTAACATGGTAGGGTTAGTAAACAATATTTGAGGTGGAGTTTCTCTAATTTGTGATCTAGATATTAGTTCAGGTAGTGCCTTTTTTCTTTTATCTGCACTACTTTCATTATTAACTGTATCACCAGTAAGTAACGCATAATTAACACCATCTAAAGCTGAACACCATGCATGCATTCTCTTTCTCTGACTAGCAATTAGTGCATTAAGGGGATATAGAAATATAGCATTTACACCTTGTTTATTTTTGCTGTTTTCATTAATATCATGTAATACAGGTAACATAAAGCACTCTGTTTTACCAGAGCCTGTCCCCGTAGTAACTGCTATTGATTTATTCTGCAGTAATAATGTCTTCCAACTATCTATTTGATGTATGTAGGGTGTACGATCTTTTGGGAATCTAAATTCTTCATCTTTAATGGAACTTAAAGCATTTATAAATTCTGTATTAAATACATCAGAAGACTCACCAAAATTAATAGTACTGGGTTTCCATGGAAATGTATTCTGAAAAACTACTTCTGATAAAATAGGTTCTTTTGTTAGAATATATTTAAAATATTCCTGCATTTCCTTATCACCAGTAGCCCAAAGCGATAAGATAGCATCAGTTAATCTATTCTCAATTTTTATGTAAAATTCTTTAAAATTCATTCTATTTGGTATTAGATAATACGTGTAAAATAAGTCTTTTGTAAAACTCAGGATTTATTGATTGGGCATATTGAATATTTCTTCTGATATCTTCTAAGTGTTTATTCTTTCCCCAGATAGTATATTCTCCTTGAATACCCATTATTGATTCAGCAATTGAAATAGGTGCTTGTAAAATCAACCTTATAGGTAAGTTATCATTAATCGAAATATTGTAATCATTTACCAATCGAGGACTTTTTCTAGGAAGTTCAGCAAGAACTCTACTACCTAATCTTGACCTTACATCTCTAATTTCTGGCTTAAGTACTCTACAGGTTTCAATTGGCTTTGAATGAATGAAATCCATTACTTCATTTAATTCATTTTGAGTCATATAATCTGTTAACAAAACACAAAAATCATTGAAATTATCTTTATTGAATTTTTTAATATAGAAATCAGTAATAGCACTTATAGCAAAATCCCAATCTTGTCGATGAATCCAATAGAAACAAAACCCTAAATCAATCTCTAATAACGGAACATATTTTCGAATAAACTCTTCAGGTTCAAGTTGATTGGAGCCTAAAAAGAAAAATGAACGTGCTGCAATGGTTGAACTCATAGTTAGAACTCTTAGATGTTCAATTGCAGAAAAAGGAAAATCATTATTGATACAAATATTAAAATAAGCTAAAAACTGACACCATACATCATCTTCAAAACTTGAATCTAATAACTTACTATGAAAATCTTCTAAGCTGAAATCAAATTTATCATCTGAAAAACTAACCCATTTAGGCTTTAATTGAATCTCATTAATCTCATTAGATGAAAAGATAATAAATTGATCAGAAACATCAAAAGCATGATCTGGTATACTATATGATAATTCATTTTTATTTAATTTAATTTGCTCAATATTACTAGAGTCACAATTTAATGGAATTACATAAAGGTCAATATTTTCATCTGGTAGACACCTAAAATTGTTAGACACAGAATCATCAACATTCAAATAATGACTAAACATTGAAATATTATATGAACTACTAGATTTTGATTCAATTAAATCAACAGTAACTTTATTCGAGTTATCCATCATTTTATTCAAGTAGAACAGTTTTTCTATTTCAGCTTTAAATGAAATCAAAGGATGAGGAGAACTCTTGATTTTCTTTGAGATAGAAACATGAGGTTTTAATATATTTTTCATACAAACCGTTACGTCTTCACTTGCAGACAATATTCTTAAGCCATACATTTTACTAAACGAAATTTCGGTTTTAGGTGAAACAATACGACCACTTCCATCTGTTATAAGTGTCGCTTGGAAAGGTGATACTATTTTAAATCTAAGTTTTTTTTGTCCATCATTACCAACAGAGCAATCTAGTGAGCTTGGAATTTTAAATTTTGAAGTATCTACTTTTAAATAATATATACAATCATTCAATTGAGAATCTATAATTGGAGAGTCATAAAGGCTAAACTTTAAGTCTCTTTTATTAATCAATTTAAAAGCTGCGTTTGTAAGAGAAGTATCAATGTATTCAATTACAAAAGATTCAATATTAAATAGAGAATCATAAACTATAATATCGTCTTTTTGAATCTTGATATCAATAAGTCCTAATGTGAAATTGAATTCAGATTCTTCAGTCCACAACTCTGTATGATTTAACTTATACCAGATTTTAAATTTATTTTTAGAAACTTTTTCATTATTCTTATCATATACGAATATATTTGGTTTTTTAACTATAACTGGCATACTTGACTTTATCATCCAGTTAGGTTTCTGACTCTGTATTATCCATTCAAACGATTCTACTCCAGATAAATATTTGAGAGACCTATCATTTAACGATAATTGGATTTCTCCTTCGAATTCTAACCACAACATTTCGAATGAGTATACTGATATAAGTTCTGATTGTTTACTCGAAGTCCATTCAAGAGGATGTAATACTGATGCAAATTTTGTAGAAGCATTATTTCCTTTTACTAATCTCCAAGAATTATCTGTGTATTTAACCCATAAGGTAGGATTTGTTAAGTCTGGTAAAGTTTGAATAAAGTCGAGTATTTCTACCTTCTTAACTGAATCTATTACCACATAGCATTCAGGAAGAATATTTTCAGAGTCCCATTGGATATTATCTGACTGAAACCAGTCTGTCTTGAATTTATTATTTAACATTTTCCTGAAGACACAAATGAGTATGTTATCAATAAACAGTTGATATTCTTGACCTGAAATTTCAAAACCTAAGATATTTTCAAGACCCTCAATTGAAAAGGAGTTGGCTAAACCAATAGAAAGACTAATAGAACATTTTTTATCGATTTTATCCAACAACCAATAATTCCTTGGCTTTGATATACGTTGCTTTTTTATTAAAGTCTTTTTTCTGTTTTTTAAAGTCTTTGTAATTTCTTTAATAATTTCATTCTGTGATATTAAATCATCATATTTATCATCTTCGTTAAGTATAGACCTAACAATATCAAAGCAGCAATCATAAATCACTTCATTTTGACTAGAATTAGGTAGGAGATTTGTTATAGACGAATTGTACATAAAATCCTCAATAGATTCAGGTTGTTCTTCAAGGACTGCTATTAAAAAGTTTTTATAATTACTTTGATTTTCGGAGATATGTAGCAACGGAAGTCCACCTTGTAGAAGTAAAGTTCTAAAGTATAAAGTATTTTGTTTTTTCACCCATTCCAAATTCAGAAGTTTTGCACCATCTTTCGCAACTTCATAAAATTCACTGGAACTTCTATATGGATAAGGTAATTGTTCAATTGAATCAAAAATTATTAGTTTACTTGGTATTCCACCAGAATAAGAATTTCTCCACCATTCTGAATAATATAAAGTAAAATCTCTTGGGTCTTTTCTTTTTGAGTCACTTGAACTGATTTCATCAAGTAGGTCAAGTACGTCTTGTTCATTTAGTGTATACTTCCATAATGGGCGACCATCATGTTTAGCTAAACCATTCTTTTGAAGAAGAGATTTAAAATAACTCATATTATCTAATTAGCAAATTTAGTAAAACCAAACTTAATGAGTTTAAACTTAGTAGACAATAAAATGACAATATCTAAACAATAATATTCAAATTAATATAATTATCTAAAAAATCCATAAATATTTTAAAGATTATAGCACTTTAGTAGAATTAAACAAAATATAGATGTGAGCAATTAAAACCTTCTATCTATTACTGAAGTAAGGATTTCATGGAAGCAAAGAGGAAAAATAAATACCGATACATTAAGATTCCCAAATACAGTTGAAGTAAATAGTTTATAGACCATATAATTTTGGGGTGATATATTAAACTAACACATTTACAGAAGATAAATAAAGAGTTTGAGTATATAAGAGAAGCATTAAAAAAATATGTGATTATTTAAACAGGTTTAAAAAAATTGATCTAAACGTAAATAAAATATAATGAAGTCTTTTATCTAAAACCCCTGAATTTAAACAAGTATATATAATAGTTTAGTTACTAAACAACTTACTATGAAAAACTCACTTTAAAACATAATAACAAAAATTAGAAATTTTGACTATGATTTAAAATTTCACTTAAGTAAATTGATTTTATCATTAGGATAATTAATCCATATTAGTTACTTAGAAGAAAACCTTCTCGGAGTTGTGATGGCAATAGTATGAATTTTTGGTATTTTGGAGGGTAACTAAAAAAAATTAAATTGGCGAACAGTAAACATAATGACAAATCACATAATAAGATGTTCCGATTATTTTTGTTACTTTGGTAACATAAATAAATTATTGTTGGAAATTAGCTAAAACTCTAATATTCATTAATAGATTATGTAATTAATTATAAAGCTCTAAGGATTTAAATTCATCAAGACTATTAAAAATACAATACTAATTAGGATAGTACTTTCTATATTATTGTTAAGCTGATTAGCTAATATACCATATTTCTACATTCAAATTATCAGTTATTTTTGAATGATTGGATTTCCTTACTTAGCTCAAAATAAATATGAGATAGAGAAAAATAATTGGGTGTTTTTTATATAGGATCAGCAATATTAATTAACCCTAAAATTAAGATTTCACTTGGTAGTAAATTTTCGAATATATTTGATTTGGGCAGTAATTTTAATCGGATCACTAATTGGCAATATAAAACACAAAACTTGGTAAAATCTAATCAATAAGAATATGGAAATTGAAGATGTAATTGAAAAAATCAATAATCAATCAAAGAATACTCGTGAATTAAAGAGTAATAATTTATTAAAAACAATCTTAAGTATTTTATTTTCACTGTTTTGCTGGTATCTAATATTTGATTTTGATATCAGTTTTTCGGGCGCATTTGTCTTCACCTTATTCGTTCATGAACTTGGACACTATGTAATGGCGAAGATTTATTCTTTTACAAATGTTCATATGCGATTTATTGGCCCATTAGGAGCCTATGTTAGTGGTGTTTCTAAAAATAATTCAAATTCTGAAAATTTTTGGTTTTATATAATGGGGCCACTACCAGGACTATTTATTTGTGCATGTCTCTTTTTCACTATGGATTATTGGGAGTCTGATTTCATAATGGGGACAATGATAATAATGTTTTTTTTAAATGCATTTAATTTAATCCCTGTTGGATTTCTTGATGGAGGTAAATTATTTAATATTTGTCTTAATTCTTTTGTAAAGGCACGAATTCTATTAAGTATCCTATTTTTCTTTCCTTTTTTTATTATGTTATACTATGATCTAGTTTCATCATATAATGATGGTGAAATCTATTGGCTAGTATATACTGTATTTTTAATAGTAGTTTTTGGTGTGCAACTTTATTTTCAAATTTTTAACTTCAAAAACAATAACATAGTAATCAAAGAGTCTCAAAAGTTATCACATTTATTAATCCAGAGACATGGATACATCCCTAACTATATTGATTATGAGAATGCATCATTTATAATTAAAAATTTAAAGCAGTACAAAAATTCAAATATAAAAATTGAGGATATTTGGAATAATAGATCAGTCCCTTTAAATAGTTATTTTAAACTAATTTACTCAGTTATTTATATATCAATAATATCTTTATCAGTACTAACTTACATAACGTTTTTCACTTACCCTCAGGATGGCAGATCCGAATTTACGCTATTCAATGGGAGTATTTATGATGGTGAATGGAAAAAAGGACAGTATCATGGACAAGGTGTTATGAATTATCGTTTAGGTACTACTTATAATGGAGAATGGAAAGATGGAGATCATCATGGATTAGGGGTGAAAAACTATGCTTCTGGGACAACTTATAATGGGGGATGGAAAGATGGAGAGCATCATGGATTAGGGGTGAAAAACTATGCTTCTGGGACAACTTATAATGGAGGATGGAAAGATGGAGAGCATCATGGACAAGGAGTTCTAACCTACAATACTGGTACTACTTATGATGGAGAGTGGAAAGATGGAGAGCTTCATGGACAAGGGGTTCTGACCTACAATTCTGGTCCTACTTATGATGGAGAGTGGAAAGATGGGTTGGAAGATGGACAAGGGGTTCTGACCTACGTTGATGGTTCTTCTTATTATGGCGGTTGGAAAGAAGGGATGAAATATGGACAAGGGGTTCTGACCTACAATTCTGATACTACTTATGATGGAGAGTGGAAAGATGGAGAACATCATGGATTAGGGGTGAAAAACTATGCTTCTGGGACAACTTATAATGGAGGATGGAAAGATGGGTTGGAAGATGGACAAGGGGTTCTGACCAATCCTAATGGGACTATATATGATGGAGAATGGAAAGAAGGAGAGTATCATGGAATGGGTAGTTTTCTCTACCCTGTTTATTTAGAAATAGATAGTCCTAAGTACCTTGACTTTAACTACTACCTAAGAAAGGTCGTATCTGACTCATCAAAAGATATTAATAATAATATAACTGGAAACTTAGAATTAATAAATGAAGGTGTTTGCAATAATGAAAAAAATAATTGCTGTGAAATTAAAAAGGATTTATTTGGCAAAATTGCACTAATAAGTAGAGGAACATGTTTATTTAACTTGAAAATTTCTAATGCTATCGATGCTAATGCTAAAGGAATAATTATTTATAATAATAAATTTGGAATGATGAATATCAATTCAGGATTAAGTAATTTGGACATCCCAGTTTATTTTATGGGCAAACAAGAAGGTAATATATTGAAAAATTATTTATTACAAAATGGATCTGTTAAAGTAAATTTCACCCAACCTCCATCATATTCATCATTTAATGGCAAATTTAGAAATGGGGAAATAATTCGATAGAATATATAAATATAATAACTGAAAAAGGCCAAAAAATACTAGATGTAGTAGAGGATAAAGTATTTTAGTTGGATTAGGTATAAGTTTATTACACTGGATGGCAACAATTTTTACTGGTTTATATAAGAGTCAGAGACCATACCCTTTTTATTTTGCTTTAGGTATTTATGTTCCTTTCTTAGATTTTGGAATTCCAGTTTTACCAATTGTTTTAATTTCCGCAGTCAGTGCATTTCTACTTTTTAATATTAATGATAAATATAGTCATACAATTGCAATGAGTGATTCACCAGAATGGGCTGCAAGGTGTCAAATATCCTATTTTTTTCTAGTAATAATTTGTTATATTTTAGCAGTATTATTATCAACGTTTGAATAGTAAATAAACCCAAATATTTATAAAGATGGAACTATACAGCTTATTTATTTATTTATTGGTAACAATAAATCTTTCATACTTTGTAGGTAGACATTCGAAACCGACAAACATGTCTACGTTTACCAGATCAAAATTAGGGGGACTATTTTATGTAACAACAATATTTGTTGGATTGGGATTATTTTTATACATACCCATAATGTTCAGTTGGTGGTACTTTATCTTGCTAATATTGATTTGGTTTGTAATCAATAATTTAATGGACAGAATCGTAATGTCTCCATTTCTTTGTGGTCCATTATTGACGATAATTTATCTTATTAATTTGGTAGTTTATTTCTCAAACTAGGTTAATTAAAATTATCAATTATTTTGATTGATGATGAATTTATTCTAATAATGATAATTAAATTTCAATCTGTTCTAAATAAATCTGTATTAGCCCAACAAGGTAAAACTATACAAAGAACCCTGTTTGGTGTTCTAATCGTAGAACTAGAAAAATGGGGCTTTCTGTATCACTGTAGGAGTAAGAGATTCGAAAATGAGTTCGAGTCTAGTCTAGAATAGAACTTATAAGCAAATTTCATAACTATTATTTGATTTAATTATTTTGCTTATAACCGTATTTATTACCCTAATAATTCTCACTCAATTTATTACAATACAAAATATTAATACAGAGAATTCACATATAAAAAACAACTAAAAACACTATTTGTCAGTTCAAAAAAAAGGTCTACATTTACATAATAAGAAGACTATTATGTGTCAGTGTCCATATAGAGTCCAATAGTTATTTAGAAAGTAAAAACGCCCAAAAATATGAGATGTAGTAGAGGATATAGACCCCTCTTTCTCCGCTGAAGCCAAAGCCCAATCGTAAGATTGGGCTTTTTTTGTGCTTTAGAATTTAACGTCTAGATTCGATATTAAGACAAAATTAGTGATATTTTTAGAAGTAAAAAAAATACTACACCCATTCCAAATGATGCACATCTAAACGAACAATATTCTAATATAATAAGTCTAAATACTTGAAATTATCTTTTACAATCTTATATAAACATCACTACATCAGTGTGGTCACAATTAATACCCACAATTGCTTTACCAATTACAAAATATAATCTAAAGTAAAATTCAAATAATTTATCGTGTTGAAACATTACAATCATATTAATATTCGATTCCATATAAATTGTAAAATAATAATTATCCGGAAGGATTAGGTTGTATATTTATGGAGTTACAAATTTAATTTGTAGATATGAAGAAATTTATAATCATTATTAGCATTCTGTCGGTGTTTATAAGTTGTGCAACTCCCGCACATATAATCCGTCAGAAATTTGATCCATGGGTAGGTCAAGAAATTAGTAATTTGATACTAAAATGGGGAGAACCAAGCTCGGTATATAAATTACCAAATGGTAATGGTTCCA
>Ga0308003_1000219_pt1 | contig 28233 bp, 23 predicted proteins | sample Neamet36_FD_203159 | JGI IMG/M metagenome (GOLD analysis project Ga0308003, IMG submission 203159) | Marine microbial communities from water near the shore, Antarctic Ocean - #36 | ecosystem: Environmental > Aquatic > Marine > Unclassified | place: Southern Ocean | collected 2014-06-06
TTGTTCGTCCACCTTCTGCATTTGTAATAACACTAGGATTTGCACCTTCTAAAACTGAAACAACTGAGTTAGTGGTACCTAAATCAATTCCTACAATTTTTTTACTTTTTATTGGGCAGAATAGGATTTGAACCTATGTAGACGTAAGTCAGTGGATTTACAATCCACCCCCTTTAACCACTCGGGCACCTGCCCCCAATAACAATAAGTATATATATAATTTTCAATTTAAGCAAGGTTTAAAGATTTTTAAATCAATATTTTACATTATTCAATATTCTAATTATCTCACATTAAATGTGAATCTAATGTGTGGTAAAAAGAAAATTAGTAACTTTAATCTCTTTTGATATGATTATAACTCCATAAAATAAAGCGGCTCAAAAATCAAGTAATTGTTGATTTAAAGGTAATAGAAACTGGGTAAAATGGCTGAATATGGAACTTTTTCAAGAACATTAGCGAAAGGCCCCAAAAACCTAAATGGATTTGGAACTTACATACTGATGCTCCTGATTTTGATATTCAAACAAAATCTTTAGAAGATGTTTTAAAAATAAAAGTTAGTGCACATTTGGGACAACGTTCACTTATAATTCTTTAGTTAAGTTGGATTAATAAACCCGGGAGCCTATTTTTTAAATTGTTAATGAATACTTTATAAATTAAGCCTAGTGCGTAATCAGTAGACCACATTATAGGACAATATTTTCCAATTTTGGCGTGCTGACGATGTTACTATTCAACAAAAATTAGACTCTATTACGTTAGGTAGTTTAGACCCTAAACTTTTAGACGGTTCCAGCACCCCAAAATTAGAAGGGTTACAAAATGTATAATCGAAGTAAATAAGCATATTTCTTAATTAGTAATATTAGGTTCATTAGCCTGATATAGCCATCAAATTCATATCGGTAATCTACTTAATAAATTATTTCTGGAATGGATACCCATATCCCCATGAATTAATTATGAAATTATTGGTAGTTTATACCCAAGTTTTAATTTTACAGGTAATAATAAATGATTATCTTAAATCTTAACAACTTCCTTACATGCGTAATTAGCTCTTAATTTAGTTAGGTTTTGTTCTTTAACAATTATTGTTATTCACCTACCATATGTGGATTGGTGCATTCTATATTATTGGTACAGTTACTTCAGGATTAAATTAATGCCTGATAAAAAAAAAATGACGGTAGATGTGCTCAGCAGGGGATACCTTTTATTTATTAAATGTTCTATAGGCATAAGAAACACACTACGATATTGGATGGGCACATGAACGTACTCTATTAGCGAATTTAGTTCATTGGAAAGATACGCCAGATGTTTTATCTATTGTACAATCATATATATATTTATCTCTGCACCATTAGTAATTGTTTATACGCTAGATAAATTAGGTTAAAATTTTAATTTTTGCTATATTATTCTTGTAAGTCTATTTTTACAAAGAATGATATGGCTAAAAAAAGTATGATTCAGCGCGAATTAAAGCGTAAAAATTTAGTTCAAAAGTATTCAAATAAACGTAGTGAAATTTTAAGTCAGTTAAAAGAAGCTGAATCGTTAGATGAAATTTTTGTATTAAATCAGAAGATTCAAAAATTACCTCGTAATAGTGCATCTATTCGAGTACGTAATCGCTGTTGGAAAACAGGACGTCCTCATGGTTACTTTAGATTTTTTGGGTTATGTAGAAATGCCGTTCGCGAATTAGCACACGATTGCGTTTTACCCGGAGTAATAAAAGCAAGTTGGTAGATATTCAATTAATTGAATATCTATCAACTTGCTTTTTTTTAACTTTTTTAAAACAACAACTCATTCCCACGTTAAAATTGTAAGTACGCAGCAACAAAAATACCGATTAATGTTACAGCCATAATACCTAGTACTATACCTTTTAAAAGATTTTCTACCCTTTTTCAAAAAATTTTTAGTTAAGATTAAAATTATTTAAGCAAACACTAGCTTACAAAATTAAGACCTCTAATAAGAATAATAATAAAATTTCTGGTAATACATCAACAAGTAGCCTAAATACTTAAAATCCACTAGGTAACTAACCTAATAAAAGGATTTTCGTATAAACGATGGTTTTTTATTTGCTTTTTTCTGAATATAGGATGTTAATTATTATTAAAATTTAATAATATTATATTTAGTAAACAAGAATCTTAAATAGTTTTTAAAAGCTAGTAAAGAGAATTGAACTCTTAACCTTCTGATTACAAGTCAGACGCTCTACCAATTGAGCTATACCAGCTGTAAAAAATAAATAACCTTACACTTTTAGTGTCTAGGTTATTTATTTTTAAAGTCAATTTTTAGTTTTTAAATAATTCTGATTTATGTGATTCACGTTCAATAACATTAAAAGCAGCGAAATCTGTAAAAGCAATCATAGATAAACTTTTTCGATCTAAAAAAATATCTAAATTACGTAAACATCCAATAAATTGTGAATACATATTATTGCGTACACGACTAGCCGCATTAATACGGTAGATCCAAATACGTCTAAAATTACGTTTCTTTAATCTTCTTCCAATATAAGCAAAATTTAAACTTTGCTTAACCTGCTCTCCTGCAAGCGTGGCTAGTTTTGAATTTGATCCAACAAACCCTTTTGCTAATTTTAAAAATTTTTTACGTCTTTTTGCAGCGACGTTACCACGTTTTACTCGTACCATTTTTGGTTAAATTTTATATATAATTGAATATTGTTTTATAGATAAATAAGTTCTTATTATTTCGAATATGGAAGCATATTTTGAAAAGCTAAACTATCTGCTTTATGAATTTGGGCTGATCCCGATAATCTACGTAACTGCTTTGTAGATTTACGTCTTAATAGATGACGTTTATATGCTTGCTTTCGGCATAAAAAATTCTTTTTAACTTTAACTCGTTTAGCAGCAGCTTTATTGGTTTTTAATTTCATTATGCAATATTTAAAATGTTTTACATCTATACCCTTATTGTATAAAGTATTAATATAATAGTAAAGTTTTAACTCTTTAAATTTTTTCTGTCCAAACGTATTTTGTATTAATTACCGGTAATAAATATAGATGTAAAAGATTTGAGGCCATTTTTACATATTGAGGAATCTTTTGTAAAAATTGAACGGCCCTACGATTCTCTTCTTTTTCAATACCAATTAGAGCTTGATGAGCTTCAGCACATCTATCTAATAAAGGTACAAATTCTATGTGATCTGTATCTAAAATTACTGGAAATACTGTTCCTACACTTTGATTTGTTTTACGAATAACATGGATATCAAATTGTTTTCTCTCTAATCCAATTGTGGAATAAAAATCTTTACGTTGGATATCATTTAAATACATTGTTACAAAAACGGATAATAAAAAGAATTTACATAATAAACGTGACTCATAAGTATTTAATAGTGGCTTTTGTGACTTTAAAATCGCCGCAAAAAAATCTCCATGCCGATTTTCATCTTGACACCAACTTTCAAAGAATCTAAAAATTGGATAAACACAGAAGTTAGGATTCTTTTCTAAATGACGATAAATTGTGATGTAACGCCAGTAACCTATTTTTTCTGATAAGTAAGTTGCATAAAAAATAAATTTAGGTGCGAAAAACGTATATCTACGATTTTTTGTTAAAAAACCTAAATCAAGTGAAACATTAAAGTCACTCATTGCCTTATTTAAAAACCCTGCATGACGTGCTTCATCTCTAGACATAAAAGAGAATCCTTCGGCTAATAATGGATTTTGCTTTTTTAAATTACGTGAAATTTCTTTATAAAGTAAAAAACCAGAAAATTCAGCTGTACATGAACGCTCTAAGAATTCAATAAAAATATCACACGTAGAATTATCAAATGAATTCCAACCTTGTGTAAATTCTTTATCACGAATAAAATGATCACGATTGTAGTCAATTCTAAATTCTTTAACAATAGCTTCAATTTCATCAACATTAGATGAGACATCTAATTCTGACATTTCTTTAAAATCTGTTGTATAAAATCGAGGTGTTAATAAAGATTCTTTCTTTTGAGATGAGTTATTATTTGTCTTAGTTACCATATAAGAATAGAAAAAATAAAAAATTATTTATTAAAAGGTTAAAAATACCTTTATTTAATTATTTATATAACTTACTATTATAAATAGAAATTTAATTATTAGTAAATATTGCAATTTTTATTAATATAAGTTAATATTATTTACAGTGAGTAAAGGACGGTATAGCCAAGTGGTAAGGCTTTGGATTGCAAATCCTTCATTCCCCAGTTCAAATCTGGGTACCGTCTTTTAAAATTTTTAGGGGATCGTGGTGGAATGGTAGACACAACAGACTTAAAATCTGTTGACCTATACGGTCGTGAGGGTTCAAGTCCCTCCGATCCCAATAATAGCCTTGTATTTAGTTTTGTCATTAGGTATTCCAACTACAATTTTAAAATACTATCAGATAAAAGAGCATGTGGAACTTTAAATTCAGTAGGTTCTTGTGCTAAAAGACTCTTGGATTTTCATATACTTATTACATATAAATAAAAAAGACCCGCAGTTTAATAGGTGCTATAAAATTTTTTAATGTTAACCCAACAAAAATTGAGTTAAAATTTACATAAACTCTTTTTTCTAATAAGTTCATGTCCACATATATATTATCTAAGAAACCTATCGATGTTACAAAACTTCATGGGGTATAACCATCAATTGTTGGTGTAATAAATTCCGTAGCTAAAAAAGCACTAAACTTAAAGTTTTCCCTAATTCTAGTAAAATTTTTATAACTTTTTCATTATTTACACTCTTTATAGCCCTAACATATATTTGTGAAAGACTAATTAGAACTGTTAATAGACCTGTGTATAAATAAATAACTTCATTAAAATAAGCTTAAAATTTCATGAGATAGCTCCTTTCATTCTATTAATTGTCTTCCTACCCATGGACTTATTATTATCAAATTAAAATGGGATACGAACTAATAAATAGTAAAAATCTAGTAATATAACGAATATTAAAATTAAATAAAACTCAGGTCTTAATTGTACTACATTTATTTCAGTAACTTGATTATAAACGATGTTGATAAATATTAAAATCCTGAGGGAAGATAAGAGTCCTTTACTTTATAAATAAAGTTAAGTATGAAAGGTTTGTTTTAGAGGTTTAACAACACTAACAACTTTTTTTAAGAAATCAACTTCTTTTTTTAAAATAAACAACTTCGTATTTAAATTTTGATATAAAGGATCCATATTGTGATTTGCTAATACTTGTTTGTCTGTTTCAAAAACTTTAGCTTTCTCCTCATATTCTTGGGTTATTTCTTCTAAAGATATACTAGATGTAATTTCTTTTACACGTTTAGCATAAATATAAATACCTGTACCTTCAAAATCAGAGCCTTTTATTTGTTCATTTGAAACAATAAAAACAGCATCTTGTAAAACAAAAGAAGTTTTTTCCGTTTTATTTTCAAAATTTGTTTCAATTTCAATAATATTATTATCTATTTTACCCATTAAATCTTGATGTTGCTCCAAAATTTCAGCAATTCCACTTCGTAAATGAACACGAACTTTTGTTGTATTTAATTGAACATTACTATATTCCGGTGTAGCCAATGAAAAGAGCATAATTTTATTTAATTTTTATCGTTTGGAAAACCTGTTTGTAGATACTTTAACCTTTAAAGTATTATCGGTTAAAAATAAACTTTTAATTAACTTTATTTATTTTTATTTCTAAAGTTTAGCATCTTCACTTCCAATGATATTAATAAAAGTATCTTCAGTAAAATATTGAAAATATTCAGGTTTAAGATACATTAAATCTTCGTAAGTTAAAGATCCAGTTTTTAAAATAAACTTCTAATATGTATTGATTTACAAAAATTTTAATTGTTCTTACATTTGAAAAAGAAGGAAATTCTTGTAATTACTTAATATAAAAGAGTGAATTTTCACGGGTGTTATCAGTAAATTGATAACGAGATTAATTATTCAATAAAAATTTTGTAATATTAACTCATTCATCGTATCTACATTAGCCTTACGTATCCATTTAAAAATTACACGAGAGTTCACATCATAAAATTTGACATCTATAAGTAGAATGACCTACATAATGTAAATTTACGCCCCCAACTATAAATATATTGAATTACTATAACTAAATCTATCCTAATAATGATAGAACCAAGTTCTCTTACGAATTTAGCACGTTCAACAATAACACAAACCGTAGGACCTAAGAAAAATTTTAAGTAAGTAAGTATAGGGGAACCATATATATGCTAAATGTAAATATTTTACAGCTTTAAATTTAAACACATTCTCAATAATATAAGTAGTTTAGTTTACAAGCGAACCTTCTTCACATAAATAACATTCATATGCGATCTTATTATACGAAGTACGCTTTTATACGATAAACATCACACGCTGTTAATAAATCCATGTTGCTGTTGAAGATTCACAAGTAACGGCAGCTAAAATTGGATCTACATCAGGTTTAAGTGTGATACGGAATAAAGTTAAAAACTAAGTATCTTTACTGTGTAACCTACATCTCCATATCGAATTTATAAGAAGTTACACCGGATTCTTAACGTTCGGAATACGTGATATTTCTACTGCATCACTCACAATATTCTCGATTTTTTTTATTTTTAAATTTGTGTTATAAAAACCCCCTCCAATTTAAAAGCATCTTTTTATCCTACAAATGTAAAAAACTTTAAGCTCTGTTATTTTAGCCTTTCGACACGTGTACTGTATAAATTATATATTACAGAAATCCCTATTAGAATATTACTGTGAATAATATTCAACAACTTTTAATTCATTAATACGTACTAAAACATCTTTTCGTTTTACAGTATTAATGAATTTACCTACTAAACCTTTAGTATCAACTTCTAGATGTTTAGGTAATAAACTATTAAAACGTGATTGTGTTAAATTAACACGTTTCATTCTGCGTTGAATTAATTTTCTTTTATTTTGTTGTGTTTCAAAATTTTCTAAAACTAATTTTTTTGATTGTTCACGATCACGTACAGTAATAATATCACCAGGTTGGCATATAAAACTTGGAATATCAATTAAGCGCTTATTTACTAATATATGCCCATGATTTACAATTTGACGAGCAGCCGGTATTGTTGCAGCAAACCCTAAACGATACACAATGCAATCCAGACGAGCTTCTAATAATTCTAAAAGTAAAGGACCTGTCGCACCAGTACGACGTTTTGCCTCTTTATAATATCCTACTAATTGTTTTTCCGTTACACCATAATTAAAACGTAATTTTTGTTTTTCAAATAAACGATCTTTATAATCATCGGATAAAGATGATCTTGTTGTTTTTGAAAAATTAATTTTCCCATGTTGCCCTGGAGTCATTGTTCTATTTTTTGTATTTTTATTCGTTAAACCGGGTAATAACCCTAAACGTCGAATAATTCGAATGCGGGGACCTCTATATCTAACCATTGTCTACTATTTTTAATTTAATATTAATTATTAAAATAATAATAACAACCAAATTCATAACAGTCAAAATTTTATATTATTTTTAAAGGCGAATGACGGGACTTGAACCCGCGAATACCGGAATCACAATCCGGTGCCGTAACCACTTGGCTACACTCGCCTGCTAACTTAATTATACATTAGGAGACTTAATATTTAGTTATTATTATTTTTATGACGTATAACGTCTTTTACTCAAAGTTTTCATAGATAAAAAGATATCTCTGTTTAACAGCGTGGTTAAGTTTAATTTTAAACTTTGATGAACAAGATCATTCCTGAATAATAAAACACTTTCAGATAAGGTTTCTTTTTCAATCAAGCTTGAAAATTCTTTATCGCTTAATTGAGTTTTTAATAAATAAGCAAAAAAGTGTTGATTTATTTTAACATTTGAACGAATAGTCGACTCATGATTATGTAAAGCTTTTAAGATTTGATAACGAATTAAATACCAATCTATATCATTTTTAATGATATGCTTTAACATTTTTTTAGCTAATGAGTTTTTATCTTCTAAAATTGTGATAAATAAAATTGAAGAATTAATAACAGGAGTTTTAAATCTTGTCATTGCATTTTCTGCCGCTTTCTCAAAGAGTTTATTTACTTCATGGGAATATTCTAATTGAGTTGATGATACTTTCTTTAAAAACTTTAATTTTAAAAATAAAGTACTAAAAGGTCCCTTTTCTAACTTTTCTAATTTACTATTTTTCATAATCAAACGTGCAAGACGTTTTTCCGTAATTTTAAAATCTTGCATTATATTACGTAATTCAACGTCGGAATAAAAGAAAGCTAATAATAAGAATTCAGGACTAACATTTTTTTTATTACAAAGTTGAGCTAAATATTTTGCATTTTCTGCAATTTCAAAGGCATCACTTGAAAAAAAATCAAAATATGTAATACAAGAAGTTGCGTAATCGATTGTCGTATAAACTTGATGGCGTCTACGCTTTTCTAAATTAATTTTTTCTAATCTATTTAAATCCATAAGTATTTTTTAGTCTATATATATTATTTTAGTCCGTTTTTCGCAATAATTATTCTACAAGCTTTAAATAATATTTTATATTTTAAAGTTCTGTTAATAGTATAACACTTTAAAATTAATTTTATTAATTATTAAACCTTTATTTAATTGTTAATATTTATTATCATTAGATATGTTGGTAAAGAATTTATTTCACCAAAATTAAAAATTGAAAAAAAATTTAATGGTTTTAGATAATAACACTACAGTAGTAATTAAAAAAGAAAAAGTGGCATCAATAGACTTAGTTAAAATAATTGAATCAAAACATATTAAATCTGATATTAATAATAATACCTCTGTAGAAATTGGTGATTTATTACGTATTGGATATCAAATTCCAGAAGGTGATAAAGAACGTACTCAATATTACGAAGGTGTTGTAATCGCTAAACAAAACCGTGGTGTCCGAAAAACATTTACATTACGTCGTACAGTCCAAGGTATTGGTGTTGAACAAATATTTTTATTACATTCTCCAAAAATTGTTTCAATTATAAAAAAACAAAGAGCAAAAGTACGTCAAGCTAAATTATATTATATTCGTGAATTAAAGGGTAAAGCTACACGTTTAAAACGTAAGTTTTAATGCACCTAACTGGATTTGAACCAGTGTCGTTCTTACGAAAATGGATTATGAGTCCAGTGCCTTCAACCGCTCGGCCATAAGTGCTTATTAATATGGAGCTTGTGGTACTTGAACCCACGTCAATAAATTAAAAAATATGTCAAATACAGAAAAACCAAAAAATAAACATGCAACTAGAACTTTTTACATGTTTATTTTTATATATGAAATGAAATTTATGCTAAAGCAGTCGCTTTTTCAATAACATCATCAATACCACCAACAAGGTAGAAACTTTGTTCTGATAATTCATCAAATTCACCTTCTAGAATACGTTGGAACCCGCTAACTGTATCACTTAAAGAAACATATTTCCCTACTAAGCCAGTAAAAACTTCAGCAACAAATAAAGGTTGTGATAAAAAACGTTCAATACGTCTAGCACGCCCTACAATTAATCTATCTTCTTCAGATAATTCATCAATACCCAAAATTGCAATAATTTCTTGTAATTCTTTGTACTTTTGTAAAGTTTGCTTAACATCTTGAGCTGTTTTATAATGAACATTTGATACAATATTTGGTTGTAACATTGTCGAACTAGAGTTTAAAGGATCTACAGCAGGATAAATTCCTTTAGCTGCTAATTCACGACCTAGTACTGTTGTTGCATCTAAATGACGGAATACATTTGCTGGTGCAGGATCTGTTAAATCATCCGCTGGTACATATACAGCTTGAATAGAAGTAATGGAACCGTCACGCGTCGATGTAATACGTTCTTGTAATTCACCAACTTCACTAGATAATGTTGGTTGGTAACCTACTGCAGATGGCATACGTCCTAATAAAGTAGAAACTTCTGAACCTGCTTGTACAAAACGGAAAATATTATCAACAAATAATAAAACATCCTGTTTATTTTTATCACGGAAATATTCCGCCATCGTTAAAGCTGTTAAAGCTACACGCATACGTGCACCAGGAGGTTCATTCATTTGTCCAAATACTAAGGCAACTTTTGATTTTTCAAAATCGGAAGTATCAATAACTTTTGAAGCTTTCATTTCTTCGTATAAATCGTTACCTTCACGGGTACGTTCACCTACACCAGCAAATACAGATACACCACCATGTTCTTTAGCAATATTATTAATTAATTCCATTATTAGTACAGTTTTACCTACACCGGCACCCCCGAATAAACCAATTTTACCTCCACGTCGATATGGTGCTAATAAATCAAGAACTTTAATACCTGTTTCAAAGATCGCGGGAACAGTTTCTAAGTCAACAAAAGCTGGAGCAGAACGGTGAATAGAATACATTTCAGTACTTGGATCTAAATCACCACATTCATCGATAGTTTCCCCTAAGACGTTAAAGATACGACCTAATGTTGCTTTTCCTACAGGTACAGTAATAGCTTTTCCTGTATCTGTAACAGTATCACCACGCTTTAAACCATCTGTTGTAGTCATACAAATAGCACGTACCTTGTTTTCTCCAATTAAATATTGAACTTCAGCAATAATTTCTGTTGAATACTTACTTTTAACAAGCTTTAACGCGTTGTAAATATCTGGGAGAGACCCTTCAGGGAATTCGACATCAACAACGGGACCAATAATTTGTGTTACAAAACCGTTCATATTTTTAATAATATTTTTTTAGATCTTTATAAAATAAGTAACAAGATTTAAAAAAAGTATTTAAATTTTGACTCTACGTGTGAGTGTTTTAACTCCTTACTAGCTTTAATAGATGAATTTGGAACAATTTTTATAACCTTTTTTCTTATTTCCTTGCTGGAAAAACACCAAAAATAACATATGCAAAAAAGTAAAAGTTTTAGCAATAAAATGACTACTATTTCTAGCTTTAGGTATTTTATTTGATTTTAATAAAGAATATTAACCTTTGACGTCACACACATAAGGTAACAATTTTAAGTCACGGGCCTTTCTAATAGCTTTAGCAACTGCACGTTGTTTTTGAATTGAAAGACGAGTTTTTCGACGTGGTTTAATTTTTCCATAGCGATTTAAAAAAGCGGATAATACTTTAATATTTTTATAATCTATAGCATTATTAAACTTTTTTATTATTATTAAATATTGTAAACTTTTTCTAACTCGTTTTTTCGGGGTATCTTTACTATCTTTTGATTTTAAGCTCTGATTCCAATTATTATTCTTTTTTGAAGTGAATCCAACTTTTCTTTTATCCTTATTCCAATAACTCATTTAATTAAGTAGTTTTTTATTTAATTTCTTTATGAATAGTCTGCTTATTGCAATAACGGCAATATTTTGATATTTCTAATTTATTTGGAGTATTTCTTCTATTTTTAGAAGTCTGATATCTTGATACACCAGGAGTACGTTGATTCGTATTTTCTCTACATTCGGTACATTCTAATGTTATTATTATACGTGGGCCTTTATTTTTTGCCATAAAATCTTAAATTTATTCTCTTTATGTAATGTGTAAGATATATTAATCACATTGATATTATAACAATTTTTTTATTTCTAACCTAAAATTTTCGATTTTTTGTAAATTTTATGCTATAATTTTTACATATACAAATATTATGATAACAAATATTTAATTCTATAGAAAATGAATAAAAAACAACGTAATAGAAAAACTGTACAACAAAACAGAAGAAATTGTATTATTAACAAACGCTATTCTACTACTACAAAAAGTTTAGCTAAACTTTTTGTAGGTAAAATTAAGAGTATAACTAATGTTAAAAATAGTGAGTCTACTTCTGAAATTAAATTACAGGCAAAAGAAATTTTAAAAAAATTTTACAGTATAATTGATAAAGCAGTTAAAAAAGGTATTATACATAAAAATACAGCTGCCCGTAAAAAATCAAGATTTGATAAAATTTATAAAAGTATCTGATGTTAAAAATTAGAATTTTAAACTTCTAATTTTTAATATTTTTAATTAGTTCCGCAAACAATATTTAAAAATAATGAACATAAAAATGAATAATGAATAAAATTTTTATTAGTAATATTGGAGATCTTGCTGAATCTCAGAAAGCAAGTTTTTATCGATTCCTATCGAAAGGTATAGGTGAAGAATTGGCAAATTTTCCAAATCCTTTTCTATCTAAAGTTAAAATTAATTCACGAAAAAAAGTATCGTGTTTAATTTATTTATATCCAAATGATATTAAATTGAAAGGACCTAATTTCAATATTGAAACATGTTTACGACGAGATATGACGTATTCAATCCAATTATACGTACCTGGAGAATACTCATATATAATAGACTCAAAAACTGAACCTTTAAATACCTCTAAAAAGAGTAAAGAAGTAAGAGTTAAGCAAGATATTTTCTTCGGAGAAATCCCTTTAATGACTGAAGAGGGTACCTTTATTATCAGCGGTTGTGAACGAATTATTATTAGTCAAATAATTCGTAGTCCTGGTATATATTTCCGTAAAGAATTTAATAATACTCGTAAACCTATATATACGGCAACAATTATTTCAAATCGTGGTGTTTGGACAAAAATCATTCTTGATCAATGTGATCCCAAAAAATCAAAACCGGAAGATATAAACAAAGACAGAATTTATATTAAATTAAATGATTTTAAAGCCAAAAGTAATGAAAAAGAAATAGATAGCAGTAAAATACATATTTATGATGTAATTCGTTATTTTGGTTTAAATTTTAATGAAATTTCTGATAGTTTGAAATATCCTTTATATTTAATAAATCAACAATTCAATACGAATGGTATTAATAAAAAACAAGATAGTAAAACTGAACTTGATACTAATTTATTAATCAAAAAATTATTTTTTAATCAACGATCAGGTTGTTTTTCTATTGGTGAAATCGGAAGATATAAAATTAATAAAAAATTAGGATTAAATTTACCTAAAGATATTACGTATTTAACAGCTCATGATTTTATAGGTATTATTGATGGTTTAATGGAATTGAAATATCATGACCGATTAAGTGATGATATTGATGATATTAAAAATAAGCAAATTCGTTGTATTGGTGAATTATTACAAAATCAAATACGAATTGGTTTATATCGATTACAAAAAGGCTTAATTGAAGAAACACCCGTTTCAAATACACAAAAATTAAGTTTGGATTTAGAAACATATTCAAATCCAGAAGATTGGATAATTGATCCTCGACCATTAACAAGTTCAATTAAAGAATTTTTTAAAACAAGTCAGTTATCACAGTTTATGGATCAAATAAATCCTTTAGCAGAATTAACACATAAACGTCGTATTAGTGTGTTTGGACCTAACGGATTAAAACGTGATCATATTAGTACTGTTATTCGTGATATTCATCCAAGTCAATACGGTAGATTATGTCCTATTGAAACTCCTGAAGGACAAAATGCAGGATTAATATCTTCAGTTACATTGATGGGACGTATCAGTTCATTAGGATCAATTGAAACACCATATTTTTTATCAGAAGATGCTCGTGTATACAGTAATAAACGTGCTATATTTTTAAATCCTGAACAAGAGTCACAAACAAAAATTGGATTTTCAGATGTTACACTGGACTCAAATAATAATATTTCAGATGAATATGTATCTGTTAAAGAAAATGATTTATTTTCGGTAAAGAAAACTAAAGAAATTAATTTTATTACAACATCCCCATTACAAATTATTTCATTAGCAACAGCATTGATACCTTTTATTGAACATGATGATGCTAATCGTGCTCTTATGGGATCAAATATGCAACGACAAGCGGTTCCACTTCTATTTCCACAAAAACCTATTGTTGGAACTGGTTTAGAAGGGGCTGCTATTTTAGACTCTGGAATGGTAATTAAAAGTTATTGTGAAGGTACTGTTGATTCAGCATCATCATCAGTAATTGTAATTACCGATTCTGTAAATCAAAAAATTACATACTATTTAAGAAAATATTACCGTTCTAATCAAGAAACCTGTTTAAATCAGCGACCTATTGTTTGGCCCGGTGAAAAGATTTTTTCTGGTCAAATTATTGCAGATGGAGCAAGTACACATGATGGTGAATTATCATTAGGTAGAAATTTAACTTTAGCTTACATGCCATGGGAAGGTTACAATTATGAAGATGCTGTTGTTATTAATGAACGTATAATTTTAGATGATTGTTTAACATCTGTTCATATTGAAGAGCATGAAACAAATTTAACTTATTGTGTTAATGGTAATGAAAAATTAACAAAAAACTTACCTAATTTAACAAAATATGTACGCCGACATTTAAATGCAGATGGTATTGTAAAAGTGGGTTCATATGTTAAAGAACACGATATCTTAGTAGGAAAATTAACTCCTTGTGAGGAAGATCCATCTCCTGAAGCTAAACTATTACGTGCTTTATATGGCCAAAAGAATCAAAATTATCGTGATACATCTTTACGTGTTTCACATGGTACAGAAGGACGTGTTATTGATGTTAGAGTGATATCGACAACGTTATTAAGTAAAGAAGAAGCTTCTGTTTCAACATCCTGTGAAATTATACGTATTTATATTGCTCAAATACGTAAAATTCGTTTAGGTGATAAATTAGCTGGTCGTCATGGTAATAAAGGTATTATTTCAAGAATTTTACCCTCACAAGATATGCCATATTTACCTGATGGTACCCCTATCGATATTATTTTTAATCCTTTAGGAGTACCTTCACGTATGAATGTAGGTCAAGTACTTGAATGTTTATTAGGATTAGCCGGTGAAAATTTAGGTACCCGTTTTAAAGTACTACCTTTTGATGAAGTCTATGGTCCTGAAGCTTCTCGTGTTTTAGTAAATCAAAAATTAAAGGAAGCAAGCATTAGAAAGAATTCTAATTGGTTATTTAATAATTATTACCCTGGAAAAATTCTACTGCGTGATGGTCGTACAGGTGAATATTTTGATAATCCTATTACAGTAGGTAAAAGTTACATTTTAAAATTAATCCATTTAGTTGAAGATAAAATTCATGCACGTGCTACAGGGCCTTATTCTATGATTACAGAACAACCTTTAGCGGGTAAATCTCAAAAAGGAGGCCAACGTTTTGGAGAAATGGAAGTATGGGCTCTAGAAGCTTACGGTTGTTCGAATACATTACAAGAATTATTAACCATTAAATCAGATGATATTGATGGGCGAAATGATATGTATGAATCAATATTGGTTCGAAAAGATATCGAAAAACCTACTCCATCGATTCCAGAATCTTTTTTAGCATTAATAAGAGAATTACATTCTTTAGGTTTAGATTTTTCACTTAATAAATTTAAAAATGGTTTCCAAAATACCATAGGTTTAAAAGAAGATGAACGTGATATATTTAAAGATTTAGAAACCCGATTAAAGCTTCGTGCGTTATTAGCTCGTAAAAAAGCCGAACAATATGCTAAAACTACTCAATCTATTGATAAAAATGAAATTGTATTACTTCAAAAATTAAAAGAAAAGAATGAAATTTTACAAAAATTTCACGAAAGCGAACTTTAATACGCACTTATTTATTAAGAAAAAATAATGAAAATTTTTTATGAAAACTAATAAAGAGATTTTAAAATTGGAAAAAACTTTATTAAAACTCGAAAATTTACATGCTTCTTTTGATTACTTAAAAATTAGTATTGCTTCACCCAAACGAATAAAAAGTTGGTCAGAGCGAGTTTTACCTAATGGTGAAGTAATTGGAGAAATCTTAAAACCAGAAACCATAAATTTTAGAACACATCAACCTGAATTAAATGGTTTATTTTGTGAAAAAATTTTTGGACCTATTAAAAATTGGAAATGTAAATGTGGAAAATATAATGGCTTTGTTCTGGATAAAGTTTGTGAAGATTGTCAAGTTGAAATAATTGATGCGCGCGTAAGAAGATATCGTATGGGTTATATTGAGTTAACTTGTCCTGTAACGCATTTATGGTACCTAAAAGGAATACCTAATTACTTATTAGTTCTTTTAAAGTGTTTGAGTGAAGATTTAACAATAAACCATTTAGAACAAGTTGTATATTTTAGAGATGGTGAAAAAACGCTTGATCAAAATAACCCCTTATATGAATTCTTTTATTCCGATACAGTTACACAGAATAAAAATGAATTAAAATATTTGTTAACAAATATTACTAAAGACAATAATGTATCTTTTACTAATAATAAGGCAAAAGATAAAAAACGTCGCCTAGTAAAAAAGACAAAAGTACAAAAACGTCGTGGAGCCGAAATTATTAAAGCTGCATTAGAGACAATTAATATAAAAAATGAAATTAAAAAATCTCGCTCTTTAATTGACACAAATTCTATTAAAAATATTAATACAACATTTGTACCAGATAAAAATATTGTTCGTCGTATTCGAATTTTAGAAAGTTTTTTAGCAACAAAGACTAATCCTAGTTGGATGATTTTAACAACATTACCAGTATTACCTCCGAATTTAAGACCACTTTTAGAATTAGAGAGTGGACGTTTAGTAGCCGCCGATGTAAATGAAATTTATCGGTTAATTATTACAAGAAATCAGCGCTTATTTGATTTTATGTACCATTATATTGCACCAGATTTAATTACAGTACACGGCCGAAAATTACTTCAAGAAGGAGTTGATTCCTTAATTGATAATGCTCGTTTACCTAAAGAAAAAACATTTTGTTTAAATAATAAAGCTTTAAAAAGTTTAACGGAAATTTTAGAAGGAAAACAAGGCCGTTTTCGACAATCTTTATTAGGAAAACGTGTAGATTATTCAGCTCGATCAGTTATTGTCGTTGGTCCTAATTTACGATTAAATCAATGTGGATTACCCTATGAAATGGCAGTTGAATTATTTCAACCATTTTTAATTAATGAGCTTTTAAAAACTAAAATTAAAGCACCTAATCACAATACAAAATTAGCGCATATTATTATTAAAAAGAATAAACCTTTTGTTTGGAATTTATTAACACAATTAACACGACGTCATACAGTAATACTTAATCGTGCGCCTACATTACATCGTTTTGGTATTCAAGCATTTGATCCTCTAATTGTATTAGGCCAAGCAATTCATTTACACCCCTTGGTTTGTACAGGTTTTAATGCTGATTTTGATGGGGATCAAATGGCTGTACATTTACCGTTATATGAATCAAGTCAATTAGAAGCAAAAACAATGATGCGACCCTCGTATAATGTGTTATCACCATCAAATGGGGAAGTTATTTTAAAACCTACCCAAGATATGGTTATTGGTTGTTACTATTTGACATTAATGATTAACAAACACAAGAATAGAATGAAAAAATGGTTTGCTAACGAAAAACAAGCCTTAATGGCTTTTTATCAAAAAAAAGTAACAATACATTCTCCAATTCTAGTTCGTTATTCAATTAAAAACTTTAAAGTTAAAGTTGAAAATAATAAATTATATTTTTCTGATTTTGATACTTCATTAAACATAAACGAACAAGAAATTACTATTAGTAAAATTTTCCAAGTAGAAAAATCAACAAAAAAATTCTATTTAATTTCTACGATTGGAATTTTAGTAGCACATTGTATTAATGAGAATACTTATGAAATTACTAATATTTTTATGGAGACCACTCCAGGACGTTTAATTTTTAACAATAATTTTAAAAATGCTATAAAGGAGGTTTAATTTATGCTACTTACTCGTACTGTTACGAAAAAAATTTTAGAAACAATTGTACATGAAACCTTCAAAAATTTTGGACGTTTATCATCCTCATCATTATTAGATTCATTAAAATTGTTAGGTTTCTATTATGCAACAAATGCTGGGATTTCAATTAATATCGAGGATTTAAAAACACCAAATACTAAAAAGGAGTACATTGAAACAGCGAATGAACAAATTAATAATATTAGTCAACAGTGGCAACAAGGTTTAGTCTCTGATACAGAACGTTTTCAAACTATTATTGATAGTTGGAATGCTGCAACGGAATACTTAAAAGATCGAATTGTTAGTTATTACCAAAATTTTGATCCGGCTAATAATTTATATATTATGGCTTTCTCTGGAGCTAGAGGTAATATGTCACAAGTTCGTCAATTAGTTGGAATGCGTGGATTAATGTCAGATCAACAAGGTAATATTATTGATTTACCTATTCAAGCAAATTTCCGCGAAGGGTTAAGTTCGATTGATTATATTATTTCCTCTTATGGTGCTCGAAAGGGTATTGTAGATACAGCTTTAAAAACTGCAGATTCAGGCTATTTAACTCGTAGATTAATTTATGTTGCGCAAGATTTAGTAATTCGTGAATTTAATTGTAAAACAAATGAAGGTGTCTTAATTGAATTAAAAAAAGATACAACAATTAAAAATTTAATTGGACGTACCTTACAAGAAGTTAAATCACCCCACCAAAAATTTAGTGAATATAACGATACACTTTTAACTGAAGAAATATTAAACTTTTTAAAATATAATGATCCATTAATTTTAAATATTCGTTCTTCATTAACATGTAAATCACATGGGTCTATATGTCAAAAATGTTATGGTTGGGATTTGGCACAAGGACGTATTATTTCCCTAGGTGAAGCTGTTGGTATTATTGCTGCTCAATCGATTGGTGAACCGGGTACACAGTTAACAATGCGTACTTTCCATACAGGAGGTATTTTTAGTGGTGAATTATTAAAACAAATAGAAGTACCTTTTTCAGGAAAAATTCATATACCAAAGTCACTTAAAACAATATCATATAGAACTAGTCATGGTAGGAATGTTTTAAAACTTCAACAAGAAACAACTATTAAAATTACAAATTGGGATGGAGAAGAAGAAAATATTTTTTTAAATATTGGTTCCTTTATATATATTAATAAGTCTCAATTCGTAAAAAAGGGTACTTTAATTGCTGAATATTCAACACAAACATTAATACCTGGAATGCGTAGATTAAAACCTATTTATACGACTATTGCTGGTGAAATTCGTTTTGAAAATTTAATGGTACGTAAAATGCTGCGCGATAAGCGAACAGTTAAAGTAAATCAAGATGACGGTATTTTATGGATTGCGGCAGGAAAAATTTTTGTTATTCCCAAAGAAGCGAAATTTTTATTTCCTAAAGAATTATCAATGAATAAACCTATTGCGAAATTGAAAATTAGTACTCCATTTGCAGGAATAGTAAGCTTTCAAAATCAAGCAACACTTACTCTTACAAATAAGGATAAAGTAATTGATTTAAAAATTACGGATATTTTAAAAGGGTATAAAAATTGCAAAATTAAATTCTCATCAATAGTTAAAAATTATCAATATGTTGATCAAAATACTGTTTTAGGCTACATTGAAATTATACCTAAGTATAAAGGTGAAATTTACGCTACCCGTCAAAAAATATCTAAACATATGAATAGTATTTTTATTGTTAGTGAAGAAGATGTTTGGAAAATTAATTCTGATCATTCTAATAATTTTACTTTTTTTACTAATAAAAAAGCATTAGCACGTATAGGGAATAAAGTTAATACAAATTCTAATTTTAGTCGTTCTGGATTTTTCCTTAAACGTGACGGTTTTAAAATGATTTTTCAGAATGCTATACCAATATTTTTAAGTCGTGGAACGATTTTAAATTATAAGCAAGGTGATTTTGTTTTAGAAAAAGAAATTTTTGCTACGTTAGTTAATTACCCTCAACAAACAGAAGATATTGTTCAAGGTTTACCCAAGATTGAAGAATTAATTGAAGCGCGTAAACCTAAAATTAAAGCTTTTTTAGCTAGTCGACCTGGTGTACTATTAAATGATTCTATTGTACCTGACTCACATTCAAATGATTTTATTCGTACAATTGAAAATAACATTATTAATTGTACTTATAAAACAAAGAAAGAAGATTCTTTTATTTTAAGAACACGTTCAAAGCGTAAACAAGATAAACAAATCGTTCATGTTGGGCATAGTATTTATTTAAAAGATAATATGATTGTTTTTAATGATCAAATTTTTAAAATTTTTCCTATACCAGAAATGTTTAAACCCGAATTAAAACCAAAAAAGAAAAATGAATTTATTTTTAAAACTGAACAAGAAGAAATTTTATTAACACATAGTAGATTATCTTCTTCAACATGGGAACTAAATAAAGTCATGAATACTTCTAAAGTTTTATATAAACTTATAGGTGGTAAATTAAAAGAATGGTTACTAATAAACATAGATAACAAAATATATACAAATATAAAACATGGTGATTTAATCGTTCAAACCGCGCCAAATAATTTTGTATTTTTAGAATATTTAAACCCTATTTCAGAATATGAAATACCTTTAACGTCAAAATTACTATTAAATCCCGGAACATTTGTTGATATGGGTGAACCCTTAACAGAAGGTACAATTGATATTCATGAATTATTAAATATCTTTTTTAAATATCATTCTATTCTTGATGGTACAATGAAAGGAACAATACGTAGTTTAACAAAATTTCAATTATTATTAGTTAATTCAATTCAAGCCATATATCAATCCCAAGGTGTTGGAGTTTCTAGTAAGCATATTGAAATTGTCGTTAGACAAATGACATCACGAGTAGTAATTAGAGAAAGCGGAGATACACCTTTATTACCTGGCGAGTTAGTTAAAATTTCGTTAATAAATGAGATTTATAACGCACTAAAAAATACAAAAATTTATAATCAATATCAAGTACCGAAATACGAGCCATTATTAACATCTTCAACAAATTCTTCTTTAAGTAAAGATGGGTTCCTTTCTGCCGCGGGTTTCCAAGAAACTAAAAAAGTTTTAACACGTGCGGCGATTGAAGGATCCACTGATTGGCTTAGAAGTTTGAAAGAATGTATTATTATTGGTAGGCTAATACCAGCAGGATCATCATTTTTAAATTATAAAAATTATCTTGATACTGTCTATTTATTCAAAAATTAAATACAATAAATGAGTGAAAAGGTAGATAAGAAAGAAATAGCAAAGCAGTACGTTAAAGCTTCTGTCCATTATGGTCATGCACCACGTGAATGGAATCCAAAAATGGCGCCATATATTTTATATGCAAAATATGGTTACCATATTTTCGATTTAGTAAAAACTTCAAAATTATTGCGTTTAGCAGGTAATGTTTTACAAAAAAAAGCTGAAAAAGGTGGTAAATTCTTATTTGTAGGAACAAATAAAATATCTTCTTCGATTATTGCAAAACAAGCAAAACTCTGTAATTCTTACTATATAAATTATAGATGGTTAGGTGGAATGCTAACAAATTGGCAAACAATTCAAAATCGTATAGATCAATTAAAAGCTTTTGAAGAAAAAGAGTTAAATTATGAATTAGATTCTTTATCTAAAAAAGAATATAGTAATGAACGTAAAAAAATTGATAAATTACGTCGTTTATTTGTAGGAATTAAAGATATGACGGAATTACCAGATGCAGTTATCTTTACAAGTCAATTAAAAGATAAATTGGCCATTCAAGAATGTATTAGGTTAGGTATACCTACTATTTCAATTGTTGATTCAAATTGTGATCCAGATTTAATACCTTATCCAATTCCAGCAAATGATGATTCAAGCTCTTCAATCAACTTTATTTTAAATTATTTAGTTAATCGAATTAATGTTGGATATAATAATTATAATAAAGTAACTAAACCGTAATACGTTATTTGTAATTAGTGTAAACTAACTATAAAATGATACAAGCAATGCGTTTATTCTTTCAAAAATTTTTCTGCGACCTAACTTTTAAACTTTGATAATACTATGAAGTCTAAGAGTTTTACTATTAGACGAACAATAATTATATGTATACGTTTCTTTTATCAAAAATTGAAGTAGGATCACATTTTTATATTAATATTACGGACAATTTACATTTTCATGGAGAAACTGTAATTGTTTCAACATTAGTTGTTTTCGTAATTTCAGTCTTTTTAACTTTAGGGACTAGTAATTTACAAAAAGTTCCTGGTAATTTACAAAATATTGTTGAAGTCCTTTTTGATTTTGTAAAAAGTATTGCCGTAGTACAAATAGGTCCCTCTTACTATTCAGAATTTTTACCTTTTATTGCAACTTTATTCCTATTTATTTTAGGATCAAATTGGGCTGGAGCGCTCATTCCTTGGAAATTCATCAAACTTCCGGAAGGAGAATTATCAGCACCGACAAATGATATTAATACAACAGCAATGTTAGCCTTATTAGCTTCTTTATCATATTTTTATGCTGGATTTAAAGTTAAAGGACTTGGGTTTTTTAAACGTTATATTGAACCGGAAATATTTTTATTACCTATTAATATTATTGAAGATTTTACAAAACCGTTATCATTAAATTTCCGTTTATTTGGTAATATTGTGGCAGATGAGTTAACTATAACAGTAATTTGTTCGTTAGCTCCTTTTATTGTACCTGTACCTGTTATGATACTTGGATTATTTACAAGTTCAATTCAAGCTCTAATTTTTGCCACATTAGCAGGGAATGCTATTGGCGAAGTTATTGAATAAATATTATTCAATAATTTTTGAAACCTGTTAATTCTTTGAGGTAGTTTTTATTAAAAATTTTATCTTATGGTAGATTCTATTGTTTCTGCGGCATCTGTTATTGCTGCCGCTCTTGCTGTTGGTTTAGCTGGACTGGGTCCAGGTCTTGGTCAAGGCAACGCCGCGGGTAAAGCTGTTGAAGGTATTGCTCGTCAACCTGAAGCTGAAGGAAAAATCCGTGGTACATTATTATTATCGTTAGCATTCATGGAATCATTAACAATTTATGGTCTTGTAGTAGCACTTTCATTATTATTCGCAAATCCTTTTGTAGGATAAGAATTTTGGTAAATAAGGTTTGGCAGATTTCTGCCAAACCTTATTTTTTTAATCTAATAATTACAACCTAAAAAATCCTATGATCTTTTCAACTACATTTTTTATTAACGCAGGGAGCTTATTTGATTTTGATTTAACGTTCATTATAGAACTTTTATTATTTATAATTCTTGCGCTGGTTGTAACGTTTAAATTTATTGAACCAGTTTCAAAAGAAATTGATGCTCGTGCTGAATTTATTAATTATACAGTAAGAAAGTCAACAATTTTATTAACCTTTGGATACGAACGCGTATCAGAATGTGTTGATTTATTAACAACAGAAATTAATGAAATGTCTCGTCAAGTAACATTAACACGAAATTTTACAAATACAAACTTTGAAACAGAAGTAATAGATGCACAGCAAAAAAATGCAAAACTTTTAAGTAAATTAAAAGGTGATCTTGCAATTAAATCGGTTTTTATTTTTGCTAACATTAAGGATGAATTATCCTCTGTAACAGATAAATTTTTTGTTAAAAAATTCCAATCGTAAATTACCCAACTAAAAACTATCTAAACTTAATGACAATTATGAGATGGCACCTTTCTTCGTTTTTCTTAAATAATGAAGTAGCGTTTATGCAATTAAATCCCGATATTTTAGATACTAATATACAAAATTTAGTGATTTTAATAGGTATTTTAATTTATGCGAATAATGTCTCTTTTAGTGTAAGTTTAGAAAATCGACAAAAAGAAATTATTCAAACAATTGAAAACGCTCAAAAAGATGTTTTAAATGCCTCAAATTACTATTATCTTACTGAAAAAGGTTTTACCCAAAATTTATTTTGGTTACAATCCTGGAAAGCTTTATATGAAAAAGATAAAGCAGATCTTGTAATAAGCAAATATAATAGAGTAAAACGGGGGTTGTTAGAAACATTTAATACAACTGAAACATTAATTAAAATTTTTGAAAATAAAGCTTTTGTATCTTTACAACGTTATATAATTTTAATAACGGCTAGCCGAATTTTAAGAAAATTCTTATTTTTATCAGACAGTGAACAATCGAAACTTATTGAAGCTACAATAATAATACTCGGAGGGATTTAAAATGAATATTACGACGAAAATGGTTAGAACGTATTCAAAATCTTTATTCCAAAATGTAAGAATGTCTCAAAAAGATATCTCAAATTTTGATTTAACTAGTGTAAGTACCGAAGTATCAGCAGATAAAGCAAAAAATTTTTCACCTGATATTTGTATAATTGGTGAAGAACTATCATTATTAAGTTCTACACTAACAACATCAAAATTTTTTAAAGCTTTTTTTGATAATCCTACTCTTGCTGAACAACAAAAATTAGAGATAATCTTAAGTATTTTCCCCGGTCTAACATTAACAATAAAATCGTTCTTAAAAGTTTTAACAGAAAGAACTCATTTAAATTTATTACCTTTAATTTCTGAAGAATATAACAAATTTTTAAATGATTTTAATAGTACTTGTATCGTTAATGTTATAACTGCGAGTACTTTAAAAGAACATTATGGAACAACTTTCTTAAAAGTACTAAAAAATTTAACAAATGCAAAAAATATTGTACTTAAAGTTTCTTATAACCCTAAACTTTTAGGGGGATTAATTATAGAATATAAATCAAGTTCCATTGATGCTAGTATTTTAAAAAATTTCAGCTCATTTTTTAATGAAGTTTAATACTTTTTATTAACAATTAAGATTTATCCTTATTGATTTATTTACAATATACTTAAACATTTCAAAATAACTATTGTATATGAAAAATGTAAACCTATTAACAAATTTTGTAGAAAATAAGTTAAACGAATATACTGAAGCAACAACAAGAACAGCAGACGTTGGAATTGTTTTACAAGTAGTGGACGGAATTGTTCGTATCTATGGTTTAGAAAACGTTGCATCAGGTGAGCTTTTAGAATTTGAAGATCAAACTGTTGGAATTGCACTAAACTTAGAAACTTATAATGTTGGTGCAGTCTTAATGGGTGAGGGACGCTCAATTAAACAAGGAAGTCGTGTACGTGCTACTGGAAAAATTTCACAAATTAATGTGGGTGAGGATTTATTAGGACGAGTAGTTGATGGGTTAGTAAATCCTATTGATGGTAAAGGTTCTATTACTACAACAGAAACACGTCTAATTGAATCTCCAGCTCCTAGTATTATTGCTCGTCAATCTGTATGTGAACCCTTACAAACCGGTATTGTTTCTATTGATTCAATGATTCCCATTGGACGTGGTCAGCGTGAACTTATTATTGGTGATCGTCAAACAGGTAAAACATCCATTGCTTTAGATACTATCATTAATCAAAAAACTGAAAATGTAGTTTGTGTTTATGTAGCTATTGGGCAAAAAGCATCAACTGTTGCACAAGCCGTAAGTATTTTAGAAGAAAAAAATGCTCTAGTCTACACTGTTGTTGTTGCTGCTAATGCTAGTGATCCTGCTACTTTACAATATTTAGCGCCATATACGGGTGCTAGTATTGCGGAATACTTTATGTATAAAGGACGTGCTACTTTAATTGTTTATGATGATTTAACTAAACAAGCACAATCTTATCGTCAAATGTCACTATTATTACGTCGGCCGCCAGGTCGTGAAGCGTTTCCCGGCGATGTATTCTACTTACATTCGCGTTTATTAGAACGTGCAGCTAAGTTAAGTGATGCTATGGGTGGTGGAAGTATGACAGCTTTACCTATTATTGAAACAGAAGCAGGTGATGTATCGGCTTATATTCCAACGAATGTAATTTCAATTACAGATGGACAAGTTTTCTTATCAAAAGATTTATTCAATTCTGGAATTAAACCTGCAATTGATGTCGGTATTTCTGTATCACGTGTAGGATCTGCGGCACAAATTAAAGCTATGAAGCAAGTTGCTGGTAAGTTAAAATTAGAATTAGCACAATTTGCTGAATTAGAAGCTTTTTCTCAGTTTGCTTCAGATTTAGACAAAACTACACTTGCTCAATTAGCTCGGGGGTTACGTTTACGTGAATTATTAAAACAACCTGCAAGTACTCCTAAAATTGTTGAAGAACAAGTAGCAGTTATTTATGCAGGTACAAATGGCTACTTAGATGATTTAGAAATAAATCAAGTTGTTCCATTCTGTGAAGCATTAAAGGAATATATCTTAACTAAAGACACTACATTCGTTAATAGCATTAAAGCTAGTAAAAATTTAGGTCCTGATGATGAGACTTTATTAAAAGAAATTATTACTAAAATCAAAGAAGAAATTAGTAAATAATTAATTTTATTTTTTATTTTAAGACAACTATTAGATTTTTAACATCCTTATTTTTAAGTCTTATAGTACTTACCTAAAAAGCTACTAATAGCTTATCATAGAACCAATAAATTAAACGTTTCTTTATAAGAGATAAAAACAATAATTTTATTAATTAAAATTTCATTTTACATAGATATGAAATTAAAAATATCTAAAATAAAAGTTTTTAAAGAATTATAAATAATATTATTATTTTTTGTAAATAGTCCTGTTCAACCCGTAAAAGCAGCTTATAAAAATGTTTAAATTCTGCGGTTTGAAATTATATACTCTTGAGACAAAAGTATAAGGTTTTTACAAAAATAAATTAAAGCTACGGGAGCTTCTATTGATCATTAGGCTTAGGAGTGGTAAAGAAGGGTACTTTCTTTATTACTACAGGGTAATGGGATAAAGTAAATCAGTTCCTTATGCGAGTACACCAACAAATCCATTTAAAAACGAAATTATTATTGATGTTCCAGTAACTTTAAAAATTATTAATTCTGTATTCTTATGACCTGTATAGGCTTGGAAAGTATTTACTTTAGAGGACTCATTAGTATTAACTTATGATATTAAAGTTATAAAATAATTAAAATAGGAATAACTTTTTAAAGTACTTTTCTACCGCGCCAGTTTTAACGATAATTGGATTCTTCGTAACTTCAGTATTTATTATGTTTATTAACTTTATAAATTCAGATCCATTAGTTTTTCCAAACCTTTTATCTTTTTATTAAATAGTAGGAATTTTTAAAGTTATTTCAATCGCATCTTCTTCAACTTCAGCAACAGATTTTTTTAATTCTGGTGCCATAAGATCAAATAAAGATGATTGACGGCTATTATATAAAATTTCTAATGATGATAAATTTGAAATATATTCTTTTGCAATAGCTCGTAACTCTTTTCCTGACATTTCTTCAGAAATCATTAATTGATCTACTAAACGTTCTCCACCTGGTCGAACAATTTCTAAAAATGTAAGAACTTCATGATAAGTAATATCCATAAAATTTGTTGTAAAATTATCCATAATATTATTTAATTCTTGTTTAACATTGCTTCCTAATAAAAATAAATTTTTCTGTTGAGCTTGTTGTTTTAATTCTTGTAAGCGAGCCATTGCATAACGTAAAATCATTGTACGAACAGTACGAGTCATAAGAGCAATATCTTGTTGTGCACCAACTGTACATTCACCTGTTCCATTTACAACTTCTTCCGCTGCACGTCCTGCAATTGCTACTAAAATTTGATTAATAAAGATTTGACGTGAACTATATGAACTTGAAGATGGTATAAACCTAGTTGCCCCTTGTGTATTACCACGTGGTACTAATGTTAATTTTTCAATTCCTTCATTATCATTAATTAAACTTCCAACCAAAGCATGCCCCATTTCATGAAACGCCGTTAATTGACGCGCCTTTACACGTAAAACTTGTTTTCCTTCTAACCCAATAATAATTCTGTCCAGACTTGTATTTACTTCGGCCATTGTAATACTATCTTTTCGGCGACGTGTAGCTAAAATAGCCGCTTCATTTAATAAATTTGCTAAATCTGCACCGGAAAACCCAATTGTACGTTGAGCTATTTGAGCTATTGAAATTTTATCTGAAAGTTTTTTACCGTTAGCATGAACTTTTAATATCGAATTACGTTCACCTAATGTAGGGTTTTCTATATTAATTTGGCGATCAAAGCGACCTGCACGTTTAATAGCAGGATCTAAAATATCAATACGGTTTGTAGCTGCAATAACAACAATTCCAGATTCTGAATCAAATCCATCCATTTCAGTTAAAATTTGATTTAAAGTTTGCTCACGTTCATCATTACCACCGCCCATAGTACCATTAGTAGATCGTGCACGTGCAATTGAATCAATT
>Ga0308003_1000226_pt1 | contig 27885 bp, 22 predicted proteins | sample Neamet36_FD_203159 | JGI IMG/M metagenome (GOLD analysis project Ga0308003, IMG submission 203159) | Marine microbial communities from water near the shore, Antarctic Ocean - #36 | ecosystem: Environmental > Aquatic > Marine > Unclassified | place: Southern Ocean | collected 2014-06-06
AATGTGCAACCTGTGTCGTCCAAAGCGCGCCGCTCGCCACTGCGGCTCCACCCGCATTTTTCATAAAGTTACGTCTTGATAGAGTCATAGCTTTGGCCCCCCACAAATTCCACATACTGAATGTGAATGATGGTTAGCCATTTTACAAGCTTAAGTTCTACTATTGGGTATTTAGTTATTCCTTGCATTAGAAAAATTGGCGGCATCTGCTGCAGCGCTCCATACCGCTTTTGCTTTATTTACAGTTTCTTCATATTCGGCTTCGGGATCGCTGTCATAGACTATGCCGCCTCCAGCTTGAGAATAAAGTCGTCCGTCTTTTAATACAGCTGTTCTAAGGGCTATACATATATCCATATCGCCACCGGCTGAAAAATAACCGCACCCACCGCCGTAAATACCACGTTTTTCAGGCTCCAACTCATCAATAATTTGCATAGCCCTTACTTTTGGTGCGCCTGAAAGCGTGCCGGCGGGGAGACCGGCTAAAAGAGCTGCAACAGCGTCATGCTGTGGGTCTAATTCACCCACTACGTTAGAGACAATATGCATAACATGACTATAACGTTCGACTGTAAATTTTTCTGTTGGCCGTACAGTACCAATTTTTGCAACCCGGCCGACATCATTGCGTCCGAGATCTAGTAGCATTAAATGCTCAGCCAGCTCTTTGGGATCAGCCAACAGCTCCAGTTCCAACGCTTTATCTTCTTCTGGGGTGCCGCCACGTTTGCGCGTGCCAGCAATTGGGCGAATCGTGATTTCATTATCCATCAAGCGCACTAAAATTTCAGGGCTGGCACCAATTATTTGAAAGCCCCCATAGTTAATGAAAAACATGAAAGGCGATGGGTTCACCCGCCTCAGTGCTCGGTACATTGCAAAAGGTGGTAGGTTGAAATCTTGCGTCCAGCGCTGTGCTGGGACCACTTGAAAAATATCACCGGCTTTTATGTAGTCTTTGGCCTTTTCAACAGCCGCCAGATAGCCCTGTTTGGTAAAGTTTGATACTGGTTTGCCAACATGGTCGGAACCGCTTAGATGGCGTTGTTCAGTGCTTACAGGCCGTTCTAAATCACGCAGCGCATCCATCACTCGTTCGGCAGACTGCGCGTAGGCGGCACGTGTGGAAAGGCCTGATTTGAACCATGCAGGCGAAACTATTGTGACCTCGCCCTTTACTCCATCCAATACTGCTACCACAGTAGGGCGCATCATAACCGCATCGGGGACGCCTATTGGATCTGGATTGATATTAGGCAGATCTTCCACCAACCGGATCATGTCATAGCCAAGATAACCAAAAAGACCAGCTGCCGCCGCAGGTAGGTCTACGGGCATATCTATCCGACATTCAGCAATCAATGCACGCAAGCTGTCCAAAGGATTACCCTCTAGTGGTGTAAAACTATTCGGATCAAAGCGAGACTCACGATTAATCTCGCTCGAGGTACCATGGCACCGCCAAACAAGATCTGGTTTCATGCCAATAATAGAATAGCGTCCTCGGATTTCGCCCCCGGTTACACTCTCAAGAATAAAACTATCTTTTTGACCTCCGGACAACTTCAGCATTACCGAAACGGGCGTATCTAGATCCGCAGCAAGCCGTGAGTAAACTAGTTGATGTTCGCCAGCCTCATATTTTGTGGCAAAGTCCTCGAAGGAAGGTACGATTTTCATGCAGGTTATCCACCGGCCAACAGACTACTATTGACTGCGCGCAGTGTCGTTGGGTTGATGTTAACGTCTAATGCTTCACGAGAAGCTTTACTGAATGCTTCAAACACATCTTGAGCCAAGGCTGTATTAATCCGATTGCCAAGGATTTTTTGAATAGATTTAACCTGATCGTTATCTAAGTCAGCTGCATGTTCTGCTCGAGGAATTAATATGATTATGTCTGAGGAGCTTTCCAATATTGTGGCGGTCCCTACGGGCGTTTCAAAGGCCTTGAAAACTAATGCTGGCGGGGCGCCATCAACTGAAGCACTACGTGCCATATTATCTTCAGTATTTTCGACTAGTCCAAAGCTTGCCAAAGGTGCGTCAATCGAAACCTGCGGAGCGATGACCGCGGCCAGTGCTACAAGCTGTTGCTGTACAGTTTTCGCAAGCCAAGCCGTGATGACATCTTCGCGAACAATTTCAAGTTTCTGAAATACTGCTGGTACATCAGTCTCAAAGCGTATGGCAAAAAGACCATTGTTATTGAGAGTTGCCAGAGTTGGGAAATCTTCAGTGGTCAAAGTGGCTGCTGCAGTCTGAAATTCTTCATAATCTGAAATGCCACCTTCAGTAGCGATGTGCCAATCTATGCTGCCCAATGTCATCTGTGTTTCAGCTGCCACATCTTCCAATGTGGCACCACCTGCCAACAGATCGTCCACTTCTTCTGATATTCCAGCAATGTTATTAATTGCGATATCGATAGCTGCATCGTTAAGTAGCTGTTCTTGGACCATTTCGAAGGTTTGGATATTACCATCTAAAATAGCATTTACTCGAAATATAGCTGGGCCCAAATCTGTATCTGCTGGGCCAACCATGCCGGGCTCGGTCAAGCCAAAGACCAATGGACCTGCCGCGCCCAAGGAAATTTCTGTTACTTCGCCAAGATCAATATCTTGTAATGTTAAGCCACGATTTTGCACAATTTGATCAAAGCTAGCTTTACCTTCAGTTATGGTTTCTATCGCGTCTTGGGCTTCTTTTTGTGTGGAGAAGATCAAGCGTTCAACCAAACGGCTGGGCTGCTGGATAAACTCATCAATTCTTGTGTTATAAGCAGAGCGCAATGCTTCATCCGATACAACTATATCCTTTGCCAATATAGTAGGTGTCAGCCAAATGTAGGTTATGGTTTTTGCCGCTGGCGTCGTAAATTCCTCAGGGTTTTCCAAGTGAAATTTCACTAATTCAGCCTCAGTGAAAACTGGGGTGCCTGTGACCAAATCATCTTGTTCCAAACGAGCCCAAGAAAAATCCCGAGTTTCGGAGATATAAGACGCAATAGCCTGACTATAGGCTGAAGGCATCTCAATGCTCGACAAAACTGCTTGCTGTACAGCATTCCTAATTGTGTCCTCACGCAACGAGGTTTCAAAATCTACCTCGTTTAAGTTGTAGCGCTTTAAAGCCTCAGTGTAAGCAAGCCTATCAAATTGACCATCTAACCCTTGGAACGCAGGAATTTCGATAACCTGCGACCGCACTCGTTCATCTCCTACGGATAGTCCCAAATCAGTGACGAGCTGATCCAAGGCACGGGTATTGATTACTCGGTTTAGAGCTTGCTGGTCCAGGCCGATTGCCTGCACTTCTTGCTGTGTTAAAACTCTGCCAATTTGCTCTTGAAAACGGCGGACTTCACTCTGTAGGGCGTTATTGTAGGAACTAATAGTTACGTTTTTTTCGCCTACTGTCCCAAGGTTTCGCTGGGTGCCATTCAGTCCCGCAGCTCCAAACCCAATCATACCAAACATTAATAAACCAACAATAACATATACTGCAAATTTGCTTGCGCCTGATTTTTTTTTCGTGGCCATTGGGGCTGTCCCTTTAATTAAGTTCCCAATGCTTAGGACAAGAAGTCCGAAGCAGCAAGCGGGTTAGTAGGTTACGCTTGCTAATCTATCAAATAAAACCGCAATATCGCTAGTATCTATATTTGCGAATGCAATTCGGATTTGACTTTTACCACTTTCATTACCTTGTGGTACAAACATGGTGCCAGGCAGTGCGAGGACTGAGGCATCATCCACCAGCTTTTTGGTTAAACAGTCAGAAGCCATAGGGAAGGGATGTTTTAAATAGGCAAAGTATGCTCCTAAACCCAGAATCTCCCAGCCTTTGGCGGCCAAATTGGGAAAATTCTCTAAAATTGCCTGACGGCGTGCTAATATTATGTGACGCTCATTAGCCAGCCATTCCTCAAGATTTTGCATGCCCCAGAGTGCTGCTTTTTGACCAAGTTGGTTGGCACAGATGGAGACGGTGTCGAGAAACTTCTCAATCTCCGCCATGCGTGCTTCACCCGCCACAATGGCGCCAACACGGTGACCTGTAAGCCTATATGCTTTTGAAAAGGAATAAAGGTGTACAAGGGTATTGTCCCAGTCTGATTGTTGAAACAGTGCGTGTGGGGCACCGAGTTGACTATGAAAATCTCGATAAGTTTCGTCTATGATTAATGCTATACCATGGAATTTCGCGATTTCATAGAAGGCCATAATCACTTCAGGAGGATATTCCACACCGCAAGGGTTATTCGGAGTGACCAAAATAATTGCTCGGGTGCGAGGGGTGATTAATGCGCTGGCATCGTTAGGATTTGGAACCATATCGCCACTACACGGCAGAGCAACTGCCTTTACACCCGACATATCCAGCCACATTTTATGATTGAAATAGAAGGGTACTGGTAGCAACACCTCATCATTTTCATCACAAAGCATCGCTATAGCTGCAGAAAATGCTTGGTTACAACCTGAAGTAATGCCAACCTGTGCGGGCAAAATAGTCCCAGCATAGGCTGTACTCCATTGTTTAGATACTTCTGAGCGCAATGCAGGCATTCCGAGTACTGGCCCATAAAAATGTGTGTCGTCGTCTTGTATTACTGCCGCCATATGGGACAGCATTGGCGCAGGGGGCGGATCCACAGGTGCAGCTTGGCTGACATTAATTAGTGGAATGTCAGAAAAGTTTTTATCTATTAGCCAGCTATAGGCCTCCATTACTGGTGGTGCGAAGGTCTTTGCTGTCCGCGATGTCATGTAACCTGTACCAATGTGTGTTTCTTTTTACCCTTGGATAACTTGATTGGCTTTTCAAAATCTGAAACTTGCAATATTAAACCTGCATCATTTAGTGGCGCATCGTTTAATTTTGCACCATCTTCGGCAATTAAACGTTTTGCCTCTTTGCCGGTATTTACCAGTCCAGATTTTATCAAAAGCTGGACAACAGAGATGCCGTCTCCCACATCTTGAGTGCTGAGATTCAGGGTAGGGAGATCATCGCCCACCCCGCCATTCTCGAACACTGCTCGCGCTGTGGCCTCTGCTGCTTTGGCGGCTTCAGCGCCATGTAACAGTGTGGTGACTTCATTGGCCAATATGATTTTAGCACTGTTGATGTCGGCACCTTGCAACGCTCCAAGAAGGTCACAATCTTCGATTGGCAATTCGGTATAGAGCTTAAGGAACCGTCCAGTATCTTCATCTGTCGTGTTGCGCCAAAACTGCCAAAACTCATATGGTGATAACATATCCGCATTCAGCCAAATTGCGCCATTCAGCGATTTCCCCATTTTTTTGCCGTCCGAAGTAGTCAGCAATTGTGAGGTTAACCCATAAATTTCGTGGTCCAAAACTCGGCGGGTGAGATCAATACCGTTAACTATGTTTCCCCATTGATCTGAACCTCCCATCTGAAACAGACAACCGTAGCGCCGGTTTAGCTCCAAAAAATCATATGCTTGAAGGATCATGTAGTTGAATTCAAGAAAGCTTAAGGACTGCTCACGATCAATGCGTGATTTTACGGATTCAAAGCTTAACATCCTATTAACAGAAAAATGGCGGCCAATATCACGCAAAAACTCGAGGTAATTAAGGTTATCCAACCATTCTGAATTGTTCAGCATCAAAGCGCCATTGGGTTCATCATCATAGTTTATATAATTTTCAAAAACCCGTTTTATTCCTGCTATGTTATCATTAATCTGATTGTCGGTCAGTAACGGCCTTTCATCAGCTCTGAAGGAGGGGTCACCGACTTTGGTTGTGCCGCCACCCATCAATGTAATCGGTTTATGTCCAGTCTTTTGCAACCACCGCAACATCATGATCTGGATTAAGCTACCAACATGTAAAGATTTTGCCGTAGCATCAAAGCCTATATATGCGGGAGTTACACCTTTACTAAGCGCATCGTCGAGGCCTTGATAGTCTGTGCAATCAGCCAGAAAGCCACGTTGCATCATTACTGCCATAAACTCTGATTTTGGATGATATGTCATTGATTTCTTGTTCCTTGAAAGGCCTCAGTTCAGTGTATAGTGAAAGGCTTTATGTAGGGGAAGACCATGAGTCAGAATAAGCCAATTTGGGTGACAGGTTTGATGTCTGGTACCTCACTCGACGGCGTAGATGCAGCTTGCGTGCTGACCGATGGAATGGATATTCTGGAGTTTGGCCCCTCATGCTATCAACCCTACACGCCGGAGGAACGTGAGGTACTGCGTAGTGCTCTTGGAAAATGGCCTTTGGACCCGGGCTTGGATGCCGTTACCACTTTGGTTAAGGACGTGCATTATAAAGCCCTGCAACAGCTTCCCAAGGCGGACTTGATTGGGTTTCATGGGCAAACTCTAGCTCATGAACCGCAATTTGGTCGCACACATCAGTTGGGTGATGGTGCAGAATTGGCAAGATTGGTGGGTGTGCCAGTGGTTTGGAATTTTCGTCTTGAGGATGTGGTATGTGGAGGGCAGGGTGCACCATTGGCCCCAATCTACCATTGGGCGATGGTGCGATATGCTAAGATATCTGCACCCGTGGCTGTAGTAAACTTGGGTGGAATAGGCAATTTAACACTGGTAGATCCTCAACAGCCACCCGAAATGGGAATTTTGGCCTTTGATACAGGTCCAGCCAATGCACCTTTGAATGATTATATGACTTTCAAAATGGGACTGGCATATGATGATTGTGGATCGCTTGCAGCACAAGGCTGCCCTGATTTGACAATCTTGGATCAGTTTTTACGTGATAATTATTTTATACAGCCTGTTCCCAAATCTTTGGATAGGGGGGATTTCCCCTATATTGCTGGTTTGGTGGCGGAATTGAGTGCGCAGGATGCAGCTGCAACGCTGACGGCCATCATTGTGGCCGGTGTGGTGGCAGCACTTGACCATATGCCAGTGGTACCACAGCAAATGTGGATAACGGGTGGTGGGCGCAAAAACTGCGAGCTGATGCGATTGCTGAAAGTCGCTTTGCCCATGACCGTTCAAGATATCGACGATATGGGGTTCGATGGAGATATGGTTGAGGCGCAAGCTTTTGCATATCTAGCCGCTAGGGTCGCACGGGGTTTTCCGACCTCATTTCCACGCACGACAGGCGTGTCCCAGCCACTATACGGTGGTACAATCAGTCCCGCTTAACTGCTTATATTGGGATTTCGAAACCTGGTGTGATCAACTCAAACCCTGCAAACTCGAATCCAGGGCTGACGGTACACCCCACAAGCGTATATTCGCCCGTGCTGTGTGCAGCTTGCCAGTATCCTGCTTCAACTAATAATTGTGGAAATTGCCCAGCTGCTAAATCTGGTCCCAAAACTGAGTCATAGGCTGGGCCATCGAGGGTTGCAGCGCGGCGTAAGATCAGTGGTGAGCCTGAGTAATAGTGCCAAACTTCACCGGCATCCACCCTATGCCAAGCTGAGGAAACCCCTGCTTTTAAAAGGAAATATATGCAAGTTCCTGATGGGCGCCCGGGGGTATCAGCTGCCCAAGTTTGCCGAAACCAGCCCCCTTCGGGATGTGGTTCCAACTTGAGATGGGCTATGATCTGATCAGCATTCATTGTTTGAGGATAGAGCGGCCAGCATAAATTGCAGTATCGCCCAACGCTTCCTCGATGCGTATCAACTGGTTATATTTAGCCAACCTGTCGGACCGTGCCAAAGAGCCAGTTTTGATTTGACCGCAATTTGTAGCAACGGCCAAATCTGCAATTGTGGCATCTTCGGTTTCGCCAGAGCGGTGGCTCATCACATTTGTAAAGCCCGCACGATGTGCCATCTCTACAGCTCGCATAGTTTCAGTTAATGAGCCAATCTGATTAACCTTCACCAGCATTGAATTGGCAGAACCACGCTCAATGCCCATTGCCAAACGTTCAGGGTTGGTGACAAAAAGATCATCCCCTACTAACTGACAACGATTTCCGAGGGTATCAGTCAAAAGTTTCCAGCCGTCCCAGTCGTCTTCGTCACAGCCGTCTTCTATGCTAATTATTGGATAATCATCTGCTAACGCGGCTAGATAGGCGACGTTTTGAGCACTGGTGAGAGATTTGCCTTCGCCCCTCATTTGATAGTTGCCGTTTTTGTAATACTCGGTGGCCGCACAATCTAATGCTAGATAAATATCTTCGCCCGGTTTGTAGCCCGCTTTTTCGATGGCATGCATTATAAAATCTAATGCGGCGCGCGACGAAGAAATATTAGGTGCAAAGCCACCCTCATCACCTATGCCGGTGGACAGGCCCGCTGCTGTTAATTCACCTTTTAGTGTGTGAAATACTTCTGAACCCATGCGCACCGCATCACGAATGTTTTCAGCTGCAACCGGCATGATCATAAACTCTTGGATATCAATTGGGTTGTCCGCATGCTCGCCACCGTTAAGAATATTCATCATTGGTACTGGCAAAACTCGCGCGGATGTGCCGCCCACGTAACGATACAATGGTTGGCCGCAATAACTGGCAGCTGCTTTGGCCACAGCAAGAGATACGCCTAAAATAGCGTTTGCACCCAAGCGGGCTTTGTTTTCCGTACCATCCATTTCGATCATGGCTTCATCAATTGCTACTTGCTCATCAGCCTCGAACCCAATCAGAGAGTCTGCAATCTCTCCGTTTACGTTCTCAATCGCATTTAGGACACCCTTACCCATATAACGCGACTTATCCCCATCACGAATTTCTACGGCTTCATAAGCTCCAGTTGATGCGCCCGATGGCACGGCCGCACGGCCCATTGTGCCGTCTTCAAGGGTTACATCGACCTCAACAGTTGGGTTGCCCCGGCTATCAAGAATTTCGCGTGCATGGATATCGATTATGGTAGACATGAAAAGCGCTCCAGTAAATTGTAATGCGCGACGTTTAATGGTGTTCGCACTTAGTTGGAAGAGTGTTTAGCTTAATTGCTCATCGTCGTCGAGTTTCACGCCATAGCGCGTAAAGTCCAGAGCAGACAACGATTGTTGAACCTATTAAGGTCCAGTGATCTAAAGTCTCGCCAAAATACCAGACGCCAATGGCTACACCAAAAACTAATCGTGAGTAACGAAAGGGCACCACAGCTGAGACATCGCCCAGGCGCATCGCGGTAACAATACAGTAATACGCTCCTACACCGATGAAGATCCCCGCCACAACCAATAGGGTCTCTTGCGTGGTTGGCATTAGCAAACCAGGATTAAAGGCAAGTAATATCAAACCGGCGGGAATGGTGGAACCAAAGCCAAATATGGCTAAGACCAAACTTGGCGTCTGCTTTGGTACTCGCCGCGTGGCTACATCGCGTGCTGACAGCCCAATAACTCCAAGCAAGGCGAGCAGGGCTGCAGCATCAAAGTTAGCTGTCCAAGGGCGCAGAATGACTGCCACCCCGAAAAGACCTATTAAAATTGCGGACCAACGTCTAATACCAACCTTCTCACGTAGCAACACTGCGGCGCCTAAAGTTACCAGTAATGGGCTCACTTGAATAATTGCTGAAATAGTAGTGATTGGCACCAGTGCCAAGGATAGTACAAAAAATGCTGTGCCAAACAGCTCGGCTAACGTGCGGCCTATGACCCAAGTGTTGAGCGCAACCTCTTTTGTCACCGCTTGGCCATTTAGGCGGGCCAACAGATAAAAGCATGAGGTGCCACCCAAACCGATCATAATCATTATCTGACCTGGTGACAGTCGCGACGTTAGAAATTTAATTATTGCATCTTCAACGGCGAAGCCTGCCATCGCAGCTATTATAAAGCCTATGCCGAGTATATTTTCACGGACATTATTGTTACTCATCTATGGGGCGCTTTATAGGCACGCCGTACAGCTCCAAACGATGGCCTTTGAGCCTATACCCTAAGCGTTGAGCAATTTTTTCTTGGAGAGCTTCAATGTCTGGATCTATAAACTCGATCACCTTACCGCTTTGCATATCAATCAAATGATCATGGTGGTCTCTGTCAGCGTCTTCATAACGCGCACGGCCATCACCAAATTCGAGCTTTTCAAGAATACCAGATTCTTCAAACAACTTTACGGAGCGATATACTGTTGCAATCGAGATTCGTGGGTCCAGCTTAGAGGCTCGTGCATAAAGTTCTTCTACGTCAGGGTGGTCTTGAGAGGTTTCGAGTACCTGGGCTACGGTGCGTCGCTGCTCTGTCATACGCAAACCACTTTGCGTGCACCTCTGAATTATATTTTTAACCATATTCGCACCTGCTTAATACTCTATAACTTTACTGCATCACATTGGACTAACGCCCAACTCGCTGTGCGAGTGAAGCGACAGTTAGGCCTTGTACGATGATTGAGAACAAAACCACAATATAGGTGACGGTCAAAATAAGCGGTTTCCACTCTGAATCGGGCAAGGAAAGTGCCAAAGCCACAGATATACCACCTTTCAAGCCACCCCAAGTCATGATGGGAACAATTCCCTTAGAAAATCTGCGAAATGGGTAAAGGAGGGCTATCGGCACAAACACCGCAACCAACCGCGCCAAAAGAGACAGGCCAATCGACAACATGCCAGCCAAAACCGCATCCACCGAGAATGCAATGGCGAAGACTTCGAGGCCGATCATTAGAAATAATACGGCGTTCAAAATATCGTCAATCAACTTCCAAAATGCATCCACATAATCACGGGTCTTTTGGGTCATGGCGTGTGATGTCAGTTCATCACCGATCAGTAACCCCGCGCAGACTGCCATAATGGGTGCAGAGACGTGCAACCAAATGGCCAGTTGGTAACCACCAAAAGCTAGCGCTAAGGTTAGAAGTACTTCAACTGAGTAATCATCAATTCTTGTCATTACTTTGTAAGTACTCCAGCCAAGAACAAGACCTAAAATAGCTCCACCGAAGGCCTCTTGCACGAACAAAGTGATAGCATCTGCGAAGCCACCGCCATGAGCATCTGCAGTAGGAAATGCCATGCTTACCAAAACTAAAAATACTACATAGCCAATGCCATCGTTGAAGAGGCTCTCACCGGCAATTTTGGTTTCGAGAGACTTTTCTAGTTTGGCGCCACGCAGTACGCCTAAAACCGCCACGGGGTCAGTAGGGGAAATCAAAGCGCCAAACACTAAGGCTATCATTAGGGGCGCGCCAGTAATCCAGCTAAACCCAACCCCTGCTACAATCGTCGATAGCGCGACGCCAATTGTGGCCATCAATAGTACCACTCGCCAATTTGCCTTAAGATCCGCAAGCTTCACATGCAGCGCGCCGGCAAATAACAATAAACCCAGCATACCCTCCAACAAGGCGTCAGAAAATTCAAAGCCTTCAACTGCTTGGTGCATAGTGGAAGAAAGTTCTAAGCTGGGCCAAATAAAATTAACCCCGATTGAGCATAGTGATACGCTTAAAGACACGATTAAAATGCCAATGGCTGAGGGTAGCCGTAGGAAAATAGTGTTTACAGACGCAAAAACAGCGGCCAAAACAATAAGAGTGGAAGTGATTTGTAAAAATGTCATAGTTACTTGTTACATAGGCTGGCGGCTGTTTCCACACAGGTATTATTAAGTACCGCAAAAAGTTTGATGAATAACCTCATTAGCCTTTGGAGCAGCAGTAAAATCCAAGTTTTGTGGCGTTACAAAAGGTGATTTTAGGGCCATATGAAAATCATGAAAAAGCTGCATGTCTCCAGCTACAGATTTCGTAATCATAGATTCAACCGTATGGTTGCGGGCAATCAACGCAGGGTTAATTTGGTTCAGGTTTTCCAAATTGGCAGTTTGCGACCAAGTGTCATGCCAACTCCTAAATTCGGGATGTTCGCCAATATGGAGTGAAATTTCATCAGATCCAAGCGCGCGGAAACTTTGAGTAAAATCAGCTCCTGTCTGCTCCATCATTTCAAGCATTTTTTTTATGAGTATTGCGCTTTCAGAACTAGGTTTTAAGCCAATTTTCTGTGAAAAAATCTTAGTATACTCTTCTTTAAATAGATCGGAAAATTCCTGCACAATGTTAGTATATTGTTCAATTGCGGCGTCAGTGTCATTCGCCAGTGGTAATAACGCCGTAGCCAATTGTGCCATATTCCACGCTGCTAAATTAGGCTGATTATTATAGCCGTAGCGCCCTTGGCGATCAATCGAGCTAAACACCTTTGCGGGCACATAATCATCCATAAAAGCGCAGGGACCGTAATCAATGGTGATGCCACCCACATGGCTATTATCGGTGTTCATCACACCATGAATAAATCCAACTCCCATCCATTGGGCAATTAGGTGGGCCTGCGCGGACACAGATGCTTTTAAAAAATCTTCTGTATTTTTAACATCTGGATAGTGGCGAAAAATGGCATGATCCAAAAGTGCTTGTAATGCTTCTATATCGTCACGGGATGCGAAATATTGAAAGGTGCCAACACGAATGTGGCTACTGGCGGTTCGGCAAATCACTGCGCCGGGCAGGGGGCCGGGCTCGCGTTGAATGTTTTCTCCTGTAGCGGCGGCGGCTAGCGCGCGGGTTGTAGGAATGCCTAGAGCATGCATGGATTCTGATATCAGGTATTCTCGTAAAACTGGGCCGTACCAGGCGCGTCCATCGCCACCACGAGACCAAGGGGTGCGGCCAGAACCTTTGAGTTGTATATCTACCCTGCCCAAATCACTTAATACTTCGCCTAAAAGTACTGCGCGTCCGTCGCCTAATTGTGGATTCCAATGTCCGAATTGATGTCCCGCATATGCTTGTGCGATAGGATATGCACCTTCCGGCACTTGATTTCCAGCAATAAACTCTGGCCAATTTTCATCAAACGTTATACCCAATGCTTCCGCAAGCTCAGTATTAAGAACCAGACTGGCTGGGGCCTTTACGGGTGTAGGTGTTTGTCGTGCAAACATTTGCTCCGGTAGAAGGGCATAGCTGTTGTTCCATGTGGCATGCATTAGTTTATCTCTTTACTCATTAGCTTATAGTTTGCGCGCAGAGGAAAGCCACCCCGACTATACAACCGTTGCGCCGTTTTGTTTGTGTTTGCAACTTCTAGATTCACCGATCTAGTATGCGTTGGCATCGAATGATCTATAGATTGTCAGTAGGCTTTTGTACCAAGGTCTTTGCCACGAGTTGGCGTATGAATAAAAAACTCATCGATAAAGGAATATGCGTCACCAAATTTGATAGAAAACCTTTATAAAATAAAGATGTAATCGACAGGTCTACCCTATGTCCAATCATATATTCGGCTGCCATGGGAGTTCCATCCAGCGGTTTTGTGGTGGCTGCCACACGGCATGGTCCTGACGTGGCTATGGATACCTCTGAGTGGAATGCCGTAACTAATAGCGCAACTCCCATCAAATTATTTATTTCTGCCAGGTCAGGACTGCTCCCATTATAGGCTAGCTACCCTTTGGGTGATCAAGTTAAAATAGCCAGGAGCATCAATATTTTCTAGAAATAGAGCATTGGCAGTTCGGTCAGTCACACCCCACCAATCGGCAACTGTCATGCCGCGGGTGAGCTCAGATTGGGTCTCAATTTCGACATTGATATGTCGCCCGCTAAATAACTCAGGCGCTATTAAATAGGCGATGACGCAGGGATCATGTAACGGAGCACCTTGGCTCCCATATTTGTCACTGTCAAAACGCTCAAAAAAGTCTACCCAGCCGGCAATTGTACTACATGCCTGACTATTTTCAGCACGTAAATCCGCAATCCAAGCTTTACTGGTCAGTGCTTTATGGGTCACATCTAACGGGGCCACCACGAGATCTATTCCTGAGTTAAATACAATTTGCGCGGCCTCAGGATCCACAAAAATATTAAACTCTGCGGCAGGGGTAATGTTGCCTACCTCAAAATAAGCGCCGCCCATCAAGACAATCTGTGCGATATTCTTAGCTATATCGGGGGCATTTTGCAAAGCGGTGCCAATATTGGTGAGTGGGCCAAGCGGACAGAGTGTTATGGATTTTGGAGCTGCTTGGCGCAGGGTCTCTATTATATAATCTACTGCATGTTGAGATTGAAGCGGCATATGCGGTTCGGGTAAAAAGGCTCCATCTAACCCGGTTTCACCATGAACATGTTCGGCTGTGACCAATCCACGGCCCATTGGGCTGTCACAGCCGGCAAAAACATTTAGATCAGCTCGGCCGGCAAGCTCACAAATTTGGCGCGCGTTATAAGTGGTGCGCGCCAGCGGGACATTGCCTGCCACACATGTGATGCCCAAAACGTTAAGCTCTGGCGAAGCCAAGGCCAGTAAAATAGCGACCGCATCGTCTTGGCCGGGGTCTGTATCTATTATTATGTCACGGCTCATAAACTTTATCCTAAAGAATTGATATTCTAATTTTTACTTTGCAGTGGGATTAATCAGTCCCACGGTAAGGCTGTACATATTGCAAAGCCATATCCCAAGGGAAAAAAATCCAGGTATCTTGGCTAACTTCTGTGATGAATGTGTCGACCATGGGGCGACCCTTTGGTTTGGCGTACACTGTGGCAAAATGGGCTTTGGGATAATTGGCTCTTACCAATTCTATGGTTTTGCCGCTGTCGACCAGATCATCAATAATCAATATACCAATGCCATCACCCATTAAATCTGCGTCAGGGGCCTTTAGAATGACTGCCTCGGCTCTATCCTGATGGTGGTAGCTTTTCACGCTGACGGTATCCACAGTGCGAACATCTAATTCTCGTGCCACGATCATTGCCGGCGCCATGCCGCCCCGTGTAATGGCTACGATCGCACGCCATGAGCCATCTTCCGGACCCTTACCATCGAGACGCCACGCCAGAGCTCGCGCGTCACGGTGCATTTGATCCCAGCTTACGTGAAATCCCTTTTCATGTGGTAGTATGTCTGGCATGGATTTTCCTAACTCTAATTAATCTTGATACTACCTATTCTGGCAAATCGAGACCTTTCATTCCTATAACGTGATAACCTGCATCTACATGCAGTATTTCGCCGGTAACACCTGACCCAAGATCTGATAATAGATATAGGGCAGACTTTCCCACCTCAGCCTGCGTTACAGTGCGACGCAGTGGGCTGTTGGTTTCATTCCATTTCATAATTTCGCGAAAATCACCGATGCCTGAGGCTGCTAGGGTTTTAATTGTGCCTGCGCTGATGGCATTAACGCGGATGTTGTTACGACCCAAATCTTCAGCCAAATATCGTACTGATGCCTCTAAAGCTGCTTTCGCAACGCCCATTACATTGTAGTTTGGCATCACTTTTTCGGCTCCGTAGTAAGTGAGTGTCAAGCAGGATGCGCCTGGGGCTAAAAGTCCCTGAGCGGCTTGGAGAATAGCGGTAAAAGAATAAGCTGAGATATCGAGCGTCATCAAAAAGTTATCACGTGAGGTGTTGATGTACTGACCGCGCAACTCTGATTTGTCCGAAAAACCAATAGCATGAACGATGAAGTCAATTTTATCCCACTTTTCTTTAGCTACAGCCATGAGCTCTGCTATTGATGTGGGATCGCCCACATCGCACTCCTCTATAATTGATGCATCAATTTGTGCTGCGAGGGGCAGGACCCGCTTTTTCATAGCGTCGCCTACATAGGTTACACCAATGTCAGCGCCTTCAGCATGCAAAGACTCTGCTATGCCCCAGGCAATCGATTTGTCATTTGCCAGTCCCATTATAAGGCCGCGTTTTCCGGTCATAAGTCCCATGGACTTTCCCCCATCAAAGTTTAGTTTATATGCGTCTAAGCGAAGAACTACCATGCATCAACCTAAAGGGTACATCTGATATGGAAAAAAGAACTGGTATATTTGAAGGCAATGACCCCTTTGAACTTGCACGCAGGTGGATGAGTGAGGCTGTGGCTGGTGAATTGAACGATCCTAATGCAATGGCTTTGTCGACGGTCGATGGCGACGGTATGCCCAATGCGCGCATTGTTTTGTTAAAGTCCATTGAGGACAACGCATTTGTTTTTTATACAAATTATGAAAGTAAGAAGGCAAACGAGGCTTTCGGAGCTGGCAAGGCCGCCTTTGTAATTCATTGGAAATCTTTGCGCCGCCAAATCCGCTGTCGGGGTGTAGTGGAGCGTGAGGATGGGCCTCTTGCTGATAAATATTTCATGAGTAGATCGCCTTTGTCCCGAGTTGGAGCTGTGGCCTCGGAACAATCCAAAGTTCTAGTTGCGCGCAGTGTTTTGATGGATCGGGTGGCTGCCCTGAAGGCAGAATACGGTGAGACTATGACCCGTCCTGACTTTTGGGGGGGGGTCCGGATACGTCCTCTAGAACTGGAGTTTTGGGCCGACGGTGAAGCTCGTTTGCATGATCGGTTCCGCTGGGTGCGAAGCAGTCAGGACGCGGACTGGACTGTTGATAGGCTATATCCTTAAGTTTATCTTATAATAAAGTTATGGGTGCGGTGTCATTACTGTCGTAATTTTTTGGGTAAAGGTTTAGACTTTATGATGCGATATTAAAGGTTTGCCGGATAATTATTTATTTTAGAAAATGTACTAAGAAAAAAGCGAGTAATAATGCGTTTGGTATGGGCTTCGGCTGTAAGTGTTTTGTTCAACACCACGATTGCTTTAGCAGATTGTGTTATTAGTCATGCTCACCTTTCTGGTACGTGGGGCACAGCGCAATTTGCGGTTGAGGTTGCCGATGACGATGCTGAGCGCGCTAGAGGATTGATGTACCGGGACGTTATGGGAAAATTTTCTGGTATGTTGTTCGTCTATGATCAACCGCAAGAAGTTGCATTTTGGATGAAAAATACACTGATATATTTAGATATACTTTATTTTACTTCGCAGGGCCGCCTTCTAGACATCTACGCAAACACAATACCCGGGGATCTTACTCCTCTGCATAGCTCCGGCCCAGTGCAATACGTTCTCGAGATCAATGCCGGTATGGCAAAAACTTTAAAATTCGGCTCAGATACTATATTAAACCACTCCAGCTTGGGCCACGGCGAAAAAACCAACGGCTGTAAGTGAAAAGACCCTTTTCATTTCTAATCCAATTGCCTAAAGAAGCTTCAGTGTCGGGGCGTGGCGCAGTCTGGTAGCGCACCTGTTTTGGGTACAGGGGGTCGTGAGTTCGAATCTCGCCGCCCCGACCACTTTTGTAAAACTATTTGACCTTTACCAGTCCAGGAGAGTCCCTTCCTAAGCAAGGTTCTTGGACGTGAACTCACAGGCCACTTGGTGACTTTTATAGTGACCCTCATTTCAAAATTAAACAAAATTTAATAAGAAAAAGTTAGATATCTTATACTCTGATTTTTTGGCACGCAGAATTTGAATTATTTAAGGGCCGAATCTATTATAAATTATGCGTCAAGGAATTTTTCAATAGAAAACTATCAAAAAATCGTTGACCCCATAGTAAAATACGGATCAATTAGTACATGCAGCTGAGGGACACACTAGATGTAGTGCTTCAAACTAGGCGGTGAGGCCGCTGGACCTTCGCAAGGTTCAGTCATGAGTGTGCTGATTAGATGTAAATAAAGCCGTATTTAAACGGCAAATGAGGCAAAAATGAAAATTGAACGGCGTTTTACAAGTCCCAACGAGGACGCATACAGCTCTATAGAATTCCAAAAAACTACTAGTGAGATTCGCAATCCTGATGGAACAATAGTATTTCATTTGGCCGACCTTGAAGTTCCATCAGATTGGTCCCAAGTTGCTGCCGATGTTTTGGCGCAAAAATACTTTCGTAAAGCTGGCGTGCCGTCCGCCACTAAGGCTATCAAAGAATCAGGCATTCCAAGCTTTCTTCGGCGCCATGTTCCAACTGATGAAGCGACTTTCGGCGGGGAGACTTCTGCTAAGCAAGTTTTTGATCGTTTAGCTGGCGCTTGGGCTTATTGGGGCTGGAAGGGTGGATATTTTTCCACAGAGGAAGATGCCAGCGCATACTTCGATGAAATGCGCTACATGCTGGCCACACAACGTGCGGCCCCAAATTCACCGCAGTGGTTTAACACAGGCCTTCACTGGTCTTACGGCATAGATGGTCCGGCTCAGGGCCATCATTATGTTGATTTTAAAACTGGCAAGCTGACAAAATCAGAGTCCAGCTACGAACACCCACAGCCGCACGCGTGTTTCATTCAGTCTGTGTCTGATGATTTGGTCAATGAGGGCGGCATCATGGATCTCTGGGTGCGTGAAGCCCGCCTGTTTAAATATGGGTCAGGTACTGGAACAAACTTTTCCTCCCTACGCGGTTCGGGTGAATCCTTATCGGGTGGTGGTAAGTCATCTGGTTTGATGGGCTTTTTAAAGATTGGCGATAGGGCTGCCGGCGCTATCAAGTCTGGAGGGACAACGCGCCGTGCTGCTAAGATGGTAATTTGTGATGCTGACCACCCAGATATTGAAGATTTCATTAACTGGAAGGTGATTGAGGAGCAGAAAGTTGCTTCGATCGTTGCCGGTTCAAAAATGCATGAAGAGAAACTTAATTTACTGTTTGCGGCAATTAAGGCATGGGACGGTAATACCGCAGATGCTTATGATCCTAAAGTCAACCCTGCCTTGAAAGAGGCCGTTCGTGCGGCTAAAAAGGTTTCGATTCCAGAGACCTATGTGAAACGCGTTTTAGATTACGCCAAGCAAGGCCACACCAGTATTGAATTCCCAACCTATGATACAGATTGGGATTCTGAGGCTTACAATTCGGTCTCAGGTCAAAATTCTAACAATTCAATTCGTGTAACTGACGCATTTCTTTACGCAGTGCAAAAAGATGCAGATTGGGAACTGATAAACCGGAACAATGGTGCGGTGTCAAAAACTATGAAGGCACGTGATCTTTGGGAACAGGTGGGACATGCAGCCTGGGCATGCGCGGATCCAGGAATTCAATACCATGACACAGTGAATGCTTGGCACACATGTCCAGCTGATGGGGCTATTCGTGGGTCAAACCCTTGTTCTGAGTATATGTTCTTGGATGATACTGCCTGCAACTTAGCCTCTATGAATTTGCTCACTTTTTATGAAAATGGTGAATTTCAGTCTGATGACTATGTGCATGCCACTCGATTGTGGACTGTCACTTTAGAAATTAGTGTTTTAATGGCGCAGTTTCCCTCAAAAGAAATAGCTCAACGGTCCTATGACTTCCGTACTTTGGGTCTTGGATATGCCAATATTGGCGGATTACTCATGAATATGGGTTTTAGTTACGATAGTGACGAGGGCCGTGCGCTGTGTGGAGCTTTGACCGCTGTTATGACCGGGGTCGCCTATTCTACGTCAGCAGAAATGGCTGGCGAATTGGGACCTTTCCCTGGTTACAAAAAAAACGCAGAAAGTATGCTACGAGTGATGCGCAACCACAGACGTGCTGTCTATGGTGAAACAGACAGCTACGAAAACCTCGCAATAAAACCAGTCACTTTGGATCATGCGAACTGTCCCGACCAAACTCTTGTGGCGCTTTCAAAGTCGAGTTGGGACATGGCAATTGAACTGGGTGAAAAACATGGCTATCGCAATGCACAATCCACAGTGATAGCTCCAACTGGCACCATCGGTTTAGTTATGGATTGTGATACGACCGGCATTGAGCCCGATTTCGCCTTGGTAAAGTTTAAAAAACTTGCGGGTGGTGGTTATTTTAAGATTATTAATCGCTCCGTTCCTGCAGCTTTGGCCAAACAGGGATACCGTAGTAATGAAGTTGAAGAAATAGTGAGCTATGCTGTTGGCCATGGTTCCATGGGAAATGCGCCTGGTATCAACCACACTTCATTGATAGGCCACGGCTTTGGCAAGGCCGAGATTGATAAGATTGAAGCGGCTCTGCCGTCTGCTTTCGATATTCGATTTGTGTTTAATCAGTGGACCCTCGGTGCTGATTTCTGTACGAATGTTCTCGGCGTCCCGACGGATAAAATGATGGATCCAAGTTTCGATCTGTTGACGCATTTGGGTTTCAGTCGCAAAGATATTGAGGCTGCCAATGATCATGTCTGTGGCACAATGACCCTCGAAGGTGCACCTCACTTGAAAGAGGAACATTATAGTATCTTTGACTGCGCAAATCCTTGTGGAAAAAAAGGAAAACGTTATCTCAGCGTAAATAGTCACATTTATATGATGGCTGCGGCGCAGTCGTTCATTTCTGGTGCCATTTCCAAAACTATCAATATGCCAAATGATGCGACCATCGAAGAGTGTCAGAAAGCCTATGAGTTGAGCTGGTCGCTTGGGATCAAAGCTAATGCGCTTTATCGTGATGGTTCTAAACTATCACAGCCTTTGGCGGCTTCACTCGTTGAAGATGATGAGGAAGCAGAAGAAATCTTAGCCAGTGGGTCTGCTCAGGAAAAAGCAACTGTTTTAGCAGAGAAAATTGTTGAAAAAATTGTTGTCAGAGAGATTATCCGCCGAGATCGTGAAAAAATGCCACAGCGCCGCCGCGGCTATACGCAAAAAGCGGTTGTAGGAGGCCACAAGGTTTATCTGCGTACGGGCGAATATGAGGATGGCCAGTTGGGTGAGATATTCATCGACATGCACAAAGAGGGTGCAGGCTTCCGAGCGATGATGAATAACTTTGCGATCGCGGTCTCGGTAGGTCTGCAATATGGGGTACCGCTAGATGAGTTTGTTGATGCTTTCACCTTTACCAAGTTTGAGCCAGCTGGAATGGTGCAGGGTAATGACAGTATTAAAAACGCCACTTCAATTCTTGATTATATTTTCCGAGAACTAGCGGTGTCATATCTTGATCGTACCGATCTTGCCCATGTGCCGCCAGAGGGCGCTTCATTCGATGATATTGGCCGCGGTGAATCAGAAGGTGTTTCCAACCTGCGCGCTGTTGAAGACGCTAAGGCCGCTAAGGGCATCGAGGTGCTCAAGCATATGGTTTCTACCGGCTATCATCGCAACCGTGTGCCACAAGAGTTTGTGGTTTACCAAGGGGGTCAGGCCGTTACGTCCATGGATGGTTCTGTGGCTTTGGATACATCAACCGACGCAGCTGTAGCTGTTGCAACACGGGTGCCAGAGGTTGCCGCGGCTCCCATGGTTGCGGCGATGGATCATCGGACTAAGGCAAAGATGCAGGGCTACGAAGGCGATCCCTGCGGTGAATGCGGAAACTATACCTTGGTACGCAACGGAACCTGTATGAAGTGCAATACCTGCGGGGGTACATCCGGTTGCAGTTAACAGCGAGTAGTTGCGAGGTTTGCTCGCTTTAAAGGCGTCGGACCGTCGAGTACGAAAATTAGTAGTGCAATGAAAAGATTGAAGTGCGAGACTGGGGAGCTTTGGCTCCCCGGTTTCTTATTCGCGACCATAAGCCTTTAGGCGGGCCTGAAGCTTGAATTGGTGAGGATGTCCAAGTTCCAGTGCGAATACATGCGCAAAGGTAAGAAAGAAACATTCTGCGTCTTGGTTGTCTGCTAAATTAGCAGCTTCAGTGTAGAGATCAATTAAGAGAAAATAATTATTTTCGGCGTGAGCAGCCAAGATTTCAGTATTCAAGTCTCTGCCGTCGCTAGCCACGATATGTCGATATTTTGCGTGCCACCCAGTCGTGATAGCAATGGGTCGGTTCATCCATCACCGGGCTAAACCTTCCACCGTCAAAGGTAGGTGCATATCGACCCGATTGCATGCCTTGCACCACAAAAATGTCTTCTTCAAAAACCTCTATCCACTGTTGGGTATTTTTGGATCGGCTTTTTGAATCTGTGGCATCAGATGCGTAGTAGAAATGTATATGTTCGACGGTTTTGTTATAAGCTTTTGGCTCTAATACAATCGCAAAAGCGTGATCGCGCTGCACACCGAGCAATACATTTGGATAAACGGTGATGTATTCTGCCCCTTCATTCCATTGTTCTGACAGGTTTGGAAAGTCTGGGAAGGCAGGGGAGCCATCTTCGGCTCTAAACTGCCGGTAGACCAACGTACCTTGACCAGAATATTTCCCATATTTTACAATGTTATAGTGATCTTCTAGCCGCGAATAGCTGTTTAGGCCGGGGTGGATCCATGGTAGATGGTAGCTCTCACAATAATTTTCTACCGCCAGCTTGTAGTTGGCCGTCAGTTCCAGCTTAAACTTACTTTCAGCACCACCATGAAAAATTTGACAGTCAAATTCCGACCAACGATTAATTAGATGTGCATGTACATCGGTAAAATCGGGCGCATCTCCTGAGATGTTTATAAAAACTACGTCACGCCACACCTTGCTGCGCACTTCATTGAGACTAAGTTCTTCCTTAACTATGCTGGGATGGGTGTTGTGGCCTGCGCCACCTACATGCGGAGTGCTGACTAGTTTGCCTTTGGTGGAATAGCACCAAGAATGGTATGGGCAGCGGATTGAACCTTCAATATTTTTGGCTTCACTGACTAATTGCATGCCACGGTGGCGGCAGATGTTTTCGAAGACCCTAATGTTGCCATCTCTGTCACGTAGTAACAACAACGGTATGCCCAAAAAACTTATTGGCTTTGCGTCGCCTGCGATCGGCACGTCGGCTCCTACGGCGAGACCTGCCCAAGTAGATTTCAAAACAGCCTCGGATTCCTCACTGAACACCTGTGGGTCAGTGTAATGAGCATTAGGTAGCCCGTTTGCCTTATCCACAGGACGTTGAACTGAGACGATATCGGTTGGGGTAAAGTCTTTGGCCATGAAAATCTCCACTATGTTTTAGTGGTACGCTATATTTTGAGTTTTAACTTTGCCTATCGCGACAAAACCTTCCTCACTACGACCTCTGTGGCAGCTGAATTGTAGGTTATACGTAAAAAAGGCCCACATCCAGATGCGGGCCTAGCATTGGTGAGCATAAAATTGCGTCTAGCCTCGTGACAGAGCCGCTACTCCGGTTCGTGCGATCTCGTGGAGGCCTAGGGGTCGCATCAATTCAGAAAAAGCATCGATCTTTTCTGGACTGCCCACCACCTCAAAGGTAAAACTATCTAAAGTACTATCTACCACATTCGCACGAAATACATCGGCTAAACGCAGGGCCTCTACACGTTTTTCACCCTTACCACTAACCTTAAAAAGCGATAATTCACGCTCAACAGATGGGCCCTCGACTGTTAGATCATGCACTTTATAAACCGGAATAATCCGACCTAGTTGGGCTTTGATCTGTTCAATGATTTGAGGTGTACCACTGGTAGCAATGGTAATTCGGCTAGTGTGGCCTTCATGATCCACCTCAGCCACGGTAAGGCTTTCGATATTATACCCCCGACCAGAAAATAAACCAATGACACGAGCCAATACGCCAGGTTCATTAGCGACAAGCACGGCTAAAGTATGACGCTCGATCACATCTTCATGGCTGGAACGTAGATTATAAGCAGACTTGGAGGTTGAGCCTTTGGCGATGTTTAATTTATTCATGTAATTTCTCCCTATACCAAAACCGAGCCAGCTGCATCTATTGCACCTTTTATAGCAGCATTTCCCAGTAGCATTTCGTTATGCGCTTTGCCTGATGGGATCATTGGGAAGCAGTTTTCATGTTTCTCAACCAAACAATCAAAAATAACTGGGCCATTATGGTTCAGCATCTGCATAATGGCATCGTCTAGATCACTGGGATCTGAGCATAGAATACCCTTGGCTCCAAAAGCTTCAGCCAATTTTACAAAGTCGGGCAGGGATTCTGACCAGCTTTGCGAATAGCGCTCGCCATGTAGTAACTCCTGCCACTGGCGGACCATACCAAGACGCTCATTGTTGAGAATGAATTGCTTGACCGGTAGGCCGTATTGCATGGCAGTGCCCATTTCTTGCATGTTCATCAACCAGCTTGCCTCTCCGGCGACGTTAATAACAAGACTTTCAGGATGGGCTACTTGCACGCCGATGGAGGCAGGGAATCCATAGCCCATAGTTCCCAAACCGCCAGATGTCATCCAACGATTGGGATCATTGAAACCCAAGTACTGAGCGGCCCACATCTGATGCTGACCCACTTCTGTCGTGATATAGCGATCCTGGTCTTTGGTGAGCGCCTCAAGACGCTCAAGCGCATATTGTGGCTTGATGGTCTTTATATCCGGTTTGTAATCCAAACATCGGATTTTGCGCCAAGCACCAATTTCTGACCACCAACCTTTAAGGCTTTCCGAATTGGTTTTACGGCCGCGAGCCTTCCAAACTTTGAGGAGGTCTTCCAACACATGTGCCACATCACCCACAATTGGTATATCAACGCGGATCACTTTATTGATTGACGACTGATCAATATCAATATGGGCCTTAGTTGAATCTGGGCTGAAAGCGTCTAGGCGCCCGGTAATTCTGTCGTCAAATCGCGCTCCTATGTTAATCATCAAATCGCAATCATGCATCGACATATTAGCTTCATAGAGCCCATGCATTCCCAACATACCTAACCAATTTTCACCGTTAGCTGGATAAGCACCAAGCCCCATCAGTGTTGATGTGATTGGGAAGTTAGTGGCCGCCACCAATTCACGCAATAACTGACTTGCAAGTGGTCCTGAATTAATTACGCCACCACCTGTGTAAAGAATTGGTTTTTTGGCGGTCTCCATAGCTATGACCAATTGTGTGATGGCGTCGATGTCACCTTTCACCTGTGGCTGGTAATGGGATTTCATCTTTGAAGGTCCCTGATAAATGCCATCAGCGAACTGTACATCTTTGGGTATATCAACCAAAACTGGGCCTGGCCGGCCAACGGTAGCCACGTGAAATGCTGTATGCAGAGTTGTGGCCAAGTCATTGGTGTCTTTAACCAGCCAATTATGCTTAGTGCAGGGGCGGGTAATGCCTACAGTGTCAGCCTCTTGAAAAGCGTCAGAACCGATCATAAAAGTCGGCACTTGTCCTGTCAAAACAACTAGCGGAATGCTATCCATCAGCGCATCGGTTAGGCCGGTCACGGCATTGGTGGCACCCGGGCCAGAGGTTACTAGCACAACACCCGGCTTTCCAGTGGAGCGGGCATAGCCCTCTGCTGCATGCACGGCCCCTTGTTCATGACGTACTAAAAAATGTCGAATGCTGTTTTGTTGAAAAATCTCATCGTATATTGGCAGGACCGCCCCGCCGGGATAACCAAACACAGTATCAACACCCTGATCGATCAAAGCTTGAACAACCATTTTGGCGCCTGACATTGTTTGGGTCATATTATTTCTCTTTCATTATTGCCATAAAAAAGCCCCCGGTTCGCGGGGGCGGAGTACAGAGACGTAACGCTTTTAACATAAGCGCCCCTTTTGTTGCACGATCACATTGAGGAGATTAGATTTCATGCAAATCCCTATGAACGTGTTTTTAGCCTACGAGGCCATAACAGGGGCGTCAACCAAGTTTTTTAAATTTTCTGACTAAAAAGACACGTTTCTGGGTTTTTTATTTCCTAAAATAGCCTTTTAGCGTAAGAATTGCAAATTACTGCCTGTTTTAGGTCTGTAAAATTCCATACTTTAGCATATGGTTTCTGGCAGCCAGATTTCGCTATTAATAAGGTTTCTGTAATTTGAAGGGGGTCATGAGTATTTTTACCGGGGCGTGTTTAAAGTAGTTAACTTAAAGTGCAGTGTTATGAAGTGAGCGTTAACAGATTAGTTTTAAACCAGTAAATTAACTTAAAAAAATAACAAAAACTAGTTATACTGCTTCCCATGCCTAACGCTCCTTTAATCATGTGGCAGTCTGCCGCAGATAGAAAATACAGTATGCTAAAATATTATTTTAAATCAGTTCAATTAGACCTTTTTTAAAGTTCACTTCGTTGGATTGATTGGCAATATGTTCGGATTAGTAATTTACGCCACATTTTTTCACTAGCCGGCTGTGATTATCGTGCTAGTATTTACGAATTGGTAACTACAGTTTACCAGATTGGATTGCTTGGGAGAGCCGATCCAAGTTTTAGACATAGTTCGGGAGAAAACTACATGGAACGTCGTAAATTTTTAACAGCCGCAGCTATTGGCGCTACTGGAGTTGCTTTAGCCGCTCCAGCCGTTGCTGGAAGCCACGGAAAAACAATGACAATTGTATCCACTTGGGGCCGTGACTTCCCAGGGCTTGGAACATCAGCTCAGCGGTTTGCTCGCAGGGTCGGTGAAATTTCAAATGGTGCATTAAATGTTGAGTACTTTGCAGCCGGTGAACGTGTCGGTGCTTTTGACTCATTTGACGAAGTAGCCTCCGGGAACAGTCAGGCATACATCGCAGCTGACTATTACTGGATCGGTAAGCACCCTGCGTTTGCATACTTTACATCGGTACCGTTTGGTATGTCCACTCAGGAGTGGACATCTTGGATCCGGTTTGGCGGTGGTCAGGAACTTTGGGATAAGGTCTCTGGTGGGTATGGTATCAAGGCTCTTCCAGTTGGATCTACTGGTACACAGGCCGGTGGTTGGTTTAATAAAGAGATCGAAAGCGGCGACGACTTTAAGGGTCTAAAAATGCGTATTCCAGGCCTTGGTGGAACAGTTCTTTCCAAGCTTGGTGCGTCGACTGTTTCCCTGCCAGGTGGTCAAATTTATGAAAACTTAGTTTCTGGCGCGATTGATGCGACAGAATGGGTCGGCCCATGGAATGATTACTTCATGAAGTTTTATGAAGCGACCAAATACTATTATACAGCTGGTATGCATGAACCGGGTAGCTGTTTAGCTCTCGGAATGAATGCTGAATGGTGGGCAGGTCTTAGTGACTTCGAACAAAATGTCATTCAGGCTGCGGCGGCTGAAGAGCATGCACACGCCCATGACGAAGTGATGGCTCGTAACGGAGAATTCCTGACCAAGTTGCAAGAAGAGCAGGGCGTCCAAGTCCGTCAGTTCAACGATGATGTTTGGGACGCAATGGCGGAAGGCGCGCGTGAAGTGTTTGCCGAAACACGTGACCATTCTGCCTTGGCAACTGAAGTTGATGATGCATACCAAAAAGGAATGCGTGAAATTGGTGGTATGATCGCTCAGTTTGAAGGAACATATCTAAATCAGCGAAATCGTGCTTTTGACATAGGTTAAATTTGATTTGAACCTAGAGTGCGCCAGTAGACTGGCGCACTCTATCTATTAAATGTTTCATCAAATAAAAGGTGATTAGATGACTATGCCAGATCAAATGGCAGGGGCTGGAAAGATTATGAGTTCATCCCTGTTAATCAGAGCAATATCTTGGTCCCTTTTAGCCGTGTTGGCTGCCTTTTTAATAAATAACGTATTAGAACTAAGTCTGGGCGTAGAAACCAATCTACGGTTTGATAATCCAACTCCTGTGATAGTCTATCTGATCTTGATAGCTGTTGCGGTATCATACGCGCTTAGAACGCGGCAGAGATCGCTACGTATGGACGCGGATAAGATTCACAAATTTAATGTTTATTTAGTAAGATCTCTTTTTTGGGGGATTTTTTTAGTAGGCGTAGCGGACGTCGTGGTTGCCTTCATGCGAGTTGAAGACTTTGCTGATGTTTTTTTCTGGGAGGGCGCCGGTAGAGATTTCAATAAACCGTTCTTTGTAGGAGCGTATATTCACATCCCTCTTCTTATATTGGGGTTTTTTCTTGGGGCAGTGACCCGCACCTTAGGATTTATTTGGTTAGCAATATTGATAGTGATAGCAGAATTATTGATCGTAGTTTCGCGGTTTGTATTTTCTTATGAGCAGGCATTCATGGGTGATTTAGTTCGTTATTGGTACGCCGCTCTTTTCCTATTATCTTCGGCTTATACCCTCTACGATGAGGGCCACGTGCGTGTCGACATCATATTTGCGGGAATGCGCGAGCGATCGAAAGGCATTGCAAATTTTGTTGGAACTTTATTGCTCGGGCTTACAACCTGCGGGGTGATATTAATTG
>Ga0308003_1000230_pt1 | contig 27783 bp, 29 predicted proteins | sample Neamet36_FD_203159 | JGI IMG/M metagenome (GOLD analysis project Ga0308003, IMG submission 203159) | Marine microbial communities from water near the shore, Antarctic Ocean - #36 | ecosystem: Environmental > Aquatic > Marine > Unclassified | place: Southern Ocean | collected 2014-06-06
TTTACACTGATTTTAACGAAATTATTCATCAATTAAAAGCAGCAGGCAACACAATTATTGGTATAGAAATTACTGATAAAAGTAATAATATTCAAGATTTTAATTTTAAAAATCATGAAAAAATCGTATTACTTTTGGGTAGTGAAAGAAACGGAATTGAAAACATAAATTCAGCAGATGAAACCATTGAAATACCTATGTATGGTAGAAATTCTTCTATGAATGTAATACACAGTTTAGCAATAACTTTGTATGAAGTTACGAATCAATTAGCAAAATAAATTCTGAAACATATTCAGAATAATATATAAAATATATGTTCTCAAACTTTCAACTTAAAAAAATTGAAACTTTGAAACCTTGAAACTTATTTTAAATGAAAGGAATATTATTAATCAATTTAGGGTCACCAGAAAGCACTGAAACAAAAGATGTTCGCAACTATTTAGATGAATTTCTAATGGACGAACGTGTTATTGATATTCCATATTGGAAACGTTTTTTATTAATAAAAGGAATTATCCTAAGAACGAGACCAAAGAAGTCTGCGGCAGCTTATAAAAAAATTTGGTGGAAAGAAGGCTCACCTTTAGTTGTGATTTCTAAACGTTTTACTGAAAAAGTAAAAAGCAATACAGAGATTCCGGTTGCTTTAGCAATGCGTTACGGAACGATGACCATTAAAAAAGGATTTCAAGAATTAGCAGACAAAGGTGTTGATGAAATTTTAATTGTGCCTTTGTATCCGCATTTCGCGATGTCTTCTACAGAAACTGTTTTGGCGAAATCGGAAGAAATCAGAAAAAAATTCTTTCCGAAGATTAAAACCTCAGAGATTCCTCATTTTTACAATGAACCAAGATATATTAAGGTGATGTCTGATAACATCAAAAACAATTTAGAAGGTTTTGAATATGATCATATTTTGTTTTCGTATCACGGAATTCCAGAACGTCACATTTTAAAAACAGACCCAACAAAAAATCATTGTAAAATAGATGGTTCTTGTTGTGAAAAAGCTTCAAAATCACACGACACTTGTTACCGTCATCAATGTTTTGAAACTACCAAAGAAATTGTAAAAGAACTGGGATTAAAAGAAGGAACATATAGCAATTCTTTTCAATCACGTTTATTAAAAGACCCTTGGTTAAAACCATATACTGATTTTGAATTTGATAGAATTCCGAAAGAAGAAGGTAAACGAAAAATGGCCGTTGTCACTCCTGCTTTTGTTTCTGATTGTTTAGAAACTTTAGAAGAAATTGCCATGGAAGGAAAAGAGCAATTTTTTGAAGGTGGCGGAACCCATTACAAACACATTCCGTGTATGAATGACAATGACGATTGGGTACATGTGATGAATACTTGGATTGATGAATGGGCAAATAAAAGTGAACAATAAACAGTTAGCAAAAACGAAAACGTTGAAACTTAATACAAAACTATGGATTTCTTATACGTAAAAGCATTACACATCATCTTTGTGGTTACTTGGTTTGCTGGTTTATTTTATATTCCAAGATTATTTATTTATCATGTAGAAGCAGAAATAAAATCTGAACCTGCAAAAGAAATTTTACAAACTCAATATAAATTGATGAGTAAGCGCTTGTGGTATATTATTACTTGGCCATCTGCAATTTTAGCAAGTTTCTTTGCTTTTTGGTTGCTATATAAGAATCCAGCTTATTTAACAATGCCTTGGATGCATGTGAAGCTAGCCTTTGTTTTAGCGCTCTATGTCTATCATTATTCTTGTCAGAAAATATTTAATCAATTACAAAAAGATATTATAAAATATTCAGCTTTACAACTACGAATTTGGAATGAAATCGCGACTATAATTCTTTTTTCAGTTGTGTTTATCGTTACCCTAAAAAGTGCCATTAATTGGATTTGGGGTGTTGTAGGAATTATCCTTTTTGGTGTTTTACTAATGTTAGGAATTAGACTCTACAAAAAAATCAGAGAAAAGAAATCTTGGGAGAAAGCAGAAAAAGATATTTTGAAGGAAGAGTAGTTTATAGTATTAAGTAGCGACCTACGAACCCTTTTTAAACTATCTACTTATAGACTGTTCAAAAGGAATTCTGTTTACAATACTTCTACCTAAGGTAATTTCATCCGCATATTCTAATTCATCGCCCACAGCAATTCCTCGCGCTATTGTAGAGGTTGTAATCTCGAATTTTTCAATTTGTTTGTAGATATAGAAATTGGTTGTATCACCTTCCATTGTTGAACTTAAAGCGAAAATAAGCTCTTTCACTTCTCCTTTTTCAACTTTATTTACCAAAGATTCTATCTGTAAATTTTGAGGACCAATTCCTTCAATAGGAGAAATTTTACCACCCAAAACATGATACAATCCGTTAAACTGAGAAGTACTTTCTATCGCCATTACATCTCTAATATCTTCTACAACACACACAATTTCAGGATTTCTTTTTGCATTATTACAAATATCACACAAAACAGTATCAGAAATATTAAAGCATTTCTCGCAATTTTTTACATCATTTCTTAGTTGCAACAAGGCTTCAGACAAATAAGTTGTACTTTCTTTAGGTTGTTTTAACAAATGTAAAACTAAACGTAAAGCTGTACGTTTTCCAATTCCTGGTAAACGTGAAACTTCATGTACTGCATTTTCTAATATTTTTGACGAAAAATCCATAGCTCGCAAAATTACGAATTATGAATTATGAAACCCTAAAAGATTCATAGAAAAACATATATTCGTAATTCATAACAGAACATCCTTAATTAACTCATGCAACCACTCCATATTATACTATTAATCGTCGCTTATTTTTCTGTTCTACTTTTTATTTCTTACATCACAGGAAAATCTGCAAACAACAAAACTTTTTTTAAAGCAGATAACTCTTCTCCTTGGTATTTAGTTGCTTTTGGGATGATTGGAGCCTCACTTTCTGGAGTTACTTTCATTTCTGTTCCTGGGTGGGTAGAATCGCAAAGCATGAGCTATATGCAAATGGTTTTGGGTTACATTGTTGGGTATGCAGTTATTGGGTTGGTATTACTTCCTTTATATTACAGGTTGAATTTAACATCAATTTACACCTATTTACAAGGTAGATTTGGAGAATATTCTTATAAAACTGGAGCAAGTTTCTTTTTATTATCTAGAACAATTGGTGCAGCTTTCAGGCTGTTCTTAGTAGCAAATGTACTACAATTGTTATTGTTTGATGCCTACGGAATTCCGTTTTGGGTAACCGTTTCTATCACTATTTTATTAATTTGGCTTTACACTTTTAAAGGCGGAATTAAAACCATTGTTTGGACGGATACTTTGCAAACACTATTTATGTTAATTGCGGTTGGTGTTTGTATTTATACCATTTCAGATGAAATGGAGATTTCTAATATTTTTACCTATGTTGCCGACAGCGACTTGTCTAAAACATTCTTTTTTGATGATGTAAAAACTGGCGATTATTTTTGGAAACGATTTTTAGCGGGTGCATTTGTAGCCATCGTGATGACAGGTTTAGATCAAGATATGATGCAAAAAAACCTAACATGTAGAAACCTAAAAGATGCTCAAAAAAACATGTTTTGGTTTACAATTGTCTTGGTTATTGTTAACTTTTTCTTTTTAGCTCTAGGAGTTTTATTGACCGATTACGCTCATAAAAACGGAATTGACGCACACAAAGATCAATTATTCCCAATCATTGCAACCAAAGGAACTTTAGGTCTAACAACTGCAATTTTCTTTTTACTAGGCTTAATCGCTGCAGCATATTCTAGTGCAGATTCTGCTTTAACATCATTAACAACATCTTTTAGTATAGACATATTAGAAATCGACAAAAAGAAAAACCAAAAAGATCAAGAAAAAACAAGAAAGAAAATTCACATACTATTTTCATTCATATTAATAGCAACCATTTTAGTTTTTAAATATTTTATTGCTGATGAAAGTGTGATTGCAAAAATATTCACATTTGCAAATTACACGTATGGTCCGTTATTAGGTTTGTATGCATTTGGTTTATTTACAAAGCTAAAAGTAAAAGACAAGGCGGTACCTTTTATTTGTATTGCATCACCTTTTATAACTTTTTTAGTAAATTATCTATGTTTACATTTTTTAAATTTCGATTTCGGATTTGCACTTTTAATCTTAAACGGATGGATCACTTTTATGGGATTACTAATTTTTAAACAGCGTAAATAAAGTATTATTTACTTAACTAAATATAAAATAACAGTAACTTTAAAGAAAAAGCTAAACCTCTGCTCTTAAAAGAGCAATCAAATCATAACACCTCTTCTTTAATACCAAAAATTTACAGTACAGAATCCCATAAAAATGATTTAGAGTAACTTTAAGAGTTCCTCTTTTTTATTGTGCATAAAATGAAAAATATAAATAGTTGAGAAATCCTTTTTAATCAATTATATTTGTTTAACACAAAATATAGAATGAAGAAAGCGCTCTTTTTATGTATCATTTTATCATCAACATCAATTTTAAGTCAATTTAAAATTACAGGTTATTTTGACACAGAAATTGGGTTAACTTATAAATTCTCTGAGCAGTTACAAATAGAACTAAGAGTAAATGATAACTTAGAAATTGAATTTAATTCAGAGCTAAGCCTACTATACACTATTATTTCTAAAGGTAATTATACGCTGAATTTTGGAGTTGGTGCTTCAACTTACCCTTTTCATTCTAAAAATATAGCTTTTTTCGAAAGCTATTTCCTACCACTTCAAATAGAAATCACACCATTTAAAGACGCTCGTAATTTTGGATTCGTTTTAGAAAGTGCTTATCACTTTTCTGACATTGTAAATTCATCAGGAACAAGAAACTCAATAGGAATTAGATATATTTTTAAATAACTAAAATGTCAAAAGACTTAAGTAATTATCGAAAATCTTACGAAAAACAAGAACTTTTAGAAAGTAATTGTCCAGAAAATCCAATAGAATTATTTCAGACTTGGTTTATAAATGCTGATAATTCTGACATTGTGAATGAAAGCAATGCAATGACAATTGCATCTATTGGCTTAGATGGATTCCCAAAAAATAGAGTTGTATTATTAAAAAAATATACTTGGGAAGGTTTTATTTTTTACACCAATTATAATTCAGAAAAAGGAAAAGCGATTGCTGAAAACAATAATATTTGTTTATCCTTTTTCTGGGAGGGTTTAGAACAACAAATAATCATTAAAGGAAAAGCAGAAAAACTAGCAGAAAATTTATCTGATGGTTATTTTGAATCTAGACCAGATGGAAGTAAACTAGGCGCCTGGGCATCGAACCAAAGTCTTGTTGTTTCATCAAGAAAAGAACTAGATGAAAACTTATCCTCTTTTGAGAAAAAATTTGAAGGAGAAGAAATTCTAAGACCAAAACATTGGGGAGGCTATTTGGTAAAACCTATTTCCATCGAATTTTGGCAAGGAAGACCTAATAGAATGCATGATAGAATAAGATATTCTTTACAAAAAGATTTTTCTTGGAAACTAGAACGTTTATCACCTTAATATTTATATTTACATATCGATAACTAAATTGAATGAAAACACTGTACATAGTTCGTCATGCAAAATCTTCTTGGGAATATGAAGGAATAGAAGATATAGATCGACCTTTAAAGAAGCGTGGAATTAAGGATGCTCATTTAATGTCTAAAATCTTATCAACCAAAATTATTAGACCCGATGTTTTTCTTTCTAGTAGTGCAAATAGAGCTTTGCATACTGCTATAATTTTTTGTGAAAACTTTGAATACCCATTATCAAATTTAAAAATTAGACGTCAACTATATAGCTTTAGTGATGGTTACCTAGTCAAAATGGTAAAAGCACTTGACGATGGTTTTAGTACAGCTATTATTTTTAGTCATGATCATGGTATCAATACATTTGTAAATAAATTTGGTAATAAGCCATTAGCACATGTATCCACATGTGGTGTAATAGGAATTCAATTTGAAGAAAAACACTGGAAAAACATAAAGAAAGGTAAAACGATTTTGTCTGAGTCTCCTAAAAATCATAAATAAAAAAATTGTTAGAAATAAAAAAATACGGTGCAATTGATATTGGTTCTAACGCAATAAGATTATTAATATCTAATGTTATTGTTGAAGAGGGGAAAGAACCGCAATTTAAAAAATCATCTTTAGTACGTGTACCAATTCGTTTAGGTGCAGATGCTTTTGTAAGCGGTATAATTAGCGAAGAGAATACCAAAAGAATGGTTGACGCTATGGAAGCTTTTAAGTTACTTATGAAAATTCATAATGTAGAAAAATATAAAGCTTGCGCTACCTCTGCAATGAGAGAAGCAAAAAATGGTATTGAAGTCGTAAATAAAATTTTAACTGATACAGGAATTAAAATTGATATTATTGGTGGAAAAGAAGAGGCTGCAATTATTTCATCTACAGATTTAAGTGAATTAATAGAAGGAGACAGCTCTTATTTATATGTTGATGTAGGAGGTGGTAGTACAGAATTTACTGTTTTTTCTAGAGGAAAAATCATTTCCTCAAAATCTTTTAAGATGGGTACAGTTCGTTTATTAAACAATAAAAAATCTGTAAATAAAGAAATTTTTGATGAGGTAGAAAAATGGGTTAAAAAGAATACTAAAAATCTAAAAAAAGTTTCCTTAATTGGTTCTGGTGGTAATATTAACAAACTATTTAAAATATCTGGCAGAACAGAAGGAAAACCGATTTCATTTATTTACTTAAATGCTCAATATCAATTTTTAAAACAAATGAGCTATCAAGAAAGAATATCAGAATTAAGTTTGAACCCTGACAGAGCTGATGTTATTGTACCTGCAACAAAAATTTATTTGTCTGCGATGAAATGGAGTGGAGCAACAAAAATATATGTTCCGAAGATTGGTCTTTCAGACGGAATTATTAAAAGTTTGTTTTATAATAAAATATAATTTCTGGCTATTTTATAATTTACAAATATTTTTCAGATTGGCATAGCATCTATTTATTAATGCTTAAAATCTTATTCAGTATCGCTTCTCTAATGATATCTACGGTTACTTTTGGGTAAATTTACCAGAAAAAATTAAACTGTGGACTCCCTAAACTTTATTATATCAAAAGAATATTAGATCCTCAGAAAAGCATACCTCTAAAAAATAAAAACGCCTATTTTTAGCTTTGGTTCTGCTGTACATGAGATTTTACAAGACCATTAAACTTGTTTTCGCCATCTAAAAAATGGGTTTCAATTTCTAAAAAAGAAAGCTCTTTTAACTTACTAGAAAGTCTAGTGTAATCTTTTTCTGTTGTTAAAATCAATTTTTTATCATCATTTATAACCTCAAATTTTTGTTTAATTTCTTCTATTTCTTTGGATGAAAAATGATGATGGTCTGCAAATTTTAAATGCGTAAACTTAATTTCTTTTTTAGTTAAAAACTCTAATAACGGAGTTGGATTTGCAATTCCTGTAATTAATAAAACTTCAAACTTTTTTAATTCATTTATAGGTAATTGTTGACTACCTGATATTTTATCAGCATAAGAAATTGTCGTGAAATAAATTTCTTTTTTATATTGCTGTAACTTTCTTTTAATGTTTTCTTTTTCAACCTCTTTTAAATCAAAAGGACATTTTGTAACCACAATTACATCTGCTCTTTTAGCTCCTGCCCTACTTTCTCTTAAATTTCCTGTTGGTAATAAAAAATCTTCCGTAAATAAATCATCATATTTAGTTAGCAAAATATAACAACTTCCTTTTACTTTTCTATGTTGATATGCATCATCTAGCAATAGAACTTGCGGTGATTTTTGCGCTACTAAATTATTAATACCTTCTACCCTATTCTCATCAACAGCAACTGTAATATTTGTGAATTTTTTAAAATACTGTAAAGGTTCATCGCCAACATCATTTGCTGTATGAGTTTCATTTACGAGCACAAAACCTTTTGTTTTACGCTTATAACCCCTACTTAAAACGGAAACCGCATAAACATCTTTTAACAATCTTATTAAATACTCGATTTGAGGCGTTTTCCCTGTCCCTCCAACACTTAAGTTACCAACGACTATAATTGGTGTCTGGAATGTCGTTTCTTTAAAAATACCCGTGTTAAAAAAGAAATTACGAATTGAGGTTATCAAATCGTATAAAATTGCAAAAGGAAATAATAAAAATCTAACAAATTTCATTAGTGTAAAAATACATTAAAAATGTTAACTTTGGTTTTCAATACATTCTTAAAATGATCATAAAAGACATCACAAATTATATTGAAGAATTAGCGCCATTAAACTATGCCGAAGAATTTGACAATGTTGGTTTGTTAGTGGGTAATTACAACACCAAAGTTTCTGGGATTCTGGTTACTTTAGACACCTTAGAAGAAACTGTAGAGGAAGCTATTGCTAAAAAGTGTAATTTAATTGTTAGTTTTCATCCTATAATTTTTAGCGGGTTAAAAAAGTTAAATGGCAATTCTTATGTTGAAAGAGTCGTTTTAAAAGCAATTAAGAATGATATTGCTATTTACGCAACACATACTGCTTTAGACAATTCTAAAAACGGAGTTTCAGCAAAAATGTGCGAAGTACTAGGTTTACAAAACACGAAGATTTTAATTCCTAAAAAAGGGATTATAAAAAAGTTAACCACATATGTTCCTACGAATGATTCAGATGCTTTAAAGAATTCTCTTTTTTCTGCTGGCGCAGGAAATATTGGCAACTATGATCAGTGTTCTTTTAGTGTTTTAGGAAATGGAACTTATAAAGGAAATGAAGAATCAAATCCTGTTTTAGGCGAAAAAGGAAAACTTCACACAGAAAAAGAAATAAAGATTTCTGTTATTTTCGAAAGTAAATATGAAGAGGGTATTTTAAAAGCTTTAAAAGAAAATCATCCTTATGAAGAAGTTGCATACGAAATTGTAACTACAGAAAATGTGCATCAAAATATTGGAATGGGCATGATTGGTGAATTATCATCAGAAATGGAAGAAAAAGATTTTCTTCTCTATTTAAAGAAAACCATGAAAACTGATTGTGTTCGACATTCTGCATTGATCAATAAAAAAATAAAAAAGGTAGCTGTTTTAGGCGGTTCTGGTAGTTTTGCCATTGCTAATGCGAAAAAAGCTGGAGCAGATGCCTACATAAGTGCAGATTTTAAATATCATGAGTTCTTTAAAGCTGAAAATAGCATACTTTTGGCAGATATTGGACATTATGAAAGCGAACAGTTTACAAAAAACCTTTTAGTAGATTATCTTACAAAAAAAATTAGTAATTTCGCAGTCATTTTATCAGAAAAAAGTACAAACCCTATTTATTATATATAAACATGGCAAAAAAGAAAGAAGTTTCAGTTGAAGAGAAGTTAAGAGCATTATACGATTTACAATTAATTGACTCTAGAATTGACGAAATTAGAAACGTTAGAGGAGAATTACCTTTAGAGGTTGAAGATTTAGAGGATGAAGTTGCCGGTTTAAATACTAGAATTTCTAATTTAAATGAAGATGCTACTAACTTAGAAACAGACATCAACAATAAAAGATTAGCCATAGAGGAATCTAAGGGTCTAATGAAAAAGTATGATGAGCAACAACAAAAAGTTAGAAATAACAGAGAGTTTGATTCTTTATCTAAAGAAATTGAATTTCAAGATTTAGAAATTCAATTGGCTGAAAAAAGAATTATTGAATACAAAGCTAAAATTGCTCAGAAGAACGAAGTGATTAGCGGTACTCAAGAAAAATTAGACAGACAAGAACAACATTTAGGTCATAAAAAATCTGAGTTGGATGCAATCTTAAAAGAAACAGAAAAAGAAGAAGAACTTTTAACTAAAAAGTCTGCTGAATATGCTGAGTCTATAGATGCACATTTATATACTGCTTACAACAGAATTAGAACTAAAGTTAAAAACGGTTTAGCAGTTGTTGCTATCGAACGTGGAGCTTCAGGAGGTTCTTATTTCACGATTCCACCTCAGGTTCAATTAGAAATTGCAAATAGAAAGAAAATTACTATTGACGAACATAGTGGTCGTATTTTAGTTGATGCTGCTTTAGCTGCTGAAGAAAAAGAAAAAATTGACAAGTTATTTTCTTAATCTAAAAATATAAATTCACAAAAAAACTCGAAGCTTACGCTTCGAGTTTTTTTTATGCTATTAAATTAAAAATGTATTAATAATCTAACTTTTTAATATAGCTTAGTTTTTGTTTCCAAAGTAACAAGACCTCTTTAAACTCATCCACTTTATTTCTAACATTTAAAACTAAAGGATTGTCTGCTTTTGCATTAGAGAAGAAACCTAAATTATTTTCTAATTGCTGAATTTCTCTTACAACTTCATCAATCTTTTTTCGAACAAACATTTGTTCATAATCTAACTTTCTAAAATCTTCCTCGGCAAAATAACTATCTATAACATTTATAAACTTAAGCATAGATATTTCATTTTTATCTAAAGATAAACCATCAAACATCCTATCTATTTGTTTATTAAATTTACCCTCTAAATGACGTACATTTCTTGGTAAACTTCCTAAATTTTTCCAGGTATTAACTGCTCCTAAAATAGTTTCTTTTGTTGCTTCTGTACTTTCTTTTAAAGCTTCTAAAAATGCTTTTTTAGCAACAACAACATCTTGCTGTTCTTTACTGATAACATTTTTTTGTTGATGATATCTATCAAAATAATGGTTACAAGCTAATTTAAAACGTTTCCAAATATCATCAGAAAACTTACGAGGAACGTGCCCAATATTTTTCCAATCTGATTGTACTTTTTTCATAGCATTTGTTGCCATTTCCCAATCATCAGTATCTTTTAAAGATTCTGCATATTCTATTAGCGCAATTTTACTTTTTAAATTGTCTTGCTGCTCACCCTTTTCTTCCTTATAAAAAACATTTTTAGCAGCATTAAATTTCTTTGTCGCTTTTTTAAATTTTTGCCAAAGCTCTTCACTTTTAGAATAAGGCAACTTACCAGCATTAAAGTATTTCTGTCTTAACTCTTCAATATCTTTAATGGTTTTTTGCCAATCATTATGCGTTTTATTATTAGAGGTATCATACGCCTCAATCACTGCAATTATTTCTATCTTTTCATCAATAATTCCTTGATATTTAGAACGCATTTCTTTGAAATAATCGTGTCTTTTATCATGAATTTTTTTAGTTGCTGCACTAAATTTTTTCCAAATTTCTTCACGCATTTCTTTCGCTACAGGTCCTACATCTTCTTTCCAAGACTTATGTAATTCTTGTAATTCATTAGAAGCAAAATTAACATCTACCTCATCTCCTAAAGCTTCTGCTTTTCCTATGATTCTTAATTTTTCTTCTAAATTATGTTTAAAATCTAAATCTCTAAAATCGTTACTTAAATGCAGTAAGTCATAAAAACGTTCTACATGATGATGATAGGTTTTCCAAGTATCATTATAATGACTTTTTGGTACAGCACCAGTTGAACGCCAAGAATCTTGAATTGTTTTAAAATTATTATACATTGTAGAAGTGTCTGCTTCTTCAATTAAAAGCTTTAAACTCTCAATTACTAGTATACGTTTTTCTAAATTTTCCTTTAATTGTCTTTCTATATTATTATAATAAGCATCTCTTTGCTTTTTATATTCTGATAATAATTTATTGTATTCTGCTTTTAAAGGGCTAGAAAACTGAAAATCGATAGAGTTACCTCCTTCTTCAAGAAAAGCTGCTTTTTTTTCTGCTAATAATGCTCCGAATTTTTGGTTAAATGCATTTTTAACAGCATCTACTTGCGATTTTATTTTCTGAACAGCATTCTCTTCAATAGTCTTTTCTAAAGTGGAAACCAATTCTTCTAAAGTGCATACAGAATAATCTACAACAGGAGCTTCTTCTTCTTTCGCTTCTGATTTTTCAGCTTTTTCAGCTACAGATTTTTCAATTTCATCAACAGCTTCAGTAGTTTCATCAACAGTTTCAGTAGTTTCTTTAGCTTCTTCAATAGTTTCTTCAACTATCTCTTCAACTATTTCTTCCGTTTCAGAAGAAACTTCAGCTCCTTTTTCTTCAGCTATTACTTCGTTTTTCTCAACGTTTTCTTCATTATTATCTAACATGTCTACAATGTTTAAGGTCGTTTATAATACTATAATTATATTGCCCATAAAGATACAGACAACTTATAAAAGCTACAAGTTTACTTGGCAACTATATTTTAGGGCAATTTAACGTCCGTTATTCCAAATTCTCCAAGATTCTTCTGCCTGCAGTTCTAGCATTTCATATCCGTTTTTAATAGTCGCTCCTTTTTCTTTTCCTTTGGATAGAAAAGTAGATACTTCTGGATTGTATATTAAATCGAATAGCAAATGTTTATCCGTTAAATATTGATAAGGAATATTAGGACATTTTTCTATATCTGGTGAAGTCCCCAAAGGTGTACAATTCACAATTACGACATGTTTTTGAAGCACTTCTTGTGTTAAACTATCGTAAGAAATTTCTTTTTTCCCTTCCGGATTTCTAGAAACAAATTTATATTTAATCTTATTCTTTTTCAAAGCAAAAGCAACCGCTTTAGATGCTCCGCCTGTTCCTAAAATTAATGCTTTTTTATGATGCTTTTTAAGCAAAGGGGTTATTGATTTTTCAAAACCTACAACATCAGAATTATATCCTTTTAAGTTTCCTCTTTTAGTAAACTTTATCGTGTTTACAGCCCCTATTTTTTTAGCAGTGACATCTAACTTATCTAAATACTTGATTACTTCTTCTTTGTAAGGAATCGTTACATTAATACCTCTTAAGTTTTTTTCCTTGCTTATTATTGAAGGGAAATCTTCTATCTGCTGAATATCAAAATTTACGTATTTATTTTTTTTAAAGTTTAATTCTTTAAACTTTTCGGTAAAATATCCTTTAGAAAAAGAATAGGAAATATTTTTCCCTAACAATCCAAAAACGCTACTTTTTTCTTCTTTCATAATAATCTATTGCTAAAATTAAACCAACCCCAAATAAAATAAAAAAGATCGCTAAAAACGTTTCTATGCTAAATAGCTCTGGCAAGTAGCGTTCGTAATTTTCAACTATTTTATTTCCTTTTTGATCAAATAGAAAATTTCCATTATCAGTCACATAAATTTTATTTTTCCATGGCCAAACAACCCCTAAAGAGCCTGTTATAAAACCAATAAGAATTGCGTTTACAATTTTATTCCAACGTTTTAAAACATAGCCTAAAACATGTGAAATAGAAACCAAACCAAAAGCAGAACCTCCAGTAAAAATAGCAATAATTTTTAAATATCTTATTTTAATAGGATCTGATAAAACCTCAAAATCACCAGAAAGAAGACTTGTAAAAACATGTAATAAAACATTTACAGAGTCTACTAAAAGCAGCACATAGTTACCTAATAAAATTAAGATAAATGAGCCAGAAAGCCCTGGAAGTGTCATTCCAGAAACACCAATAATTCCGCAAATAAATACAAACCAAAGATTGTCATTTTCTTTTGCTGGCGTTAAAAAACTAATCCCTAAACCAAGCGTTACTCCAAAAATCAGGAATAGAAAACTTTTTCTATTCCACTTTCCAAAATCTTTTCCAATATAATAAATAGAGCCAACTATCATCCCAAAAAACCAACTCCAAACATAGAGTTCATAATGTTTTAAAAAGTAGTCTAAGATTAGAGATGCACTAAAATAACTGAACATACTTCCAGACATTATTAGTACTATAAATTGAGAATTTGTGTACTGAAGAAAACTTTTAAACCGGCCGTTAAAAAGCAACTTAAAAGCAATTAAATTTATTCTTTTAAAAGAAAAAATCAACTCTTCATAAAAGCCAATAACAAAAGAGACTGTTCCTCCGGAAACCCCAGGGACTTTATTAGCAACCCCCATTATTACCCCTTTAAAAAAAAGGATTATTTTTTGCTTAAATGTTTTTTCTTTTTGCATTTATTATTTCTTGACAGCTAGTTTTTCCATCATTAAAATTAACAAAAAACCAACAACTATCAAACCAACTGCCATCGTTAACTCTGCATCACCCTCAAAAGAAAAAGGAGAAACACTTTGCTGATTAAAGGCTACTTTAATTCCATGAGAATTTGTGCGCCAAGTTAAGGTTTCTTTCCAAGGCCATATTTTATTTAAGGAACCTATAATAAAACCGGTTAAAACTGCTAATGTGTAATTTTTATAATTGGCAAATAACCATTTTAAAATTTTTGAAAAAGACAGCAAACCAACAATTGCTCCTAAAAAAACGACAGCGACTGTTTTATAATCTCTATCGGTTACAGCTGATAAAATGGGTTTATAAGCTCCTAATAAAACCATTATAAATGCGCCTGATATTCCTGGTAAAATCATTGCACAAATCGCTATTGCACCTGCTAAAAACATAAATAACAAAGATGAATTTTCAGAAACTAACGGGTTTAATGTCGTAATGTAATACGCTAAAAAAGCGCCTAAAACTAAGACTAAGACAGCAAGAAAGTTCCATTTTGAAATTTGCTTTGCGATATAAATAACACTAGCCAATACCAACCCAAAAAAGAAAGACCACAATAAAATCGGTTCGTTTTCTAACAAGTATTTTATGGCTTTTGCTAAAGAAATGATGCTTATAAAAATCCCTACAAAAAGTGACAATAAAAAATTACCATTTAATTGTCTCCAAGCAGCTTTAAATCCATCATTTTTTAAAGTTTTAAATAGGTCTAAATTTACATTGCTAATAGAACCTAGCAATTCTTCGTAAATCCCAGAAATAAAGGCTATTGTACCTCCTGAAACTCCTGGTACAACATCTGCAGCACCCATCGCCATTCCTTTAAGCCCAATAACAATATAATCTTTAACGTTCCTACTCATTTTGAATTTGATTTTAAGAAACGAAGATAATGGATTTTTGCAGAAAAATGGAAATGTAGTTTTTAATTTGGTTTGTTTCTAAACTTAAAAAATGTAGCTTCGCTAACTTCTGATATAAATCATTTAAACGACGTAATATCAGCGTTAACGTTGTAAGTAATTAAAATTAATCATTATGAGAAAAAATAGCACTTTTTTGTTATTATTCGTTATTTCTATTGTATCATTTTACTCTTGTAATGTAAATGAAACTATCGTTGAAAGTGAAGCAATAAGTAGTTTAGTTTATGGTGAATGGATTCCTGAAAAAAATATTCGAGTATGTTCTTCTGGTAATGATGAAATTATTATCCTTGATGATTGTACACAAAATACAAGATTAAATTTCACTAATAGTGATTTTAATTGGAAGATATATTCATCAAATAACACAGGTTGTGAAAATGTGTTAAATTACCTTGGAACTTATGAATTAATTGAGGAAGAAAATAACTTAAGCCTTTGGAAATATAATAGCAATGGTGAATTGATTCGATATTACACTTATTTAGTTTTAATAGACAAAAACACATTATATTTAGGCAATCCTTCTACTTGTAATTGTGACGGAGATTATGACCAAATAAGACAATATACAGAATACTCAAGAGTCGTAACGGAAGAATAAATACTGACAACATTGACTGTAATTAATATGGGTTAGGTAATTAACACAAAGCTTATTGCTTTTATCTACTCCATCGCTTTTTTATAATCTTTTAAAAGCTTTTGCACTTTCTTATTATCCAAAACTATTGGATAGGTTTCTTTTAAAATTACATGATAATCGTAATCTATTTTTAACCCAGAAATTAAATGGTTAAAGCCATATTTTTCTTTGTTTAAAACAAAAAACAAACCTGCTAATCTGTATTCTATTTCAGCAGAATCTTTATATTTTTTTTGCGCTTTAAATAATACAGCAACCGCGTCATTAAATTCACCTAAAAAAGATAAAACATCTGTTAAAGCAATAAAAACCTCTAATGCATCGTCACCTAAAGTCAAACATTTTTCAAAACCAGAAACAGCTTCTTCAAAAAAGTTGAGCTTTAATTTAATTTCTGAATATCGTCTCCAATACGAAGTATTATCCTCATCAATTTTTAACGCTTTCGAAATATAATATGCTGCTTCTTCATAGTTGCCTTCATTATAATGCAAATTGGTTAGTAAAACCCAACCTCTATCTAATAATGGATCTTCATGAACTGCTTTTTTATAGTATGAAATTGCAGCTTCATATTTTTGTAGTCTTTCATAACACTCCCCAATTCTAACATAGACAAATGCTGTTGGATCGTCTAATTCTAATGTAATTAAATAATTATCAATTGCTTCTTGATAGCGTTCTAACGCTTCTAATGTTTTTGCTTTTTCTAAATAACCTCCAATAAAAGATTCATCAATTAAAACAGCATAATCGAAAGAAGATAAAGCTTCATTATACCTCTCTAATATAAAATATTGTCTTCCTAATTGATGCCACGCAACTTCACAATAAGGATTTATATCAATATAATTATTCAAATAAACGACTGCTGCTTCATGCTTTTTTTCCATATCAAAACAATACACAACATTATAAAGAGCAGAATAATCTTCATAATCTACTTCTAAACATTTCGAAAAGTTTAAACGTGCATTGTCAAAATTGTCTAAATACAAATATTCCATTCCTAATAAAGACCAAACATCTACCTTATCTTCTGTTAAAGTTAATGCTTTTTCTAAATTAATAATTGCTGCTTTATGATTTCCTGATTTAGAATTAATGGTTGCTTTTTGAATAAAAACTTCATCATTATTTGGTTCTAATCGCTCAATTTTCCTAAGCAAAGAAGTAGCTTTATCTAACTCACCCTCAAAAACATACATCTCTACTTTCAGTAGTTTTAAATCTACAGATTGTGGATGCTGATCTAAACCAAGTTTTACTGCTTTTTTTGCTAATGAGTGTTTACCAACATCTAAATAATGGACAATAATTTCCTCGAACTCAACTAAGTCAAAAAAATAGACACTGTTGGTTTTTAGCATGGATTCAAATTTCGTTAAAGACATAACTTATGGATTTGAATTATAATATAAAAGTAATACAACTCGTAAAGTCCATTTTAAAAAGCGCTTTTTGTTTTCAACAATTTAATTAACAAGAAAATCCAGCAATCGTTTGACCAATAAATAAAAAACAACAACTTATTTATAGTCTTAAATTTTGCACATACGTTTATTTACCCTAATTTTGATTTTCAACAACTATCAACTAAAATTTGATAGGTTTCTTATGAGCCGAAAAACCTTACTTAACTCAAAAGATATTGAAATTATTCTTCACAGATTAGCTTGTCAGTTAATTGAAAATCATAATGATTTTTCTGACACAGTCTTAATTGGCTTACAACCAAGAGGATCTTTTTTAGCAAACAGATTAGCAGATTTATTAAAAAACCATTATAATATTAAAGACCTAAAGTTGGGTTTATTAGATATTACTTTTTATAGAGATGATTTTAGAAGAAGAGACGCACCTTTAGCAGCAACTTCAACTGAAATCGATTTTTTAATAGAAGACAAAAAGGTTGTAATTATTGATGATGTATTGTTTTCTGGGAGAAGTATTAGAGCTGCATTAACTGCAATTCAATCTTATGGAAGACCCGAAAATATTGAGTTATTAGTTTTAATAGACAGACGATTTAGCAGACATTTACCTATTCAGCCTAATTATAGAGGCAGACAAGTAGATGCGATTAATGAAGAACGAGTTTTAGTTTCTTGGAAAGAGACCAACAAAAAAGACGCAGTTTACATAGAGCAAACATAGTATGGATAAATTAAGTGTAGAGCATTTATTAGGCATAAAATATCTGAATGCAAATGATATTGATCTTATTTTTAGAACTGCAGATCATTTTAAAGAAGTTATCAATAGACCTATAAAAAAGGTTCCTTCGTTAAGAGATATCACGATTGCTAATTTATTTTTTGAAAACAGCACAAGAACAAAACTTTCTTTTGAACTTGCAGAAAAAAGACTTTCTGCAGATGTAATTAATTTTTCTGCTGGGCAATCATCCGTTAAAAAGGGAGAAACGCTAATAGATACCGTTAACAATATTTTATCTATGAAAGTAGATATTGTTGTGATGAGACATGCAAGTGTTGGTGCAGGTGTTTTTTTATCAAAACATGTAGATGCAAAAATTATAAATGCGGGTGATGGAACACACGAACATCCAACACAAGCTTTATTAGATTCTTATTCTATAAGAGAAAAACTAGGTTCTGTAAAAGGAAAAAAAATAGTTATTGTTGGTGATATTTTACACTCAAGAGTTGCTTTATCAAACATATTTGCCTTGCAATTACAAGGCGCACAAGTTAAAGTTTGCGGCCCAACTACATTAATACCCAAATACATTTCTAGCTTAGGCGTTGAAGTAGAAACCAACCTTAAAAAGGCTTTAGAATGGTGTGATGTTGCCAATGTATTGCGTGTACAGCACGAAAGAATGGATATTAAATATTTTCCTTCAACACGAGAATACACTCAACTTTTTGGAATCAATAAAGACCTTTTAGACAACCTTGGTAAGAAAATTGTGATCATGCATCCTGGCCCAATAAATAGAGGTGTTGAAATTACAAGTGATGTTGCAGATTCTGATGATTCAATTATTTTAAATCAGGTAGAAAATGGTGTAGCTGTAAGAATGGCGGTTATTTATTTATTAGCGCAACAAATTAAAAGGTAAAGCGATGCTTATAGAAAAGAAAGAAAAATACACACTTATTTCTTCGGATGAAAATCCTTTTTCAGAATTTTATAACGCCTTTTCAAAAAAAGAAAATGGTTTAGATAAAGAAAATTTAATACTACATATCTTTAATAAAATCAACATTTCTAAAGATGATTATTTACTACTTTTAAGTGTTACTCAACAACAAAAAGAAAATGGCACATCATTTGTTATGGTATATAATACTATAAATATTGATGATTTTCCTGAAAATTTTAATATTGTTCCTACACTAATTGAAGCAGAAGATATTATAGAAATGGAAGCAATGGAAAGAGAATTAGGATTTTAAAAACTCCAAAATGGTAAGAAAATTACTTTTTATTCTGATTTTAACAATTTCCTCAATTGGGTTTTCGCAAGAAAAATCAATTGAAAAACTATCTGCGGTTCCTAATCCGTTTACAAATTCAACAAAAATCACTTTTAAATCTATCGATAATTCACCTGTAATTTTTACAGTAAAAAATATTTTGGGTAAAACTGTTTTCAAAAAAAGCTTAAAAACAGCAGCAGGCAATAATTTAATTCCTTTTTATAAAGGAAATTTAAAAACCGGAATGTACATCTACTCAATACAAAATAAAGACCAAATTATCTCTAAACGTTTTGTCATAAAATGAGTCTAAGCCTAACAATTTTAGGATGTCATTCTGCGACTCCGCGTGTAAATGCATTTCCAACTTCACAATATTTAGAGATAAACAACAGTCATTTTTTAATTGATTGTGGTGAAGGCACACAACGTCAAATGCGGAAATACAAAGTTGGTTTTTCTAAAATTAACCACATATTTATTTCTCATTTACATGGAGATCATTTTTATGGATTGGTGGGTTTACTGTCTACTTATGGTATTTTAAGTAGAGAAAAAGAATTGCATATTTATGGCCCAAAAGGCATCAAAGAAGTGACTCTTTTACAGTTGAAAATCTCTCATTCTCATGCACAATATCCTCTAATTTTTCACGAATTAACATCCAAAGAAAGTGAACTTATTTTTGAAGATGATAAAGTTTCTGTAAGAACAATTCCCTTAAACCATAGAGTCTATACTAATGGATATTTGTTTACAGAAAAAGAAGAACCTAGAAAATTACACATGCAAAACATCAGCAATTATGAAGAAATTGATAAAGCTGATTATCTAAATATTAAAGCTGGCAAAGATGTTGTTTTATCAACTGGAGAAATCGTGCCAAATTCTGAATTAACGTTACCTCCAAGGAAACCTTTAAGTTTTGCTTTTTGTAGTGATACAAAATACAAACCCGATATTATTCCTATTATTAAAAATGTAGATTTGTTATATCATGAAGCTACTTTTTTATCTGACAGAGAGGATTTAGCTAGAAAAACAAAACACGCAACTTCTAAACAAGCTGCTCAGATTGCTAAAGATGCTGAAGTTGGTCAACTAATTATTGGTCATTATTCTGGGAGATATAAAGATATTTCTTTGTTTCAAGAAGAAGCAAAAGAGATTTTCGAAAATACTGAATTAGCAGAACCTGGTAAAGTTTTTAAAATTTAATTTATAGTTATTTTAGTACTGATTTGTTGACAATAAAACCAAGGTACACGCAACTTCAGTTTCAATATTTTTTTCTTGCAACAGTTTTTCAAACTCCATGTTTTCTGTCCCAGGATTAAAAATTACTCTTCTTGGCTTTAAATTGATAACATAATCATAGTAAGCTTCTTGCCTTTTAGGGTTAAGGTATAAAGTAACAGTGTCTATATTTTTATAGTCTTGCATTTCATCCTCAATAGTAACATTTAAAACCTTTCCTTTTCTTACCCCTAAAGCAGTAACTGGCACTTTTTTATCTACCAACCTTTTGATTGCAATATTGGAGTATCTATTAGGATTTGTTGATGCTCCAAGAACTAGCGTTACATTTTCCATTTGCAAATAATTATGTTAAACATGATTAATACTTATTACAAATGTAAGAATTGAAGCGACTATTTTAGAAAAACAACTAAATTATTTTACATATCAGTATAATACAATTCCATCTTTTCTTTTACAGCATTAAAAAATGCCCTTCTTATCTTTAAATTTATAATACTTCTTCTGAATTCTCCTGCACAATTAGACAAAAATAAATTAATAGACCTAGGTAATAACCATGTACCTTATTTGAAAACAAAAAACCGAAGCAAATTTGCTTCGGTTTTTTAATTTTATTAAAAATACGTTTTCAATATTACCAACGAATTATAACAGAACCCCAAGTAAAACCACTACCAAAAGCAGCTAAAACAACCAAATCATTGTCTTTTATTTTACCTTGTTCCCAAGCCTCTGTTAGCGCTATAATTACAGATGCAGCAGTTGTATTACCATATTTCATAATATTATTATGCACCTTATCATCTGCTAATCTAAATTTCTTTTGAATAAATTGCGAAATACGTAAATTCGCTTGATGCGGAATTAACATATCTATATCTTCTTTCTCTAAATTATTTGCAGCTAAACCTTCTACAATTGCTTCAGAAAAACGAGTAACCGCATGTTTAAAAACAAACTGACCATTCATATAAGGGAAATAAGAAACATCCTCAGGGTCATTATTCTCTAAAATTTCTGGAACCCATCTTTGTGTCGACGGTCCTTCTAAAACTAATTCTTTGGCATGTTTCCCTTCCGAATGTAAGTGAGAAGATAAAATTCCTTTCCCTTTTTCTTCACTTCTTGATAAAACTGCAGCTCCTGCTCCATCACCAAAAATTACGGTAACACCTCTACCTCTTGTAGATCTTTCTAAACCTCCAGAATGATTTTCTGATCCAATCACCAAAATGTTTTTATACATTCCTGTTTTTATAAATTGGTCAGCTACTGACATTGCATAAATAAAACCAGAACATTGGTTACGCACGTCTAATGCACCTATTGTTGGCATATCTAACATGTCTTGCACTTGCACGCCTCCTCCAGGAAAATACATATCCGGACTTAAAGTTGCAAACACAATAAAATCAATATCATCTTTTGTTAAACCAGCTCTCTCGATAGCAATTCTAGAAGCTTTTGCTCCCATTACAGCAGTTGTATCTTCAGTTTTTGGATCAATCCATCTACGTTCTTTAATCCCAGTTCTCTCTTGAATCCATTCATCTGAAGTTTCCATAAATTCCTTTAAGTCATTATTGGTAACAACATTTTCAGGAACATAATAGCCAAGACCTGTAATTTTTGAATTATACATAATATTCTTTGTGATTTTTTATTTTATTCATAAAATTGAACTATCAAACATACTAATAAATTTATATATTTACAATAACAATATTAACTAACTCGTAATTCTATTTTCCTATGAACAGAAAAGATTTTTTATCACTCTCAACTAAAGCAGCCGTTTTTTTAGGTGTATCTACTGCTGTTTCTTGTAAAGAAGAAACCTTAGAAAAAACCAATAATCTACTTCATAAAACGGCCAAAGGAACTGCATTTGGCTTAACCGCTCCTAAAATGGAAAATGTAAGAGTCGGTATTATTGGTGCTGGAAATAGAGGGCAAACACTAATTCAGATGTTTGATTGGTTAGTAAAAAACAACAATGCGACTATTGTTGCTATTTCTGATTTAAAGAAAGAAAAAACGGATAAATTAAATGCGCATCTTCAAAAAACACATAATACCACTGCGGATGCATATTTTGGTAATCCTGATGAGTGGAAAAAAATCGCTGATAGAGATGATATTGATTTATTAATTATTGCGACTCCTTGGGAAATGCATACAGAAATGTGTTTGTACGGAATGGAAAAAGGAAAACATGTTGCTTCGGAAGTGCCTATTGGATATACTTTAGAAGATTGCTGGAAATTGGTTGAAACTGCAGAAAGAACTCAGAAACATTGTATGATGATGGAAAACTGCTGTTTCAACAATGAAGAATTATGGGTTTTAAACATGATAAATCAAGGTGTTTTTGGTGATTTAACACATGCCGAAGGCGCTTACATTCATGATTTAAGAAAACATTTATTAGATGAAACGTATTATGAAGATCAATGGCGCATAAAACATCATTTAAAAAAAGATGGAAACTTCTATACAACGCATGGTTTAGGGCCAATTAGTCAATATATGGATATTGGTAGAGGAGATACTTTTGATCATGTGGTGTCTATGAGTTCTCGTGAAAAAGGATTGAGTGATGCTGCAAAACGTGCGGGAATTGATAAATTCTCTGACGTAAAATGTGGAGATATGAATACAACCATGATTAAAACCAAACTAGGTAAAACAATTATGTTACAGTTCGATGTGCATTCTGGTAGACCTTATGACAGGTTAAATACAGTTGTGGGAACAAAAGCTGTACATGAAGGATATCCATCTAAATTATACCTTAATGAAGATGAATTATCTTGGGGAGGACATAGATGGCTTGAAAAAGAAAAGTACGCTGAATACCGAGAAAAATACAATCATCCTCTTTGGAGTAAATTAAAAACACAAATTTCTGATAACTCTGTGGGTCATGGAGGAATGGATTTTGTAATGATTTTCAGACTAATTAGATGTTTAAATAAAGGTTTACCTTTAGATATAAATGTGTATGACAGTGTTTTATGGAGTGCAATTACACCACTTTCTGAACTTTCTGTAGCACAAAACAGTACTTCAATTAAGGTACCAGATTTTACTGGTGGAACTTGGAAAAACAAGAACAAAACAGAAATGTTGAGAGATATTTAATTCCTTATTAGGAATTTTACGCATCATATAATCAGAAATTTGAGTAATAGATAAAGGTGGTTTTATACTAAGGTTCGCAAAAATCATAGAACCCTCTTTATCTATTGCATCTGATTTATTCTACTATAATAGAACTTTCTAAAATAAGCGCTATTTTTTTATACAGCATACTTTTTTCTGCTTCTTCTTTTCTTTCTTCTATAAAAGAAAATCAAAATGAAACCAATTCCTCCGCAAAAAAGCAATGCCTTTTTAATGACTTTTACTTTAAATTTACGCCCTACTTCTTTCATCAAGTCATAATCTTCTGCCATTTCAAGAACATTATTATCAGAAGCATATGTTTCATATTCTATTAATAGTTCCTTAAATATTTCAGGTAAAGATTCAGATAGATCTGTCGTTTCTCCTGGATCATTTTTTAGATTATACAATCGCCATTTAAAATCGCCATAAGGAGGTCCATTTCTTGTGATTTTCATATCTCCTCTAAATAAAGCAGCATGTCCAGCGGCTTCAATACCTATTACTTCATTTTCTTCATACACATAATCTGATTGATTCTGTATATATGGTTGAAGTGTTTTACCAGTATATGATTTTGATAAAGATGGAGCACCTTTTATATTTGCGATGTCTAAAATTGTTGGGGTAATATCGGTTACAAAAGAAATAGCGTCTTTCTTTTGTCCTTTAGGTATGTTTCCACCAGAAATAATTAAAGGAACTCTTAAACCTCCTTCACCTGCATAAAACTTAAAAAAAGAGTTTGGTGAAGCTGCTGCACTTGCAAATTCTGGTCCAATAAAGTTCCAAGATTTTTTTTCTCCTAAAGTCTCATAATCCCTATTATAACCAACAAGTTTCAACCATAAGTTCATACCTGCAACAAGAGTAGGGTCACTCGCTTCTGGCCCATTATCTGAAGTAATTATAAAAACAGTATTCTCTAACTTTCCTTTTTTACTTAAATACGTCATGTATCTACCAATATGAAAATCCATCGCTTCTAACATTGCAGCATTTACAGCCATTGCTTTTGATTTTAGCTTTTGATTTTCTTCGGATAAATCTTTCCACTTACTTAATTTAGGCAGCATGTTTCCTAATGTCGCATTCTTAGGAATTAACGCGAGTTCTTTTGCTTTTTCAAAACGACGTTGACGTAAAACATCCCAACCTTCATCATAAACTCCTTCATATTTTTGAATAAATTCTTTTGGAGCTTGTACCGGTACATGTATTGCTTGAAACGCTAAATAGGCAAAAAACGGAGATTCTTTGTTTGGTTCTTCTTCCATAAATTGCATCATTTCATCAACAAAATTTCTAGAAGAATAAAAATCTTCTGGAAGGTTTATCGCTTTACCATCCTTAAACCATTTTGGTTTAGATTGCGTTGGTAAATAGGCTTTATGGTCATAATTATCTGCTCCTGATGCGTCTAAAATATAACTTCTATTAAAACCTCTTTTTGTAGGCAATGTTTTTTCTGTATGACCTAAATGCCATTTCCCTGTAATGTACGTGCTATAGCCATTTTCTTTTAACTGTGTCGCCACCGTTTTAATGCTGTCATTTAAAATTCCTTCGTAACCAGGTTCTTCTACTTGATCCGGAGGTAAAAATAATGGTAAGTTAGGAACACCTGTTAAATGACTATCGTAACCCGTTAGCAACATTGCTCTTGAAGGAGCACAAGAAGGCGATGTGTGGTAATTGGTAAACATGGTTCCTTGATGTGCCAGTTTATCAATATTTGGTGTATTTGCCTCACCTCCATAAGCGCCAAAATCCATCAAAGCAGAATCGTCTACTAAAATGAGTACAATGTTTGGTTTTGTTTCAGAATCTTGGGAATATATTACATTTCCTAACAGTATTGAAAACAGAAATAAAAGAATATTTTTTTGATTGACTTTCATAAAGACGTGAATGTATTAACTTTTATAAACCACTGCATTACAATGCATTCCTGCTCCAACTGAAGCAAACACATAGGTTTGATTTTTTTCTAATTTGAACCCTTCCATTTTGTTATTATTGACCAAATCGAACAATGTTGGAATGGTCGCTACAGAAGTATTTCCTAAAAACTCAATACTTATAGGAATCTTACTTGCATAATTTTCATCATCAACATCATACAGTTTCATTAAGTTGCTCGCAATTACTTTTAACATTTTTCCATTGGCTTGATGAAAGAAAAAATAATCAACATCTTTTGGATTTATACTCACTTTATCCATCGCCTGTTTAATTACTTGTGGCAACCAAGTTGTTGCATATTTATATACTTTTTTACCATTCATCTTAAAGTAACAATCCCCAGAAATCTCTTTATTCAATGAACTTCCCATTGTAATATTATGTAAATCGTTTTCTGTATGAGAAAATGATGCGTGAGATATAATGCCTTTATTAGGGTCAGAATTGAAAGAAATAATTGTAGCTCCACAACCATCTGCCATCAGCAAAGAATCTAAATCATGTGGATCTAATAGTCTAGATGCTACTTCTAAACCAGACACCAATACATGCTTTGCTTCTCCGCTAGCAATTAATCGGTTTGCTTGAATTACTCCTTGTAACCAACCAGGACAGCCAAATAAAATATCATACGCAATACATTGATGATTTGTAATTTCTAATTCATTTTTTAAAACAGCTGCTAAGTTTGGTACTGTATGAAAAATCCCGTCCTTATTTGGAAGCATATTTCCAGAATTATGCGCAACGATAATAGCATCTAATTCATTTTTATCAATACCTGAATTTTTTAGTGCCTTTTTACTGGCATCAAAAAGAATATCTACAGATTGTTCTTCTTTACCTATAAAACGTCTTTCTTTAATACCAGAAATTTCTTCTAACTTTTTAATAACTTCTATTCCTGGTTTTGGGTTTTGTATACCGTCTTTAGTATAAAAAACGTTTTTAGAAAAATAGTCGTTTTTTATAATCTGACGAGGCATTGCACTTCCTGTTCCTGTAATTACACCTCCCATAAATTATCGCGTAAACTCTTTAAAATCTTTTGATGGATCGTAATCGTTATTTGTTTTAAGAGAATGCAATTCACTTCGTGGATCTTTAGATCTTACAAACGGAAATAGCAGTTGTACATACCAAGGTTCATTCACCTGATTCCACGCTCCAAATCTAGTAGGGTATTTTCTTGTGATTTTTGCAGTACCAAATAAGACGTCCCAAAAGAAAAGTAAATTACCAAAATTACCATTTGGGTGAGAAATACCATCTTCTGCCGTTAAACCATGATGTGCATAATGTGTACTTGGCAACGATATCGTACGTTCAATAACCCAAGCAATTGGATGTAATATTTTGTATTTGAATAAAAACCGATCCCAACGTGTTTCGCTATGAGCTAATAAAATAAAAATCAATTTTATTGGAAGGTAAAACAAATATACATACCCCATTCCTAAATAAATAAGCAAGCCTGTAAACCATAAACCTGGCATTAAAGCATAATATAAAGTGGCATTTCTATACGTTACCATCACACCCATTTCTTGTACAACATGGTGTGGTCTGTGTAATTTCCATAACATTGGACTTACATGCGACAATCTATGCCACCAATACTGCGTCATATCATCCAACACTAAAAATGCCGCAATATGCCACCAAATAGACGTATTGATAAAGTAATCTTCTAAACCAGGAAACCAAGCTGTCATCCCCCAAACTACAGTAAGTAATATTGCAGGCTGAATTAAAGTTGGTAACGTTACCAAGCCTAAAATTTCTATGGCATAATCGTTTTTGGTTCTTTTATCATTATTAAAATACAAACCTCCTATTGCTTCTAAAATACCTAAAACCAATAAAAAAATTATTGGAACTAATTTACTTATGTGCTCTGCTTCCATTATTTAAAACCATTTAATTGTTAGATTAATCAGTGTCTCTTTAAAATTAGTATATGGAGGCATTAACATTTCTAAAGCGCCTGGTATATGTTGTTTTAAAACTCCTCTTGCATTCGAAAATTCTTGAAAACCAAACACACCGTGAGATTTTCCTATTCCGCTATTATTTGATCCTCCAAAAGGTAAATTATTATTAAAGAAATGAACCGCATTATTGTTTACACATGAACCACCTGCTCTAGTATTCTTTAAAATATGATTTACATTTTTATCTTTTTTACTATAAACATATAAAGCTAAAGGTTTTTCTTTTGAGTTAATCGTATCTATAACTTCCGAGATGTTTTTATACGAAATAATTGGTAAAACAGGACCGAAAATTTCATTTTCCATCACTTT
>Ga0308003_1000231_pt1 | contig 27462 bp, 34 predicted proteins | sample Neamet36_FD_203159 | JGI IMG/M metagenome (GOLD analysis project Ga0308003, IMG submission 203159) | Marine microbial communities from water near the shore, Antarctic Ocean - #36 | ecosystem: Environmental > Aquatic > Marine > Unclassified | place: Southern Ocean | collected 2014-06-06
TTTATTTGTTTATGTATTACATTGCCATTGGATCTTCCTCACCAGGTTCTCCGGCTTCCTTTGCTGCGGCTCTAGACTTATATGCCTCGTTTGCTGCTTTGTCATCTGGCGATAACTTTAAGTATCTATCAACTAAGAATTCCATATCAAAATATGGAGATTCTTCCATAGTAACTGGGTCAGTTTTAACTAGTGAATCCTGCATGCTTCCTATGAAATCAAGTCTCTTAACCATTATTTCCATTTGCTTTAATTCAGCAAACATGTTTTCTTCGTTATATTGTAACGATATTTGTGTTTTAAACCCTGCGTCATCTTTGAACTCTGGAAATTTAAGACACATTTGTAACCATAATGGTTTTACTAATATTTCCTGGAATGAACTTCTTAAACGTTTAATGAATTTAGCGAATTTGATTTCATCTCTGATCATTCCGTCTGCTTCCATTGCGAAGTCTCCTCCTCCATCCTCATACATAAATCTAGAGTATGGAATCTTTGAAACAGATTTAAGTTTATCTGTGAAATACTTTAATGATTCAGTGTCATTCAGTTCAGGTCCTTCTCCTCCCATTGTTTCAATCTCAGGTGATTCTCCGTCCTTGCTAGGTAACCAATACTCTTTATTGAATTGTAACATAGGTTTACCATTGGTTGTCAGAGAAGCACTGTCCCAATCAAAATCTACAACTTCCTTATAATTACTCATAAGTTGTGAAAGTGATTGTTTTGCTCTAGTCTTAGATTTTCCTCCAACCGGTATAATGAACTTCATTCTATATGATGAATTTGTAACTGCCCAGATAACTCTAGTATGTTCCATAATTCTCATCAGATTAAACGCTCTTACTAATCTTTCAAGATAAGAAACTCTAGATGCTGTTGTTATTGAAGAGTATGATATGTATACTACTTGAGAATCATACAGCTTTCTCTCCTTCATTGGATCATCTTTAAATTGGATCCATACCTTTTTACCATCTTCATGATTATATCCAGGTACTAATGTTATTGGGTCAATTTCTTTAAATCCGATGATCTCAGTCATTTCTGGATTATATATGATTTCGAATGACAAGTATCCGTCAATTAACCATTTCCTAAAGAAGTACCATGCAGATTGATCTGCGCTAAATCCAAAGTACTGATAGATATCTCTGTATGATTTATTAAGATATTTTTGAACTTCTTCTGAAACATCCATTCCGATTATCTCGGGATTTGCCATGAAATTCTTATTGTCAAAAACAATTGATTCATCACATAGGATATCTAATATATCTTCTATTTCATCGTGCTGTGCAAACTTTCTAAGCTCATCTCTTTTGCCTTGATATCCTTGATCAAAGAACGGTATGTTCTTTCGCATCGTAGTATCTGCCATGGAAAGAGCGGCGAATGCCCCATACATATCATCATTATCTAGACCCTGTGGATTCATTCCACCATATCCGAATTCATCTTCAATTGGTCCAATTGCCTGTGATTGTCTAAGTACTAAATCGTCGTAGTACATTCCGAATGAAGATAATTTCTTCAAGGTATCACTTAAGACGAATGGTTTCTTATTGGTACTCAGCGGTCCGTTTCTTCTTGGTACAAATCCTGCCATTGTATTATTATATTATTAATTTAGTTATATATTCCTTTTTAAATAGTCCCTGAACTGTGTTGCTATTTGCTGTGCGTTTGTTCCATTTAATTCCATGAAATCACATAACACTATTTCTGGCCATTTGGTGTAACCCACGACGGCTTGGTTCGTTTTTCTAGATGGTATATATTGTCTGAGTGCAAAATCACACCCATGCTTTTTTAAATAAGCCTTCATCCCATCATATGTTATCCTAAGTGGTTTGTCAGTTATCACGTTAGAGCCTGGTTTAAATGCAGACATTGGCATCTTAGTATATAAGTCATCCAGTAACTGCTCCTTAACATTGCTAGGAAGTAAGTTCAAATTTACTCCAAAATCATTGCTCCCTATACCTTCTACTGCAAGTACTACTGGGTTTTCATCAAACCATGGTAATGTATTTTCATATTTCGGTTTGTATCCGAATACATATATCTTCCCTGTGTCGAATCGTTTCCTAGTGACTGCTGCTTCCTTGATTGCTCTGTTCTCAATGCCCTCACTGAACCATTTCTCAGAATATCTAATTGCCTTAGTCCTTCCTCCATGTTCCTTTGTAAGTTCCTTGATTCTTTTCTTAATGTAACCCATTCTTTATTGTATCTTCGGTTAGGACTATAAATTTCCAGTTTAGTTCCTCTGCAAATTGCTTAGCCGCATTATATTTGTCCATGTTCTTGACGTATTGTTCAGCAAGGAACCTGTATGATTCAATTGCCTTCTTTGTCATCTTAGTGGGTGGTTTCGGTTTCTGTATCTGTGCCTTTGGTTTTATTTCAACCAAGAACTCCTCGTTACTCCCATCCTGTTTTAATATTCTGAAGTAGAAATCAGGATAGTAAGTTCTCTGTTTGTTTCCCTGTCTTGACCAATATTTGATTGACACAGGTTCACTTGACCACAATACTACCTTATCATTAATATCACACCAAATCATAAACTTGTATTCCCAGGAGCTCCTATATATTATAGGGAGTGGTCCAGCATACTTTTCAGGATTCTTTGGGTTGAAATATCCCTGTTTGAATTTTGAATTTTTTGTTGGTTTGAGATTCTTGATTGACATTATATCGAGTATATTCCTGTGCTTTCGCCATCACCACCTGATGAACTATCAATAGATATGGTTCCTTTGTATTTCTGAGGATGTATTTTATTCCATCCCTTGGCATAGCCTCGTTTTGCAATTTCTGTAAAGTATGCGAATGCGTTCGGATAGTCGGGGTTGAAGTTTTTCCAGTATTTTAATAAATCTAGCATTGCAAACTGGAGACAATCATTTCGATCGTCACTGCTTACATAATGCATTTTTAGGATTGCTCGTTCCGCCAATAGTATTAACATCTTTTCTGCGACGGGGGTCAATGCTCCTGAATCCTTTGATTCCGACATTGCCGTGTGCAGATCTTTGTTGTTTAGATAGTTTTTCTTTTTAGCCACGTTATTTCATTTATTATGTTTAATTTATACTAATTATATGAAAATGAATGGGTTTGTTTCATTCTATGTAAATAGTATAATTTTGCTAAACTAGAAAAGGGACCCGTTAGGATCCCTTTAATTTAATGATATGTTATATTAGATATTATGCGTTTAAATTAGAAATCTTAGATTCCCATACTTTAATTTCAGTATTGATTAAGTTTTCTGCTTCCTTGATTGTTGAATCATTTCTGTCAGCCTCTGATAATAATCCCTTCTGATCCTTTAAAAATGTGATCATTGATTCATACGTTGCAATGTCTTTACTGTCCTTTGCAATTTTTACAGATTCTCCAGTAAGCATTTCGTTTAAGAATGAGTGTGCAGATTCTCCAGTTTCGTTAGTAACATATTCTGATGCTTCGTTTGCGTTAGCTGCTTTAAAGAATTTAGCAATACTATTTCCTTTATTGAATCTCGAAACAAATATATCTTCATTGATTTTAAATAAATCAACAGTTGTATTGTTTCCTTCATAACATGCTGCAAAATCAAGAGTAACTAAGTTCTCTATTAATGATGGAATTGACTCAAACAAATCAGCGATATGCTTTTCGTTATATCTAACAAGTCCTGCAGATAATACATGATTAGCGAATGTATTTCCTTCAATTGACATTGTATTATGTTGGAATTTGTTTTCGTTCATATTATATATGAATTTGCTAGTTCCATGAAACCATTTAATAGTGTCGTTGTTGAATTCGAAAGATTCGAATGCACTTATTGTTTTGTTTAATGTTGAGTTATTAGAAACTTCAACTTCGTTAATTTCAGATTCGTTCATTTCAAAAACTCTTCCGTTTACGTAAAACTGAAAAGACTCTCCTACTTTAGCGAATGGTGCAAGAATATTAGTTGTCATATTATTTATTTTAATTTATTTCTTTTGTTATATATCTTTGTTAATTTTGTTTCTTGGTATATGTACCATCAATATCCTTAGTGTCGATTTGGTTAGCCTCAGTTTCTACAATATTTGTTTTAATTTCAAACATTCGGTTAGCGACATGTTTTTCATTAGTAAAGTCAAATGATGGGATAAATGAATTGACATCGATTGGAATAGTGATTTTGTATTGTTCTTTATCCTCGAATGTAAATTCAAGAGGACGTTCCATTGTGTAGTCATCTGGCATTGCATAATATGATGCAATTCGATATGTACCTTCATTCAGGTGCCCTACTTCTACATTGAAATAGTTTGATTTGTATAATTTCTTTATAATAGATTCAGTTAACTTGAAAGAATCAAGAGTGGATGATACTAAAATTTCTATGTCGAAACTCATTGTGATTGGTATCATATCAAACTCAGCCGCGTATCCTTCCATTGCTCCCTGTTCATTCATTTTCGTATAATTTCCAACCGTTCGTTTGTTGACTAGCTTTGCTGAATCGATTGCTACTGAATTTAACTTAGCTACTCCCCTTGGAACAGCATCATAGTTTCCATCAGCATATCCCTTGTCAGGGTAGCAATTAGGTCCACTTGCAGTTGAGAATAGGAATTGGTCACGGAGGAATTGATCGTCCCCTGTTATTGAATAATAGAAAGGTACATCAATCACCACTCTCTCGTCGTTTGAAAGTTGTCTGTGAAAATATACTTTATTATTAAGGTCTGCTAGAAATCCAATGATAATGTGTCTCATCACTGAATCATCTTCATTAAATTTTTGGTTATATGATGACATTGTACTTATTTATTATTTTGTTTATATATCTTAATCTATTTTTATAACATCAAACTTTGAGAATCCGTTTTCACGGTATATCTGTACTTCTGCATCGAATATCTCCCTAGGCAATGGTGTATGGTTAATTACAAATGTATTAATCTTACTTTCCTTTATGACCTGGCTCAATATCTTTAGTATGTTATGAATTCCGTCCGCATCAACTGAACTTAATAATTCGTCTAAGAATAATAGGTTAAGCTGGGGAAATCTAAGTTTCAGTATCTTTATGATTGCGATTATTATGATAAAATCAGCTTTCTTTCTTTCACCAGTTGATAATGTTAATGGGTTTATCTCTTCGCCTAAATGATTGATTATGCAATTGAATCGTTCGTCAAATCTTATGTGAAAATGTAAGTGCATTGTTTGTACCATTGCTGCTATGTTTGCGTTCAGACCTGGCAAAATCGTTTTAATTGCTAAATTCTTTACACCGTCTTCTCCTAAAACATCTTCTATCATTTCTAAAAACAAGTAGTCAGTTGACTTATCATCCTTAAGAATTCCCTTCTCATTCTCCTTGCTTTCAAAATCCTTAATGATTTGTTCAAGATGTGAAAAGTCAGTAGTTCCTTTCATAGAATCCTTTATGCTTATAAGTTCCTTCTTGAAGTTTCTAATGTTTGTGTTTAATGTAGAAACCTTATCACGAACTGCTCGGTCCTTTGTCCTAAGTCCAACAATATCCTCCCTAATGGACGTTACCTTCGATGTCGCTTCGTTTAACATAGTTGGAAGATCCTTAAGTTCTCCTTCAATTTCACCCTTCCTTTCGTTATGGAAATCACCAGTCAGCTCACTTTCACATGTTGGACATGTATTGTTCTCATACAACTCCAATTTCTTTTTAAGCTCTGATAACTTATATTTTAATTCCGACTCAGTGGACTGGTTTGATATCAATTCATTGGCAAATGTCCCAAGGCTTGCTGCAATCTTAGTTTGTGCTTCTTCTAGTTTCTTTTTATTATTATTATATTTAATAAGTGAATCCTTAAGTTCCTGTATTTTTTGCTTGTCCTTTTCCTGGCTTTCTGCCATTAAAGTATCTAGCTTTTCTTTAACGGATTCTATGTTATCATTAATTTGAGAAAGTTCCCTAGAGAATGAATCTATGTCGGATTTAAGGGATTTTCGTTCATCCTTGATCGCAACTTGCATTTCGTTCAGTATTGAAAATCCAAACATCTTATCGATAATTTGTCTCTTATCACTGTTGTTCATTGTTAGGAAAGACTTGAAGTCATTCACTGATAATATTATTATGTTCTTAAAAACATGGTAAGGAATTCCGAAGATTTCTTCTTCTAAATAATCTTGAACTGATTTCTTACCTGCCTTATCAAACTCAATACCATTCAACGTAACCTTAAAAATACCAGGTGCTAATCCTCGTTCAATAACAACGTCTGTTGATTTGCATTGTAATCGAATACGTACCCATAATTCTTTATTAATCCTATTCGGAAGATCTGCCATTCTGATTCCTTCCACTTTACCATATAAAGCAAAAACTATTGCGTTAGCAATAGTTGTCTTACCTTCTCCGTTCTTTCCTAAGGTTAAAAATAATTGAGAGCTATCTTCTTCAAACTCTATCTTTTGTATCTTATTACCATAAGAAGCAAAGTTTTTTAATTCCATGCTTTGTATTTTCATATTTAGTCAGTTTGATTATTGTACGCATGAAAGTCATGTAGTTTCTTTAATCTATCTTTGATTTGATTTTTGGTACTTTCGCCATGCGTTAAGTTATCCACATACATATTACATAAGTGTAATATATTGTAATTCTTATAAAGATCTTCTATTTGTTCCATGTCATACATCTCTTCATCTAAAAAAGAATCTTGTTCATATATGTTAGGTTCTATCTTTCTACTTATTTTTTGTATTTTATTGATCAGCCTTGATAATGCAGATGATGTTGCAACATTAGATGGAACATATAGATCCACATAATTGTTTCTAATCATCTCCTTAAACGTCCCTAGAGGGGTATCATATAACTGGGTTAAATAGAATTTAACAAACTTAGGTGATATAGTATTTTCATAGAAAGTTTCTTGCATGGTATCTAGGTCAATCATATCAAATCCCTTAGTATTATCCATGTCAGATCTTGTTAATTCATAAGGAACACCGACCATTCTAAGTTTACCTCTGCGTTGTCTATAATGTATATGTCCTGAAAAAACCGCGTCAAATCTATTATATGTTGCAGCATCTACTCCATGGAAATTGTCAACCTTCTTGTTTAGTTTAATACCTCTTACTTCGGAATGACAAAATACTATTTTAGCATTTGGAAATTCAGCAATTGTTTCTACCTCATGTTCAGTGTCTCTTCGCCATGGCATTAACAGAACTTTCTTTTTATTCCATTCAAATTCCTTAGGCTCCTTATATATTGCAACATTAGGAATCCACTTCAACACGTCAATAGAACTTACCTCATTACTCTTCTTTGCCCATATGTCATGATTTCCACATATTGCATGTGTTGGCAGAATAGTACCTAATCTCTCGAACAAATCTATTGAATAATGAAGCACCTTTAGGTTTACACTTTGCCTATTATCGAATACGTCACCTACCTGCACTAAAATGTCTCCGGGTTTTACGTTTTCGAGTAAGGTTGGTATAAATTGATTATCATAGAAATCCTTTTGCATTTCTAACCATTCTAAAGAATTTGAACGTACTCCTAAATGCATGTCGCCTAGGATCCATATTCTTTTTACTGGTGATTTTAAAGTTTCTTCGCTAATCATATTGTTAGAATAATCTGTTAATATTCTTTTTCTTAAGTATGTTTGTCTTTTCGTCCAATGCTTCTATTAATTCTTCTTTAAACTTGTTTCCAAGCGACTGATAGAACTTTGTTGGATTTACATTAAAGTAATCACATAACTCAGAAAATACTTCAATGATCGAATGAGTTCCTCGCATTTCACCAGAGATGAATTCATAGATCTCGTTAATTTCAATCTTCTTTAATTTAATAGTCTGGTTAAATTCATTGATGTTGTTAAATTTCTTGAATCTTGATGATTCAATAAGTTCATGAATTTCGTTGATTATAAGTTCTGTTTCTATTTTGTCCTCCTCGTCTCTGTGGTCAACATAGCTTGGCGCTACTGCAAACGAAAATGAAGGATCTAATTCGTATTCGCTATCGTCAAATGTATTGTCGAATATTTTATCTCTTTTTGTTCTCATATTATAAACTGTGTATGTTTGAATTTGTTACGTCATTTGTTTCAGTAAGTCTCATATAATTATAATTGATGTCTAGTTTACACTTAACACCCTTACCTTCTCCATCTCTAATCTTTAAAACCTTTAGCCAATATTCATTACTTGCTCGCATCATATCATCTTGTATAATTCCTAGCATTAAATCCGCAGTATGTGATAAACCAGCAGACTCTGCAACATCTCCCATACCAATATCGCTTGAATTATAATTGTTTCTATTAATTTGAGTTGCTGTAACAATTAACCAACCATTTCTGTTTCCCATGGCTCTTAAATCCTCTGCAATCTGCTTGATCTTTAGATACATGTTCTCTGAATTGGGGTTTCTATAATTTGCTAGGATATTGATATAATCAATAACAACGCAACCTAATTTGATTTTTCGTTCTTCTTCGATTTGTTTTAAATAAGCTTCAATATCAGGTACTCCTGCTTGTGATGTTGGAAATTGTTTTACGAACAATTGACCAGGAGGTGTTAGTCCATCTCCTACATTTTCAAGCTTTCGTTTAATCAAGTCCCTATTCTTCGCTTTAGCCTCATATTCGTTCATTGGAATAGTCAATAAATTTGCACCTATTCTTTTTAAAACCTTAGGTGCTGACATCTCTGCTGAAATAAATGCAGTGTTAACTCCCATTTTAACAAAGTTACCTGCATCATTCGCAAGATATATCGACTTACCGATATTCTGTTCACCGACATATACTACTAAAGATCCATCCTTTTCATAACCGCCACCTAATAATCTATCGAGAAATGAATATCCTGATGATATCTTTACTCTTCCTTCTTGATGATGATCGTCTGCATTAAAGAAATCTAAACCTAAGTCTGAATTAAACACGATAGAGTTTCTATCATTAATTAATGTCTTAACCTTTGCTATAATCGAATCAGCATTATCGGGAGTTACTTCCGTTGTTTTAATGTATTCTATTGTATCGATTAATGTACTATCGAATGTCCTCCATTTGATCCATGCTTCAGACGTTGAAATCAACCACTCTTCATCATATTGTGTCAAGTCAGTCTTATACACTAGATCCACTAGGTTTTCATCCACCTTACCTTTGAACTTTGGGCTTTGTAACAAGATTTTCATCTGTTCAGCCTTTGGAGATTCATGGAATTTAGCATGGAACTTAGTAGCTAGGAAATGCATAACATCAATCTCGTCTGATGTATAGAATCCCTTATGTATTTTCTCTAAGTATTTTGGTTTTGCCAAAGATAATTTAAAGAATATTTTTTCAAAATCTTGTCCGAATTTCATTTATTGTTTTTTTATAAATATTATATAAGGATTTGCGATAAAGTTTCCTAATTAATTACTGATATGGATTTATTTGTATAGTGTAGGTTTCCTTACCTTCCTCCATGCATGTTTGGTTAATTAGTCCTAATGATATTGCTTTCTCCAATCCATTATTTGTGTTTTCTATGTTTCCCTTTGCATGATATTTTAATAATGATGCCTTGGAGAAATTAGTGCTAGCTCTACTGGGTCTGTTGATACCCTCAACCATATAAAGATGTATGATATCAAAAGCATCCGGGAAGTTTTCAAGTTCTTCCTGGATGCCTAATATATACTTTATAGGGAGTTTGTCTTCATCGATGTGAAAAAGATTTAATTCCATATTAGTCTTCATCTTCCTCGCTATCGTTTAACATTTTTTCAATATCCATCGATGACGAATCTGAATTGTAGTTAAATATTGGTTGGATGTGTTCTTCGATTTTTTCAAGTACTTCTCGTGTGAATACTTTGTCAGTAAAGAATTCCTTGTTGGGAACAACTTCGTCTAAATGTTTACAAATCCATCCACGCGCAGTTGCCCTGGGGGTTTTAACTCCTTTTTCAATAGTTCCTTTAGCTACTCCACATATGTCCCATGTTGCGTATTGCTCCAATCCTACATATGCATTCATACCTTCACTGAAGTTTAAATGGAATTTAATAGGAGTTGGTTTAGCAAATCTGTTTTTAGAAGGTTTTGCCGTAACAATTATACCTACTTTATCCGCGCCATCCTTTAATTGTGCCTTACCTAACATTAATACAATAGATGCAGCATACTCTGGTCCTGTTCCTCCACCTGCAATCTGCATTGGAATAAAGGATTGTGACTGGTATGTGTGATTTGTAAAGATAAATGGAATCTTAAGATCCGCCAATGGTGTCATTATAATTCTGAAAATAGATTTAAGAATCTTAGAACGAGTCATATCGGTCTTTTCAGAACCAGATGCAGCATCATCAATTTCTTTCCTTGTTGCCAAGTTACCTGCCGAATCTAAGATAATCATGATCTTGGGAATCTTCCCGCCATTATGTTTAATCTCTTGCATCTTTTGCGTAATTGTTGTAATAGATGTTCTGAAATCTTGAACCGTATTCATTGGTTGATAATTTACTTTAGTAATATCAATACCGAACTTAATCATTTGTTCTTTATCAACCGCTGCTTCCGAATCATAATAGATTATATGATAACCCATGTTAATTGCTTCTCGAACTGAGTTTAATGTAAGGAATGTTTTCCCTGTACCTGAAGGTCCTGCTATTGAACATGATCTGTTATTAGGCCATCCGCCAAATAGAGATCCTGATACACATGCATTCAGATGATAGTTACCAGTATGAATCCATTCCGTAACTTCACTGAAGTTGGATTTATCCATAACTGATCCTAGTGGATTTAATTCAGCTAACTGTTTATTTAAGTCAGAGAATGAAAAGTTATTGTTTTTTGCCATTTTCCTGTTTGTTTGTTTCGTTTATTCTCAATACCCTTAATTCATCGATAAGACACTTGGCCTCTTGTTGAATTATAGTCATTTGTCTTTGTAGAACATTCAATCGTTCATTGATTCGTTTAAACGATACAATTTGATCCTGTTGTTCTGTTGAAAAACTGTTAATATCTACTTCCATTTTCCTTATTTGTTATTTCATTAATAGAATCCATCAAATCTACTTGATTAGGATCTACGTATATTTCACTGATATTCTCGCTCTTAGCTAATAATTCCCTAACAGCTTGTCCTAGCTTTTGATTATTAGGGTTATTTTGTACCAGTTGTTTTATTTGTGAGTGTGTAACTTTCATATTAGAATAGTGATGTTGAATATATTAGGTTTCTATTTAGTGTGTGCAATCCAGTTGCCTTAAGAACTCTGTTCAATGGATCAATTACACTTTTTTCAAATTGTAACTCGTAGTCTATTTCTGGAGCAATCTCATATGGATGTGCCTGTGGCTGAAATGCGAATATTTCACAAGTTGTACTTTTACAGTGATATAGCTTTAGCTTCTCGCCATTCCCTATCATCTTGTACTTGTTCTTGTACTTCGGGTTCGTATTCATTAAGAAATTGTAAAACCCAGCTGCCTTGACATTCGGAGGACACTTGAGACCATACTGAAATTCAACCGTATCGTCTATAATATACTTATCAATATTATTCGTTCGTTTATTGAAACAAATATCATCGACGTTTGCTAATTTAAATTCCTTCTTACATTTTTTCAAATAGTCAACCAGTCTCTTTAGTAGAGATGCAGTTGGCTTTTCAGAAAGTATTAATTTAAGCGCATCTGTTAAATGCTGTCTGGCGATAGTTGGAGTTGAACTTTGTATCGTATCGAATCCGATCGTTTTGATCTTATCAAGGGATTTGTATCTTTCGTCTATTGCAATCTTATCTTCCCATGCTATATTCTGTAGATACTTTTTCTTTGCTAGCCATATACCTGAGTATGCTATAGTTTCAAGTTCAAATGATAGGAAGTTTTCAGTGTTAGTTGCTTCTGAATATTTCTCCATACATTTGAAAATATAATCCTTCAGCCTAAATACATATAATTCCATTATGAACTTGTCTATTGTCATGCTCTCCCCTAACCATTCGATAGACTCATACATTTCTTCAAACTGAACGTAACATGAATCTGTATCAATATATACAACAGATGGTCGTACTAACTTACCAGTGACATTGATATTAAGATGCTCATGCGCCGCCTTGTCCTTTGTCCAAAATTCCATGAAATACTTATTAAGAATCTTTTCAGAATATAGAATTGCAGACTGACCCTGTAAAGTAATCGATTCTGCAATATCTATATTAAAAAAGTGAAACCATTTGTTACCAAACGCTCCATAAATGGAGTTAAGCATTACCTTAACTGCTTGTTCGTATGCCGTAAACTTAGCAGACATTGTTGAATAATGCTCTACCAAGATTTTAATCTCGTCCTGTGTCAGATCTCCCTCCGGCTTCAGTATTAATTCATCAATTGTCATATACTATTCAGCTGTTTGGCAAGTTGCGATTGTTAAAAGTGTTTCTGAATCCTTAGAGCGTAATACTACTCTATTATCCATTACATTTGCTGAGTAATCTTCTTTGTCTAAAAGAGCAAGATACTTTTTAAACAATGTTACTTCTTTAGGGTCATCTCCTTCAAAACCATCTGTAACTAAATAATTGTATGTCTTTCCTTTCATACGTACGCCATCTTTATTTGTAGAAATAGAGAATGTCTCTTCTTTGTCTAATCCAAATAACGATCTTACTTTAGAAATTGCAGTATAATCCATATCGAAAGTATATCTTGCTGCATCTGTATTGAATATTCCCTTAATCTGTGAATCTGTCAAATCTTTATATCCTAATGATGGTTCAGAACATGCTAATTTAATTTCTAACTCATCGTTAAATACTCTGAATGTCGTAGCTACGAAATCTTCTTCGTTCTCCATGAATTCAATCTCAGCCTTGATATTTCCAAATTCAAACTGCTTAAATGCATCAGTTAATCGGGATGCGTCAAAGAAAGCAATCTTTAATTCCTTAGAACCTGCGGATTCCATTGTACCTTCAGTCATTGCAAACACATGGTCAACTGGAATTCTATGATGTTTTACTGCATCTCTCTGTGGCAAGTATGCCGAGGCTTGTACTACACCATCTTTAATTTTAAAGTAGACAAATGTGTCAATTACTTTAAGTCTATTCACAAACCCTATGAAATTGGTTTGGTCTACTTTGTCAATGCTAATTTTCATTTTTATAAGTTTAATTAATTTATAGTTATTATACTTATAAAAACGAGATTGTTTCACATAAAAAAAGAGACCGGTTAGGGTCTCTTTAATTACTTAGTTATGTTTTGATATTGACTATGCTTCGATGTTCATGATCTCATTATCTCTAATCTCAATATTGTTTTCTCCAACATTAATATCGAATGTACCATGTATGTCTACATCACCTACCGTTTTAACAGGCGAATTTGCCATACCACCTAGTTTCCTAGCTGATTTGTTAGCGTTAACATCATCCATGAATCCTATGTTAATAACAGTATCTGCACCGTTTAATACAATGTATATGTTATCTCTAGTTTCGATGTCAGCATTCAGTTTGTTAACTTCGTCTAATACCCATTCTCTTTCAAGGTTTACTGTAACTGAGGTAACGTCGTCTATTGATTTTACCTTCTTTTCTATAAATGGCATGATGATTGAAGATGCAGTATTCTGGAATTCCTTCCATTCCTTATTAATTTCTAATAGAGTTGCGTCAACGTCACCGTCATAACTTATTGCTTCGATTTCTTTCTTAAAGGCTTGCATTACCTTTCCAATAATTCCAGTTGCGGAATATGGTTTCGACATTCTGTATACTTTTTCGTTTACAAATGCTTCAAATAATTTTACGTGTTTCATAGCTTTATATCATTAGTTAAGTCCTAATTCACTTCGTAATTCATTCCAGTCGAAATCAGATATAACTTCTTTACACGTTAAATCGTTATCTTCTCCCCATGCTAATATGTAATCTAACATGTTTTTTTGAGTATATGGTTCAACGTCTAAATCGTCTTCATCGTCAAGGAATTGATCCTCATATGTATCGTAAATTTCTTCTGCAACGTCATTTGCAAACGCTTGAATTTTTCTAATATCTGATTTAGAATATGCTTCATTCACTGATTTGTATGATTCGAAAAATTGCAAATCAGTTACTTCTAATGAATATTCATTCTCGTCACCGTTAACACCTTGTAATTCAACAGTTTCTTCCTTTTTGTTGAATTTTACAATTTCGAATTTAGTACCCTTACTCATTGTTATTCCGTCAACGTCGTTTGTTAGATCGTATAGAGAATATTCTAAGTCATTGTCGTTAACCTTCGAAGTGATTGTGTCTCCTTTTTTAAATTTTGATGCTTCATTCATGTTTGTAACGAATGCTTCAAATAATTTTACATGTTTCATATGTGATGTATTGTTTGTTTTATTATATATCTATTTATACTAAAGACAGGGAGTAGCGAATTCCCTGTCTAAATCCGAAATCTAGTTCCGGTCCTAAGAGTGGACTACCACCATTTTACCATGTGATCAACCCTCACAACTCGAACATTCCAGTATATCCCTTGCAAATGACTGAGCTGAACTTTGACTAAATTGATAGTATAGTGTTTTAACTCCTTCTGTATGTGCATTAAGATACAATGTATTAATGTCCTTTGCTGGAACACTGGGGTGTATCATTAAATTTAATGATTGTGATTGATCAATGAATTGTTGACGCTGACCTGCTTGCAATATTAATTCGTTTGGCGAAATTTCTATGAATGATTTGAAAACTTCCTTAGTTGGAAAATCCAAATGTTGAACGCTACCATCTCTTTTAAGAATTCCTTCCCATGTTAACGGAGTGTTCATGCCATATTTTTCTAGCTCAGATTCCAATTGAGCATTCTTATAAATTGTTTTTGACTTTGCTAAATCTTTAATAAAGTAATTGGATTTGATCGGTTCAATACCCATAGAAACTTGTCCTAAAATAAAAGAACTTGATTTAGTAGGGGCTATGGCCATTAATGTTGAGTTTGCATAACCTGGTCTAATAGACCTGTAACCTCTTTCATCATGCAACCACTTAGATGCATTGTCGCTTCTTTCCTTTAATGTACTAAATATTTCATGGTTTAATCCCTTAGCTTGTAATGAATCGAACTCAATTAATTTTGATTGAAATAACGAATGGTATCCGAGAACTCCTAATCCTAATGCTCTGTGCTGTTCTGCAAATCTGTGTGCGCGTTGCATTCCTGGTAAATTATATGATTTCTTAACGAACTCATCCATTACTGCATTTAAGAATAAAACATATGTCTCTACTGCGTCGGTTTCCTTAATCGCATCCCAGTGTAGTAAGTTAATAGAACCTAAGCAACATACGAATGAATTAAAAGAATCCGTTGGTAGTTGTATTTCTGAACATAAATTTGAGGCTGTTATCTCAAGTCCTAGTTCCTTGTAAGGTGTATTGTTGTTAGTGTTATCCTTGAACATAATATATGGAAATCCAAACTCATTTCTTCTTTGAATAACTTTAGCCCATATCTTACGTTTGTCTGAATCTCCTTCTTTCATTTCAGCAATCCATTTGTCAGTAACCGTAACACCATATTGTAGGTTTTGAATAGGATTTCCATCAGTTCCTATATCTAAGAAATCACTGATGTCCTTGTGTTCAATTGGTAACCATGCAGCACATGCTCCTCTTCTTGCTTCAGATTGTTTACACACGTCAACTGTAGTGTCATACATTCTAGCGTAATGAACAGGTCCATCTGCAGTTCCGCCTGTTGAAATTGATTCTCCCCTTGCTCTGATGTTTCCAAGATAAACTGATGTTCCTCCGCCATATTTTGACATCATTCCAATTTCTCTACTTCCGTTTAATATACTATCCAACGTATCATCTACGTTTGAACCATAGCAACTAACTGGTAATCCCTTATCCTTTCCAAAATTGATCCATACTGGAGTTGATAAGCTATAGAATCCACGCGTCATATAGTCTTCAAACTTCTTTGCAAACCCCTCGATCTTTAAATATTTTTCTGCTGTGTTTGCAACATCCTTTATGCGTTGTTCTGGTGTTTCACTGATGTATCCTCTTGATAAAAACGTTCTGCTGTCTTCATTAAGCCAATAATTCTTTTCGTAATTCATTTATTTTATTATTTTTTAAGTATATCTTTTACTGATATGTGTCGATTGGTTCTAACTCTCCTACTTTTATTTTGTTTATTTTATAAAAAACAATGTTACCGTTTGATGTATTTGCAAATTCTTGTGCCTTCTTGACACAATAATCTATTTTATATGCCACTGATAACATACTGTTTTATCATTATATTTGCCCATTCCCATGTAAATATATTCCCCTAGGACAAAGTCTTTATCTAGTATCGATTCAAGTTCTTTAGAATAAGTCATCTTCTGTTATTGATTTTGATTTTTTGTTATAATCTGTTGATTTTTTGTAAAAGAAATCACCTTCCTTTGTTGATAATATCTCAACATCAAACCATAATGATTTTTCTATCTCCAATTGATCTACATCAAATATTGATTTCATTCCAATTCTATTTAGTGAATTGTTAAAACGATTCTTTATAAAATGTTTAATGTTTTCTTTAGATAGGAAATCAAGTTCTCCCTTTTCAAAGATCCAATCAAGAATTTTAACCTCTGCAGCATACGCCTTTCGACATGCAGAATCTATTAATAATTCAAATTCTTCATCAAACCATTCTGGATTTTCTTCCTTAATAATATTAATTAATTCAGAACCAAAGTTTCCATGAATCTCTTCCTCCTTGCTCGTCGCTTCCACTACATTTGAAATACCTTTAAATAGATTCTTCTCTTTGTTAAACGACATCATTATATAGAACTGACTAAACAAACTAACATGTTCAATGAACAATGAAAACAATAAAACTGATTTCGTGTACATTTTGTTATCTCTACTCCTTGTTCCATCTAAATATTTGGTAAGGTATGCAATTCTATCCTTAATTGCAGGAATTTCAATTACACTCTGGAATTCTTCCTCTAATCCTAATATTCTCAATAATTGTGCATATGCATCTTTATGTCTTACTTCTGATTCAGCAAACGTCATTCCGACATCACCTATTTCGGTAATTGGCATTCTTTTATAAAGATCTGCCCAAAATGTTTTAACGTTTACCTCAATCTGGGCAATTGCTAACATTGCTCTTTTAATAACTTCACGCTCTTCTTCCGATATCTTTGTTTTAAAATCATCAATATCTGTGGTGAAATTAAATTCAGTATGTATCCAATATGAATGTCTAATAGCATCCTTATACGCCAATAGCTCTGGATACTGATATGGTAAAATGTTTACTCTCTTTTCAAAAATGTTGCTCATTTTATTACGTATTTTTAATGTTAATTATATATAGATGTTACTTAAGAAGCTTTTTTAACTGATCAGCTTTTGTGTAATAATCATATGATGTTTTCTTGTAGTCTTTACGCTGGGCATATAGGTCAGTTAATAATTTTCTAAGGATTGAGTCTTCTGTGTTATATACTACGCCATTATCGCAAACTATTATGTCTTTATTTTTTCTTTTTTCAGCAATTTCATGCTTTGGTATCTTTTCGATAAATGCATCTGGAGATATGTTAAACTGTCTCATGATTGAAGGGTATAGGGAAGCAAAATCAAATGCTGTTACACCTTCATAAAAACCAAGGGTTGGTTCCTTTACATATGCTCCGGCATATTGCGTGTTCTTTTCACTATCTTCTTTCTTCTCTGTTCCGATTCGCATTCCCTGTTCTGCTAGTTTTCTAGCCATAATTGCTTCGGTCACTGCCACTGGAGAACTTGCCTTATATAATGGCATGTTTGTTATGTTTGCCAAGGTTAATAGCACTTCCATTGATTTTAATTTCTGATCAATATAGTATACCAGTACTGAATCGACTACGTTATAATATATGTACTTAACGAAATTGTCCCTGTATAGATCTTGTAATGATCCAGTGAACTTAATTTTATTAACCTTAAGTACTTGACTTGACACATAATCTAATGAATTCGATTCCTTTACCTTTACGCTTCTATCATACTTATCGTATAATGACATGTAATCTAAAATACCAATGTGTAATGGTCTACTGTCATTCCTGTCTAATGCACCTGTCATTCCAACTTGGCTAATATCTATTTGTAATCTCTTACATCTATTTGTAATATATTGCCAATCATAATTAATGAAGTTCCAACCTGACATCATTGGAAATTTAGGTAAGAACTTCATTAAGAATGTATATACCATATCATATTCGGATTTGAACTTATGGTACTTAAATTCCCAATCTTGATCGAAATCCTTAAAATATTCATTGGTGTCGTCTTGTATCTTTTTAATACTATCTGACGACATATCCTCTAATCCTAACACAATTGCCTTACGTTCTGGGGTAATAATTGAGAATGAAAGGATTCGAGTCTTTGCTTCTTCTGCCTTTGGAAAGCCGTCAACAATTTCTGTTTCAATATCTACAAAATATGTTTTTGGCATATTATATGCTGTTAATTCTGCCTTGTCTGCATCTGATAATGAATCCATGAAATAGACCAAAGAAAACTTATTAAATTGTCTACCATAACCTAGTTTGACCGCTCGACCATCCCAGTTTTTGTATTGCGAGCTTGCACCTTTATCCTTATCTCCACATACATACCAGTTTTGGAATTTATCAATGGGATATTGTTTATATGCTACTTCACCTTCTTTGTTATAATATGAAATAATAATGTCTTTTTCTCTCTGTTCAACGTCTAATATCATTCGTGTCTATTTGTTAATGCTTGCTATTATTTTTTATTGTCTACTATACTATTTATAATTAGTAGTTGTTTTTCTGGCGATTTACATTCTCTTCAGCTTTTGCAAAATAGTAATTAAAGGCAGTTTTTGCATCTAATCCAATTGAAGAAGCGTAATTCATAAAGAAGTGCAAAATATCTACCCATTCCATATATAGTTCTTTTTTATCTCCTTCAGAAAGATCCGATACTTTCATTGTATCATATTTCTTAAAGTCTTTTTTCCAGTATTTCCATACTGCATTTCCAGAACCATCTTTAATACCTCCAAGTGCATCTGTCATTTCATGAATTTCATCAACTAATGCATGTGTGTTAACATGCCAAAAATCCATTACTTCTCTTATTGACATATCTTCAAAGTTAAAACCGTAAGTCTGCTCTTGCATCTTTTTTTGGTTTTCCATGATGTCTGCTAAATGTGTTGTTGATTTTGAATAGAAATCTTTAACTTCTAAATCCTTGCATTCGTTATCTATATTTGCCATATTTTTATTTGTGTTGTGTTATGTTAGTTTTATTAGAATAATGAGTTTTGTTTATGAATTGGTTTAATTATTTGTGAAAGATCAACAGTTAACTCTGGACATATTCCCTTGACGATATCAACTATCTTATTGTCGAAATCTTCTTTAGTCCACATGAATGATAATACAGTGTCAGACTGCAACTTTGCGTAATCTACCAATTCATTATCACTTAATGATTCTATGTTCTGTACAGGTAACCCTAATGCCTCTGTATCCTTCGGGGATGATAGCAGTACAGACTTCTGAATAGCTGCATAGATCCATCTTATTCTAAACCATCCAGAACCTGCATGTGGGTATTCTGGACATAATATACCCCAATATTTTCCACATGTTTCAAACACATCAGTCTCAGTTGCAAGCTGACTTGCTTCCTTGATACTCTTGGCACCAAAATAATCAACTGGCCATTTTAATTTGTTTCTTCGGACCCATGGCTGATGATTAACTAAAGATGCTAACATATGCTTTCGTTCCTTGGGTTGAGTAGGAGTATCTAAACTAATATTCCAGTTTTCTAAAACATATGGGGTTAAATCAATGTTGTAGATGTTCTTCATATTTATAATGTCTCTTACCTTCTCCTTATCTCCCCAGTCAAATGCAGGGATTAGTGCATGGTCAAATTCTCCTTCAGCCACCTTTCTAATAACTTCCATTGCTGCATCACCATCAAATTCAGGGTGATCAACTCCACCGTAAAAATGTCTACCATCACTCCATTTCTTAGATACTGATTTGTCAAATACTTCTTGTTCCAGCATCTTTGTCCATGATTTCATAGTTCCATCTATCTTCCAATCTTCATGGAAGATCAATACATTCTTGACTGTCTTTAGTGCGTATATTGCGTTAAATATGTCTCCTGAATAATTGTTGGAACCAAATTGACCAATACCGACGATTGCTAGTCCATATTCATTAAGGTCATCTCCCCATTTGACCTTTCGTCTATCTACTGCATATCCCTGTCGGCGTAATGAGTTACATATAATAGAACTGTCATCTATTCGTTTTACCCTTGCTCGTTTGTATGCATCGTCATCGACTTGCTTGGCAGTGCACCCTGTAAAAAGTATTTTCATATTATTGTTGTTTTTCGTTAATGTAGTTATCAAGTCCTTGTATATATGCAACGGCATCTAATAGGTTATCCTTCTTATGATTGTATGATTCCCTTGAGAATTTAAGTGCAACTAGTGCCTTATACATATGTTCTCCAGTAACTTCAAAACCTGTCATACCTTGGAAAATCATGGCTGCTCGATCCATTCCTTCTGAAAATGGACCATATTGTCTATCAGATTCTTCTGATCTATTATTAACTATACTGCTTGCTTCGTCTAATATGTTCATATGTTATTTGTTTTTATATTAATTGTTTCTGTTATCTTAATAATAAGATCCTCGATACCTTCGTTGTATGCAAATTGTGTATCGTCTGTTGGATCTTCGAATTTAATAGAATCCTTTGCTATTTCCATTAACAATTCGATATTGTCTATATTGTTCTTCATCTTTTAATTATTATTATATATGTAAATATAATCATTTTATTTGAATATAAAAAACTTTAAGCTACTTATTTTCAATAAAGTTATTAACATGTTGGATTACTTGCCCTCGCAAATCCACCTTTAACCAAAACAGTCTAGCAATTATTTCAACATCATCCTGTGATATGTCTGTTTCGAGGGAAGTAATAAATACAAAATTGCTTATCATCTTCCTAGGGATTCCTAATTGATTCATATCATCGCATGATGATATAGTTTCATTGATTTTATTGATTTCCAAAACTGACCACTGTTTCCAATCATCAGGTGTATAAAAATATTCCATATATTAAACGGTTAAAGGCCCTGTAGATTATACAGGGCCTTTAACAAAGGTTTCAACTATGTTGAACTATTTTCCGATGATACACGGAATATTTTATAAAATAGATATCGAGTGTACGAATACCTTATTAAATGTGACTAGACGTTTGTCCAATTGAACTACTAATTGATTCAATATATGACTCGAATGTTAATGATAATATCGTATGTTCAGTTGATTGAACATCTGATAACGATTCTTCGACTCTGTCATACAATTGAGTATCTCCGTTCCATCTCCAATCATCTACATTAAAATCTTTAAGTTTTTTAACCTTTTGATAATCCGAAGGTGATAAACTAGATTGTTTAAGAGTTGCAGCTTCAGCTAAGAAAGATTCTATTGTTTTTAAATATTTCATTTTCTTCTTTTTCTTTTCTGTATCATTGTCAGATGGGATGTCCCCTGAACCATCAATATCGCCTGTTGGTAGAATGGTTGCTCCCATTCCTCCAATATGACCTAATGTTATGTTCTCATACATGTCCATGTCAATTTTATTTAGTTTAATCCTGAAATTTCAGCTTCAATGCTCATTAATTTATCAACGAAAGGCTGAACGTCAGACCACTTGATTTCCTTAGCATCGAATCTCTTACGTGCATCCGCAAAATCACTCTCAGCCTTTGCAAAATCCGCTTGTAACTTCTTAACATCTTTAACATCATCCTGTGCTTCTTCGTCGGCATCGTCTAGTTGTCCTTCTAAATTGATAAGCCTAGCTTCTAAATCAACAGTAGCTGAGGCCAATGGATGTACTTCCGACCACTTGATTTCCTTAGCATCAAACTTCTTTCTAGCTTCTGTAAAATCGTTTTCAGCCTTCTCTAATTCCTTTTCAACCTTCTTGATTTCAGCCTTTATTTTGTCATCGTCCTTTGCCGTAGCTTCTTCTCCATCAAATGCAGGAGCGATTGACGTATCGAATGTTGTCTTTGCTTTCTTAGCGGCAGATGCAACATCGTTTAGTATGTGCTTTAGTTTATCATTGTCTGATATCTTCTGTGTCTCCTTCTTAAATGCTCCCTTCATTGAGTTCCATTTATCAGCTGATTTAGACTTACTGTCATCATCAAGATCATCCCATTGATCAGCTATTGCAATGGCAAATTTAACAGCCTTTGACGCTGAGGATTTACCTCCGTCGCCAATTGCCCATTTTACCATTTTCATAGAGGGCTTAAAGTCTCCCTTGCTTGCTTCGTTAATTTTATCTATGTTAACATATTCACCATCTAATATAGATTCTATTAGTAAATTGTTTTTTATAGACAACGTGTACTCTTCGTATAGTTTTGTTCTTTTCATAATATTATGCGTATGTTAATCCTTTAATTTGATTGATTTTATCGATAATTTTCTTTGCGTATTGTTTAACCTCTTTGTCATAGTATGAGTTACCATACCCTGCTTCAGTCTCTTTCTTTGCATTATCAGTGTATTCAACGTATCTTGAAAAATCATCTAATATACTCTTCATATGGTATGATGCATCCGATAATTTAACGTCACGTTTGTTTGTAGATACTCCGATCATAATGTCACCATATTTTGTCTTCGCACCTTTCTTAATACCATCTTTGATTTGTAATGTCAAATCGTCAATTGCATCAAATACTAATTTGTCAATCGGCATCTTAGCTGCTCTGTTCGCAATGATGTCCGAGTATCTTCTCTTGTTATCTGCTTTGAAATCTTTATCAGATTTATATGCGATTGCTCCAGTCTTTGCTTCCTTTCTAGCGTCAATAATATCAGCTGAAGAATATCTTGCCTTTAATACATCTAAGTCTAATACATATGCGCGATCTGCAAGTAATGCAACCTTTTTCATACTAGATATACCAGTACCGTATGTTCCACTTGCTGGAGATTTAGCATATCCTGCAGAATCATCTCTCTTACTCTTTGACAATGTTAATCCACCCTTTTTCTTACCAGGATATAATGCCCAATTTGATGTCCATGTTACATTCATCCAATCATTGTTACCGTCGGTTATTGCCAATAATGTATTGGCTGGAATTGTTTTAGAATTCTCGTCCTCTGTGTATTCATTTTGCTTTTCGTTAGTAGTAAAGTAAAGGTACACTGCGTTTGCTCTTCTCTCTCTGTTTGCCAAGCTAGGAGACATTTCAATGATGTCTTCATCTTCAATCTTATCTAACTTCAATTTCGTCATTCTATAGAATGCCTTTGGTAAACCCTCTGGAATTGCACCAGCCCCTGTGAAGATACTTGCAAGTTTTGCACTTTTAAATGCTTCATTTAATGAAGGGAATCTAGTTTCAATGTATTCCTCGAATAATTTAATGTGTTTCATATTTGTGTTTTTTTATTGTGATTTATATATTTGCGTTTAAAAACGATCCAAATGATTCATGAACGAATGTAACTGCTTCATCTAGATCTAATGTCCATGCAAATTCAACGTATTCAATAGCATCCTTCTCTGATACTTTCCATTTGTTCGCTGTTTTTAATACTATTTCTCGTGTTATATCCTTATTTTTATATTTCGATATATCTTTGTCAAAACCACCAGGCACCCATGTTTCTGGATTCTTCATTGTTTTTTCATTGATCGTTATTCCCCTTAAGATCCTGTTACCAAATCCTGATAATGAGATTCCATCCTCAGATACATTGAACATGCTTGAATTGCGTTTCATCCATCTCTTAGAATCGCTAGACATCTCCTTTAATATTGCGTCGAATTCCAACTGAGAAATCTTCCCATCCTTTATCGCTTCTAACATTTTATTTCTGATTCGTGCAGATTTACCAACAGTTGACGCTGGGTGGTTTTCAGTATATTTTCGTTTTGTCGTTATGTTACGTCCTTCGATAACTACAGATTCATAAGTCTTACGTAAATACTTTAGTATCTCCTTGGCTAGGTTAGGATTGTCGTTATCTATTGCAAAGTCGTATATTTCATAACCTTCTTTCTCGGATTTACCCTTTAGCATTTTTTGAACATATTGTGTTGAATATTCATTAACGGTTTCATTCGACTCTAATGTCATTGCAATAGAGTCCTTATATATTGATTTTGCCCATTTTATAGAATCTGCATTTTTTTTAACCTTATCACCAAACTCCTTGAAGAATTTTTTAATAAAAGAATCCTCGTCATCCGATTCTTCTGCTAATTCGTATATGTCAGACATACCACCTTCTATTAGTAATATGCTCTCTTCAATCGATCTGTCATCGTTGATATATTTATTAAATGTTGTCATGTTTTATTATTATTGTTTATTGATAAATTGTTCGAACGTCATTACTACTTCTTCGTGTTCAGTAGCAACTCCCATTGCATCTTCGATCTTTGTTCTTAATTCACTATACATTGGGTGTATTGCCTTAGGCGTCATCAATTGGTATTCCTTTTCGTTGTTGTCTAGCATTGCATTTCTAACCTTCGTTGCTGATATGTTGTCGTCAGTTCTTGGTATTTCAAATAATCCGAAATCTGCTCTAGCGTTTAATTGATCTCGGTATGAATCGTTGTTGACTTGAAACCCATATGATTTCATTCTGTCGCTCCCTGTTCCCCATAATACTGGTTCATATTTTGGACGCATTTCATTAAACATCGTATCAATTGCTCCGGTTGGTATAACAAATATCTCCTTCAGAAAAGGATACTGCTTCTTAACCTTGTTGAACATATCGATCTGTGTCTTTTCGTCGTATGGTTTTTTAAATTCATCACCCTTCTTTTTCTTCTTCGCCTTAACTAGAAATACTACCACCGGAAATCCGTTCTCCTTGTGAATAGTTTCCAATACCTTAGCATGTCCCAGTGTAAATGGCTGAAATCTTCCGACAAACATATTAACGGGTTGTTTTCCCTGTTCGTTATATTTTACAGTAAGTGCTTCGTTTAGATCTATTGTTGTTTTTACCTTATTATGTAGCATAAAATTTTTGTAATTATGAATTGCATTCTCGTCTGTATTTTCCACGAATATTTTATCAGATATAGATTTAACCACGTCGTTCATTCTGTTCATAGTATCTTTGTCGATCAGATCGGTCTCCTTGTTTCTCTCCTTTTTAAAAGAACCTAGTATCATTTTGAATAATTCGGCTAGTACTTCATTTGAAACATATTTTAATGTTCTCTCATTCTTAATATATTTGGTATTTAACTTAAAAGATTCTGCTGATGCGAATTCAGCACTTTCAAAATTAACTCCAATATATTTTGAAGAATGTTTATCAATATATCCATTGAATACTATTGACATTAATTCCAAATATCTATGGTTTGGACTTTCCTCCTCTAGTTTAATATCACTGATTTTCTCCTGCATGATATATTCTAAGAAATCTGTAACTGCTATTTGATATGTATGACTTGATTCCTTCGAATCAACATCGTATTTTCCCCTATTGAAATCCTCGAGCTTAAATGACCTAGCTGATTTTCCATCAACGAAGTTTAATATTAAACCATCAATTTCGGTTGTAAGATCTGGATTTAGGATTGAAGATATTAGTGTAGGATTGAATAATTTAAATATCTTCGTTGTGAAACTCATCTTGTCGCTCGACACCGTTGAATATTCATATGCATTGGCAAATTCCTTATCATTCATTTCTAGTAATTCTAGCAATTCATCACGTTGTTCCTTTGAAAGATATCCGTCAAAAATAATACTAGCAGGCTGTACTTCAAGGGCCTTTGCCCATTTGTTCAGTATAACTGGATCATTTATTGTCTTTTTAATCTTGCCACTATTGTTCACTTGGTGAATATGCGTAAGAATCAAGTTGCCCATCGGTGTACTTTCATATTCGATCCTAGATGCCTTTATCTCTGGTAAATATTCAAAACCGAATTTCCAATCGTTCGGTATTGAATTCTTAACGTCGTTTGGTAGACTTTGTAAATGGTTTATTGCCATTTCATATAATGATATGATAGTTCTATCTACCAGATTTAACCTTTCGGAATTAGAAGACTTATAGAATTCAAATCCATCGTCTTTCCTTGTAAAAAGAAATGATGGTGCAGCTATTTTCTCAGTAACCAGTACTCTGTTCTTTAACATACTAATGAAGTTCTCTCTATTAGCTTTGTTAAAATGATCTCTTAATTTTTGTAACGCCATTGTTATTTATTATGTTTGATAGCCGGACCGTCCGGTTATATTTAATACAAAGAAACATAGTACGTTTCTTGATTTATTTATCTTAATTTTTATAACGATTCATTTAGCGATTCGATATCCCATTGTATTCTCTGTAATGGATCATCTCCTTTAAATTGTTTCGATATCCATGCAATAAGTCCAGGCTCGTTCTTTGCATTTTGCGATAGATCGCTTGCGTTTTCCGTTCCTCCATTTGATACATTAGTACGTAACCATTTAGTATACTTTGTTTGATTCCACTTTACCTTCTTAACAGTCTTGTCATGTGGTCCATTTCCTAATTCAGAAATTGCGGCAGCATATGATCCTGGTAAAAATACACCAGTATATTCCTCATCTGCATTACCAAAACTAATTTCCTTTCTGAATTTTATTAGTGCAGTATCTGCTACTTTGACTTGGCCAGAAACAGTACGTTCCCCTGCGTCACTGCCATATTTTATTTTTAATGATAGGGCATCGTCTGTATCTGTTGCAAAATGCAAATCATACATACCTGATTTTTTATATTGTCCTATGTCTGTTTTTTCATTGATAAACTCGTTTACGAATGATTCAAATGTAGTTTGTATTCTCATGATTTATTTATCTTAATTTTATCTAGCGTATTTAATAACTCCCATTAATTGATTAATTGCAGCGTATGTTCCAGTAAGTTTCATTGTTTTACCTTTGTAAATAAATACAACTCCTTCTGTTGGGATTATTGATTCAATTCCTCCGATTCTGTCAAGTCTTTCTAATTCTGACATTACCTTATCTATTTGTGCAAGGTTATCTCCCTTCTTAACATCTTCGGCCGCTTGCTTAATTTGCTTATGTAATCGTTGCATTTCAGTTGCAGGGTTTGCTGCTATAAAATCGCTAGCATTTTTAAGAATAACGCTTCCTAATTCTAAGAATAAATCTTCAAATGGTCTAATGTTTTCTTTTTGTTTCTTTTTAACATCTTCTTTATCAAACTTCTTGATTACAGATGCTTTGTCTTTTCCAAGTTCTTTATCAAGAGCTC
>Ga0308003_1000237_pt1 | contig 26990 bp, 41 predicted proteins | sample Neamet36_FD_203159 | JGI IMG/M metagenome (GOLD analysis project Ga0308003, IMG submission 203159) | Marine microbial communities from water near the shore, Antarctic Ocean - #36 | ecosystem: Environmental > Aquatic > Marine > Unclassified | place: Southern Ocean | collected 2014-06-06
GCTAAGGCAGCTAAAGCTAGAGCCAAAAAGATGGCAGACGACAAAGCAGCTAAGGCAGCTCAAGCAGCCAAGATTGAAGCCGCTACTAAAGCTAGAGAAGAGCAGAAGCGTAAAGCAGCAGCAGCAGCTAAAGCTAAGGCTAAGAAGATAGCAGCAGATAAGGCAGCTTATCAGGCTAAGGTAGCAGCAGACGCATTAGCAGCTAAGAAAGCAGCAGCCAAGAAGAAAGCGGATAATAGGGGGCCAGATACATGGTCGCCACCAAAGAATAATGGTTACAACAGCAAGGGCCGTAAAGGTTACAGATTCGGGTTATAAGGAATAAGATTATGGCAGCACCAGCAGGCGGTAACGGTCAAGTACCTAGCAATTTCACAGATCGAATGTATCGGGGTGGCCCACCAAAGGCAAAGGCAATGGCAGGGTATATGCGAAATCCTGATGGATCAGCTACGGGTGGAGGTATGGAGAGAATGCCAACAGCTAACCCTACGCAGCCTACTCAAGGTTTCGATATCAACCAAGCAGCAGCACAAGGCATTCAAGGTGCTTTAGGCGCTACAGCAGCAGAGACAGGTTATCGGCCTATGCAGGTAGATCCAGCAATGGTTCGTCAGCGTGGGTATAACCCATCTACTATGGCTGGTGTTAATCCCATCACTGCTGGTAATGTTGCAGGTCAAGGCTTTGCAGCTACCACCATTGGTGATGTAGGGACTGTAGATGCTACTGACGTAACTGCTGGCCAATTATCTGGTACTGGGTTGTTTAAATACACTAACCCATACGAAGATCAGGTAGTACAGCAGTCTCTTGGTGATATAGAGCGTCAGCGCTTAATGGCCCAGAATGTTGGTGGCGCACAAGCAGGTGCAGCTAATGCGTTTGGTGGTTCACGCCAAGGTGTTGCTGAGTCAGAAACCAACCGAGCTTTTGCGGATCAAGCAGCACGTACAGCTTCAGGCTTACGTCAAGCTGGCTATATGAACGCACAAGAGCAGGCGGGTCAAGATATTGGTCGTAGGATGCAGGCAGATTTAGCTAACCAGCAGGCAAATATGCAAGCAGGTCAGTTTAACGTAGGTACTGATCTACAGACACAGCAAGCTAATCAGAACGCATTTATGCAGTCTGGTCAGTTCGGTGCAGCAGCTCGTAATCAAGCAGGACTAGCTAATCAGTCAGCAGGGCTACAGGCACAACAAGCTACAGCAGCTAATGCTTTGGCGGCACAACAGGCTAACCAATCAGCTCGTAATCAAGCAGGTCAGTTTGGTGCTAACGCATTCAATCAGGCAGGCCAGTTAAACCAATCTGCAATGATGCAAGCACAGCTAGCTAACCAACAGGCAGGGTTGTCAGGATCACAGCAGCGTCTAGGAGCAGCAGGCCAATTAGGGTCTATGGCTAACTTAGGCTTTGGTATGGGCCAAGATATTCAGAACCGTATGGATTCACAAGGTGCTATGCAACAGGCTCTACAGCAGCAGCTTATTAATGCTGGCAAAGGTCAGTACCAAGGATTTACAGGCGCACCAGCCCAGAGCTTGCAGTATTTACTACAAGCAATGGGCCAAGCCCCTAATGTCGGATCTACTACGCAGTCTAAGAATCCCGGATTATTTGATTACTTGTCGCTTGGTATGGGCGCTCTTTAAGAGGTTATTATGGCAGGATTGTTAGATTTTTTCACAAGTAAAGATCCAGATGATGTAGAGCGCAGGCTTCGGTTTGCACAGGGTTTAGGGGGTATGACAACTAACCCTAACCAAGCGCTACAAGCGGGCTTACAGTCTCGAATAGAAGGTATTCAGGCAAATAGAGCGGCTACAAGTAAGGCTGATTTAGTTAAGGCTCAATCTAACGCTACGTTCGAGGCTTTAAGGGCGGCAGGCGTACCAGATGAAGTTCTAGCGATAGCTAAAAATAGCCCAGAGTTGGCTAAAACTATTACTGGAAGCTTCATTAAAGCTAAGATGGGTACGGGGCACATGCTGAAATTCAGCGGTATCCAAACAGACCCTATAACAGGGCAGCAGTATAATGTTATGTCTAACCCTAATACAGGAACTAATGAGCGAGTTGATGTAACTGGCGCAATAGCTCAAACTCCACAAGGTAAGATAACTATGGAGTCAGGAGCTAGACTAAACGAGGCAGATATTGCCAAGGCTACCGATGTAGGGCAGCAAGCGTTTGGTCGTGCAGGCGTTATTGATGAAATGCTAACTAAGCTTCAGACAGCTAAAAGAGCGGTTAAAGATGGCGCATCTAGTGGTATTATTGCTAGGTACGTACCATCGTTTAATGCAGCCACTTCAGAGCTTCGTTCGATGGCTAACATGCTTGGTATTGATATCATTAATAGTGCTACCTTTGGCGCTTTAAGTGAGAAGGAATTACAGTTAGCTTTAAGCACTGGCTTGGATTTATCGCTTCAGGGTGAAGAATTACGACAGCATATTGATGATAAGATAAACGCCCAGACTAAAATGCGTGATGCTTTATTGAGTAAGGCTCGCGTGTTAACTGGTGGAAATAAAACCTATTCTAGCTACATACAAGAAATGAGCGATGTTGGAAAAAGGGAATCACCTATAGTTAACTTCCAGACTCCAGATGCACAGCCGAAAGGTGGGGTTACATTCTCTCAGTCTCAGATTGACCGAATGAATCCAGCACAGAAGAAACTATTTGAATCTTTAATGGGTGGGTAAGGGTATCACATGGCACAATTAACAGATGATCAGTTTGACTTACTCATGGAAGCGTTGGAGACAATGCAGCCTGATTCTCAAGAGTTGCGACTAGTTGCACAAGGAATAACACTAGGATTTGGTGATGAGGCAGAGGCGTTAGTACGAGCACCATTTCAAAGTGAAGGTTACTCCGAGATCCGTGATGACTTACGGGCAAAGCTAAATGCACATAGGAAGCGAGCACCTTTAGAGGCTGCTGGCTATGAAATGCTTGGTGCTGCACTGCCCGCTATTGCAACTCTTGGTAGTTCTAGCCCGTTATCTATTGCTAGTGCCGCTAGGCCATTACTGCGAGCTGCACAGATTGGTGCTGTAGAGGGTGGCATTGCTGCTGTAGGCACAAGTGAGGCTGAAGGAGTTAAGAGCTTATTAGATGCTCCGCTGGGTGCTGGTTTAGGCGCAGTTGCAGGCCCAATGGGATACCTTGGTGGAAAGTATGCTGGTGTAGCTGCTGATAAGGTTCTAGAGTTCTTGCGCCAACGTGGTAGCAATAAGATGGGAACTGTTGTTGAAAACGAACTAAAGCGACTAGCTGACCAAACAGGGTTAAGTCAGGATGAGCTTGTTGGTCGCATTGCGGGTGGTGAGACTATGTCTGATGATCCTAACCTACATATGGCTGTAAGGTCTTATATGTCACAGGGTGGCGGTGCAGAGACAGCAATCAGGGCAACTACTCCAGCTAGAGCTACAGCAGCAAGAGACTCAGCCAAAGAAGCGGTGCAAACTGGTTTAACAGGTCGTACAGATAAGAACGTATTAAAAGCCGCTCGTATGCAGCAGGATGAGTGGAAGGCAGCAGAAGGTGGAGCATATAAGGATATATTCGCTAATGCTGGTGAAGTCACTCCAGAGTTATCACGGTCTGCGCTAGAGGCGGTAAAGCGCATCCCTAACGCTATGGACGAGATGAAAGAGCTTTATAGTGTGCGAAATTTAGTACCTTTATTTAAGACCGCCGATAACGGATCTATTGATCTAGCCAGAGTGCCAACCCTAGAAGATGTTGAAATGATTAGGCGGGTAGCTGCTGAATCTGCTGGCAATGCGTATAAAGCAGGTCGCGGAACAATGGGTAGTGAGCTTAAAACTCTTGAAATGAACCTTAAAGGCGAGATTGACAACTTTAGTCCTGAGCTTGGTGAAACACGAGCTGGATGGGCTAGAATGTCTCAAGCTAGAGATGCGTTTGACGATGGTAAGAAAGCCTTTACTGGTGACGTTGAAGCATTTGAGGTTCTTGCAGAAGGTATAATGGGATCAGGAGACGCAGCCAAGATAAGCGCTTTCCGTGAAGGTATTATGTCTAGCATCAATAATAAGATGGCTATCGGTGGATCAAAGCGATTCCTTGGTAAGATGGCTAACCCAGAGACAAGAGAAGGTCGAGTATTTGCTAACGTATTCCCGCAAGATCAGCAGAAGAAGGCTCTAGCTAAATTAGCGCTATCTGGTAAGGCGCAGTTATCATATGAAAAGATAGTTGAAGGATCTACAACCCAGTTAGCTAAAGACGCAGGAAAGCAGCAAGGCTTATCAATAGGTATGGATGAGATACTAAGCGCAAGTGCTGGAAATCTATCATCTGGCATAGGTATTGGAATGAAGGCTATAAAAAGCCTTGCTCCAAGCCTTAGTGATAGTCAGCGCAGGCAAATAACTGAAGTTCTTTTGAGTGATGATCCAGACTTTGTTAGGGCTGCGCTTAAAGATAGTGGTAAAATGGCTGTACTACAGCAGAAAGTGCAAGACTTATCACGCATGATTACTACTGGGGCTACAGGTGCGGCTGCATATGAAGGTGGCGTAACTGGACAGCAACAGACTAAAGGATTACTAGGAGCAGTTGAATAATGTCAAAGATGTCAGAGCAGGATATTCAGGGCGCAATCAAACAGGCTATACAGTCTGCCATTGATTACGTTGATAGTGATATTAGTCGCCAGCGTGAACGCGCACAGCGGTACTTTGATGGGCAAGTAGACCTAGAGCATGAAGATGGACGCTCTAAGGTCGTATCTACAAAGGTTCGTGACGTAGTGCGTGGAGCTAAACCTAGCTTAATGCGTGTGTTTATGTCGAATGATAAGTTTGTAGAGTTCACACCTAAAGGCCCAGAAGATGTAGCTAACGCAGAACAAGCGACAGCATACACTCATTGGGTATTTAATAAGTGTAATGGCTACAACGTACTTAGTAACGCCATACATGACGCTCTAGTTAAGAAGGTTGGTCTGGCTAAGGTTTGGTGGAATACTGAAACCATCGCTAAGACCTACACCTACGAGAACCTATCAGACGAAGAAGTACAGATCCTAGTCAGTAAGGACGGTGTTGAGGTTGTAGAGCATAGCCAAGAAGTAGAGATTGAAGTTGATGAGAATGGTATGCAGGTTGAGCGTAACACGCACAGCATGGTTATTTCTCATAAGTTTGAAGAAGGTGAGATGGTCATTGAGGGCATCCCACCAGAAGAGTTCTTTATTGATGGTTCAGCTAAATCTATTGATGACGCTTACATTGTATGTCATCGCACAGAAAAACGTGCAGGCGATCTAGTCGCTATGGGATACGATCAAGACGTTGTTGATAACCTATCAGGTCAGGACGATGACACGTTAAGCGGTGAAGAAGAGAAAATCTTACGCTTTGGTGAATCAATCGACACTACTGAAGGTCTAGCTAACGACCCATCTATGCGTGTTATTATCGTTACAGAAGCCTATATGCGTATTGATATAGAGGGTGATGGCGTACCTACACTGCACAAGTTCTTATGTGGTGGTACTGGTTACGAGATACTTGATTATGAAGCATGGGACAAAGTACCCTTTGCTGATTTCCACGTAGATCCAGAGCCACACGCATTCTATGGTCGCTCTTTGGCTGAATTGGTGATGAATGACCAAGACACTACCACTAGCGTACTACGCGGTATACTAGACAACGTAGCCCTTGTTAACACGCCTCGGCTTGAAGTTAACGAAGATATGGTTGAGATGGACGATGTGCTTAATAACGAGATTGGCGCTATCATCCGATCAGAGCAGATTGGCTCAGTAAACCCATTAACAGTACCTTTTGTAGCTGGATCAACTTTACCTGCGCTACAGTATCTAGACATGCTTGTTGAAGAGAAAACAGGTATTAGTAAAATGTCTATGGGCCTTAACGCTGATATGCTTCAAAACACTTCAGCCACAGCAGCAGCACTAACTGCACAAGCTGGAGCAGGTCAGGTTGAAGTGATGGCGAGAAACCTCGCTGAAGGCACTAAGCGCTTATTCCAACTAATGCTACATGTAGCTGTTAAAAACTCTCCTGACGAGCAGATGATGCGTCTGAATGGGCAATTCGTGCCAGTAGACCCAAGTGTTTGGGATATTGAGATGGATATGGAGATTAATGTTGGCTTAGGAACAGGTCAGGAAGACGTTAAAGCAGCAGCACTTATGCAAACATTTGCCACACAGCAGCAGATTTGGCAGACTTATGGCCCTACTAATGGCCTAGTAAGCATGACACAAATGCGTAATACCTTAGCAGATACTTTGGCTTTATCTGGGTTCAAGAATGCAGATCGATATTATGCACCCATGAATCCAGAGACTGAGCAGCAGCTTATGGCTCAGATAGCAGAAGCAGAAGCACAGGCAGCAGCACAGCAAGGTCAGCAAGGCGACCCAATGGCACAAGCTCTAATCGAGGCAGAGCAGATTAAAGCTCAAGCTAAGTTGCAAGGTGATCAGATGCGTATGCAGGGTAAGATGCAAGCTGACCAGATTAAGGCTCAAGCCACTATGCAGGTTAAGGGTGCAGAGATGCAATCCGCACAAGGCAAAGAATTAGCTGAACTACAACTAAAGTATCGTGAACTACAAGCTGGTGATGACCTAAGTCGTGACAAGATGAACCAAGATCTTCTAATTGAAGCAGCAAAGATTCTGGGTCAGTACGGTAGTGCCGTTGATGTTGAGCGAGTACGGGCCATGCAAGCAGCTCCAAGAATGGGTAATTTGTAATGATTAGTAAGTCTCAGGCTGAGTATTTGCTCAAAGATGATACTTTTACGACAGTATTTGATATAATCCGACAGGATCAGGTCAAAAAGTTCTTAGGATCTTCTAGGCTTGATACTGAGGTACGAGAAGAGGCCCACGCAATGACGAGGGCATTAAATGAGTTCGAGCATACTCTCAAACGTATTATTACCAATGAGGTTATGCAAGACAAACGCAGCAAATAAAGGATAGCACCGTGGAAACGACTAACCAAAGCGTTGAGAGCGCAGTTGAAGCGTTAATGGCTCCAGTGGAGTCAGAGACAGCGGAAGTAGAATCTACCGAAACCGAAGGGTATGAAGTAGAAGAAACGGAGGCTGAAGATGAAGCCGAAGTTGAAGGATCTGATGATGACGATGTAGTCTACACAGATGACGAAGATGAAGGCAAAGAAGAATATGAAGCATCGGATGAAGAAACCGCCGATCAAGTTGAGCCTAGTACATTCTCTATCAAAGTTGATGGTGAAGATGTATCAGTAACTCTAGATGATCTAAAGCGAGACTACTCAGGCCAGCAATATATTCAGAAGGGCATGAAGCAAGCAGCAGAGGCTCGAAAGCAAGCCGAGGTAGCCTATAACGGGTTAAATCAGCAGCGCGAGCAGCTACAGCAACTTATGCAGCAGGTTCAGCAGCAAGGTGTAATGGTACAGCCTACTCCACCCACGAAGGAGCTACTGGCAGATGACCCATTAGGGTACATTGAGGCAGACGCTAACTATCGTGAAGATATGGGCAGGTTCCAACACCAGCAACAGCAATTAGCACAGCAGCATCAAGCTATGCAGCAAGCGCAAGGACAGGCTAATAAAGCCCACTTGCAGGAGCAAATGAACGAATTGACTAGAGCTATTCCAGATTTTGGGGACGCTACTAAAGCTCCTAAAATGAAAGAACGCTTAGTTAAACAGGGGCTTAGTGAAGGCTATAGCACTGAAGAGATTGGCGGTATTGTCGACCATCGCGCCATGAAAGTTCTACATAAAGCTATGATGTACGATCAGATGATGGCAGGTACTTCTACAGTTGAAGCTAAACTAAAGAAGGCTAGACCATTAATGAAAGCTGGCGCTAAGAAGCAACCTGATTCTGATGCTAAGAAGCAGAGCAAGCAAATGTCAAGATTGAAGAAGTCGGGAAGCGTAGCAGACGCAGCCGCATTATTGTTTAGTAGTTAAATTTTAAATTATTTAGGAAGAAATTATCATGGCACAACCAACTAATACTTTTGATACATACGATTCAGTAGGTATTCGTGAAGACTTATCTAACGTGATCTATAACGTATCACCTGAAGAAACCCCATTACTTAGCTCTATTGCTAAGGTTAAAGCATCAAGCACTTTGCATGAATGGATGACGGACTCACTTCGTGATTCAGCCGTTAACGCTCACATTGAAGGCGATGATACAGTTGCTGAAGCTCGCACTGCTACAACTCGTTTACAGAACTCTACACAGATCTTTAAGAATGCTGTTGTAACTTCTGGTACTGATGACGTTGTTGATAATGCAGGTCGTGGCAAAGAGATGTCTTACCAGATCGTTAAGGTCGGTCAAGAGCAGAAGCTAGACATGGAAGCCGCTTTGATGGCTAACCAAGCCCGCGTAGCTGGCAACTCTACCACAGCTCGTAAAATGGCTGGTCTTGGTGCTTTTGTTAAGACTAACGTGACCAACGTAGGAACTGGCGGCGCTAACCCTGCTGGTGACGGCTCTAACGCTCGTACTGACGGTACTGCTACAGTATTTAGTCAAGCTGACTTTGACTCTGCCATGCAGAGAATCTGGGCTGAGGGTGGTAAGCCTGATTGTGTTATCTTGTCTGCATTCCAGATGGATAAGGCTCTTGGCTTTGTTGGTAACAACAACCAGCGCTCTACAGGCGCATCTGGCAAGGTTGAAAACTTGTTGAATGTTTATGTAACTCCTTGGGGTTCTGTTGAGTTCATTCCTGCTCGTGAAAACCGTTCACGCGATGTTTGGATTGTTGAGAAAGACAAGCTAGCATTGGCTCAGTTGCGTCCTATGAAGAGCCAAGCTCTTGCTAAGACTGGCGACAACGAGAAGCGTCAGGTTGTTGGCGAATGTACTCTTGTTGTTCGCAACGAAAAAGCTCTAGGCCTTGTAGCTGACTGTACTGTAAGCTAAATAACACTTTTGTGTTACAATAAGGGGGTGCTTCGGCATCCCTTTTTTTATGGAGAAATTATGTCTAAAGTAAATATTGAAGTAACGTGCGATAACATTATGCTTGACAAGATGCGCTATGCTGGCTGGAAAGGTGAGGTTGACCAAGCCATTGTGGATGCGATCAATGCTATGGATGAAGGTTATGGCTCACCACGAATTAAAGTAGAAGCTAAAAAGAAAACCACCAAGAAGGTTGCATAATGGCTAAAGTATCGGAACAATGGGTTAAGCAAGACGATAAGCTAATCCATATTAAACAGCAAGATTGGACACCTATGCTAGACCGAGCTGCTGCTTTACGTGAGAATGGCAATGCTGAGTTTGGTGAGTCTAGGCTAGTGGGTGTAATTGATGCTGCTCTGATTAGCGAATGGCTAAAAGAAGCAGGTATTGGTTGGGATGATCCAGCTAGATCAGACGTAATTAAGCGTAAAATGCTTAGTGGTGACTTTGATAAGTTACGAGTTTGGGAAGGTACATATTAATTAGTGCAGGGTTTTAGCATGAGTTTAGAATCACTAAAGGAATTTGCAACAGACCGCCAGTGTGAGATCATTGACGCTATCATCGAGCATGGCTCACAGGCCAAGGCAGCTACAGCTCTCAATACAAATCTTCGAGGAATGCAGCGAGCAGTTAAGCGGGCTAAAGAGAATGCGTCACGGCGTGGCTGGAGTCCAGAGCATGACATGAATCATAGCGTACCAGACACCCACGTTGTAAAGGGCGTCTCGACATTCTACGATGAAAATGGCACACCAATCCGTCAATGGGTAAAATCAGACCTAAAGAAGCAATCTGAACAGGAGGCGCTAGAAGCGTTTGTAACAGCTCTTCGTGACGACCTACCCAAGTACCAGCCTTTACCAAGTAACCCGCTTAAAAGTATGCCACAGGAGCTTACAGCTTATGTTATAGGCGATGCTCACATAGGTATGAAAGCCAGCACTGATAGAAACCGTGGTGAGGGTGATTGGAACCTTGAGATAGCAGAACGGGTAACTAAGGGTGCAATATATAAGCTTATTAAAGCTGCTGGGCCTACTGATACTGGCTTATTGCTAGACTTGGGTGATATGCAACATGCCGACAACATGCAATCGACCACCACCAGCGGTACACAGTTAGACGTAGATGGTGACTTTGGCGACACGATAGCAGCTTGTGTGCGTATCTACCGTGAGTCTATAGAGATGATGCTAGACAACCATAACCACGTATACGTTATGTGTGTCCGTGGCAATCATAACTCCAGTACCTCTCGCATAATGAACGTCATGCTACAGTCATTCTATAGTGAATGTAACCGCGTTACTATCATGGATAATTGCCACAAGTACCAGTCATTAGTGTATGGGAATAACCTTCTCGTCACCCATCATGGCGACCGTCTAAAAGCTGAACGAGGGCAAGAATATATAGCTAGATCCATGTATAAGGAATGGGGTTTATGTGAACACCGCCACATGTTGTGCGGGCATATCCATCACGCAGTATCGAAGGAGGTTGGTGGTTTGATGGTTGAGTGGTTCCAAGCTTTACCAGCTCCAGATGCTTGGCACTCTGATAGCGGATACGGGGCAAAACGTAGCATGAGTGCTATTGTATACGACAAAGAACATGGTGAAATTTCCCGCTTTAAGGTGAATATAAATCAATTAGGGGGTGATAATGAGTAATTTGATAGAAATTCTAAAAAGGCATGAGGGCGTAGAGACTCACGCATATACCGATAGTGTGGGCAAGATAACTATTGGGGTTGGTCGTAACATAGATCCTAGTGGCGGCATTGGCTTGTCTACTGGTGAGATTAACCATCTACTTAGTAATGATATTTCTAGAGTTGAGAAGGAGCTATATAACACATTCGATTGGTTTGATTCCCTAGATGATGTGAGGGGTGACGCACTGGTTAATATCTGCTTTAACTTAGGCTTGCCAAGGCTTATGAAGTTCAAGAAAGCGCTAGCAGCCATGGAAGATGGTGACTACAACTTAGCAGCAATTGAGTGGCTAGATAGCGTCTGGGCAGAGCAGGTGGGCCAGCGGGCTATAGAGCTTTCATTAATGATTGAAACAGGAGAATATCAGCATGAGTTGGTTTACTAGCATATTAGGTGTAAAGGAAGTAGTTGAGCCAGTAAAGGCTATTGGTAATATTATAGATCAGCTATTTACTAGCGATGACGAGCGGGCAGCAGGGGAGCTATTAAAGCAGAAGCTAAACCAAGCGCCTATGTTAGCTCAGACTGAGATTAATAAGGTTCAGGCAAGTCATAGATCTACGTTTGTGGCTGGAGCTAGGCCGTTCTTGATGTGGGTATGTGGATTTGGATTGCTATTCGCCTTCCTACTTAACCCGCTAATGGAGTGGTTAATGCCTGAGCGTGGAAGCCCAGAATTGCCGTTAGATGCAATGATGGAGCTAACCCTTGCAATGTTAGGGCTAGCTACCTTACGTACAGTAGAGAAGGTTAAGGGTGTTTCTAAATAGCCTCTAACTTAGCCTTTAGTTGCACCATTTTGGTGCGGTAGTATTCTGAATACTTACTGCCACCAACTAAGGCTTGTTCATACGTAGCCATTTCGTGCTTAATGTCATCGACTTTACGCGTTCTGGCTATCTTCTCTTTTAGTGTCATTTCTTTAGTCTCTTGTTAATTTCCCGATCAAGATACCATCGTGCTTTTGTTAAATCCTCAATGCTATCACCATGTTTTAGGTCAGCCCTCCAGATGTACTTCATTGTGTTACCTAAGTTAAAACCCATGTGTTCAGTGACTTGGATACACTCAATACCACTAGGGTGGGACTTGTAGTGATTCGGGTTGATTGAACTAGACTCTAGTTCATTTAAACTAAATGTTGGATCTATCTTATTCATTAGGTTCTACCGCCATTATGTTATCTATTAATTGCTTTCTTAACTGATTAATATCAACCAGTGCGCCTGTAGTGTGAATAACCATGGCGCATGAACCTTTAGTTCTGTTAAGCATAACCTCACAATCTATGTAAGATATGTGCATAGCCCTAAGCTGTACGAGCCTCTTAATGTCTTCTTTAGACCATTCAACTCTTTTATTGGCCTTCTTTTTTATTTTTTCTGGCAATTTAAACTTATCTGGTATTTTTGGTTTGAATGATAGGTTCATGACGCACACTCCACTTTTGTTTTAAATTCCCAAGCGTTCATCTTGGTGAATATGGCACCAGCTTCTTGTTCAGTCCATTCATGTCCTACAGGTGATGCTAACCATCCAACGTTTACTGTGTGTGCTCCATTACATCCTGCCAGTAGATCTAAGTGGTTATCATGTAACACACTAAGTAGATCTGACTGCTTACAAGCTTCGTTAGTAGAGATAACTACGCTTTGCATATACTCTTTACCTGTCTGATCCCTACAGAATACAGCACAGTATACTGACCACGTATAGCGACCAGCTTCAATTGTTTTAGCCAACGACAGTCCAGCACTGAATACTCGTTGCTTCTTTATGTCTACCATCTGGCATAGCCCATTACCACCGGCTACGAACACAACAGCACAACCTTTCAGTACCGCTTTACCTAATCGTTCCATACGGCGTTGAGGGTTATTGGCTTTACGTTTGCTCATACTTCAATTTCCTCACCATACACACTAGCTACGAATGCTCGGCATATTGCTATGTTTAATGTCGGGCCTGACATTTCCCGCCAGCCTTTAGGTGAAAGGTATTCAGTGTCATACCACCAATCCCATACAATCTTACCAGTATCCTCATCAAACCACGTATCCCTTGAGGGAGATAGGTGAGCTATAGTAAGCAACTCAAAACACTGGCCACCGTTGGTTGATGGGGTGTACTTGCTCACTCTATAAATACGGTTAAGTTCTTTATTTGACCACCATTTCACTACTCTACCGTTTGCGGCTGGAGTAGTAACGATAAACCACCCCTGAGCCTTGGCAACCCACGTATCTAAATCTTTACCTGTTAGTTCTGATGTTTTCATTCTTCACTCCAAGGATAAGCCCAACCATCTGCAAGCCCTAAGATTTCGTAGCCTATGATGTCAACGTCTGTCATACTATGTACCCATGAATAGCAGTCCATGTAGAGACCATAGACTACCACTGGTGGTGCATTACGTATGTATAGCCTAACCTCAAACCCTTCTGGCAAAGGGCAAGCACCACCAGCGTGGAACATCTTGTGGTTGATACGTGGTCGGCAGAACTTAGCATAACGTGTATGTCCATCACCTGAGTTACAAGCGTACGCATGGAAATCTGATCCTGAAGTGCTTGTTAGTCTCCCTACCCATATATTAGAGAAGTTGGAGCGATCACTAAACTCACAATCAATCCCACTCTCAATAAAGTGAGCCATGTCGATGATCTTGTTGGCTGGTTTGATGCGCCATCTAGTTGTATCGGATCCGTAACTGGGAGTCATAGCCTCACCCATATTCTCCCATACTCCTGTGTAGTCTGGAAGGTACTGAGCGATACCACCATTCGCTACGCCATGGAAATGCTCTTCTAACTCTGCTGCTGTGAATTTACTCATTTCTTACCCCCAATAGGCCAATCTTCTTCAACACAAGCGCTAGACAGTGCGCGTTTAATGCGATCCTTTGGTCTAGTGTCTTCACCAATTGGAATGTCTTTTTTGCCAAAAATCTTATCGTAGTTATCGGCAAACTGTTTATTCATTGGCTTACTTACTGGTTTATCTTTTGCAGACATTAGACCGACTCCCCATCATATATTAAATGCTTTTCAATTTCTTCTTCATCAAACTCAGATTTGAATGCAGACCATAATACTTCAACGGCAGTCTCTTTAGCTTCACCAGCCACAAGCAGCATGTTAATAATATTATCTTTATCCTCATCCATGACATTCTCAAGAAGTTCAAAGATGGTGGTTTCATGCCTGTTAATCCAAACAGACCCAGTGCTAATCAGCTCATAAAACAACTCATCTTGAGCTTCTAGGATGGTTGATTCAGGCATTCTTAATTCTCTTGTTATAGGCATTTTTATTTACTCCTTTTGTTAATGTGTAACTACTTTATTACAGTTAAATATAAATTGCAATACCTTTGTGTTGACAATGATCACATATACGTGCAATAATTCTTCTGCGGTATAAATAACTAGGAGCAATAATAATGAAGCAATCAGAATCAATCACAGACCTTGCAACGGCATTATGTCTTGCGCAGGCAGAGATGGGTGGTGCTGTAAAAGATAGCAATAACCCTTTCTTTAAATCATCATACGCAGACTTAACTAGCGTCATAAAGGTTATCAAACAGCCATTTGCCAATCATGGCTTGTCGTTTGTTCAGTTACCTATAACGTCAGAAGGTGGTAAAGGCGTTGGCGTAGTAACAATGATTATGCACAATTCAGGTCAATGGTTACAGGGTGAGTATTTATTGCCTATGGATAAATTTACTGCTCAAGGTGCAGGTTCCGCTATTACTTATGCTAGACGTTACGCTTTACAAGCAATGGCTGGAATACCTGCTGTAGATGATGACGGTGATGCGGCTACGTTTAGAAGTCAACCAGTAGAACCAGTTAAAAAAGCACCTAAAAAGCGTGTTGATAAAACTTTAGTACAAAGAATTGTATCATTGACCGCTAATTCAGAAGTATCAGGCGAAACCTCAATGCTTGTTGAAGCTTTGGCTGAAATTAAAGATGATGAAACAACTAAAAGCGCTGTATGGTCACAGTTAACAACAAGTCAGCAAGAATTTATACGTATAACTAAGGAGATGTAAAAATGAGCAACTATGACAACAACAACCGTGGGTCAATCTGGAAGAACGAAGATCGTAAGTCAGATACTCACCCACAGTTTAAAGGCAGTGCTGAAGTAAATGGTGTTGAATACTGGGTATCTGGCTGGTTACGTAAAGCAGACGCAAACCCAAAGGCTCCCGCTATGTCATTTAGCTTTACCGCTAAAGAACAGCAGTCAGCACCTAAGCCAGCTCAAGCGCAAGATAATAACTTTGATGAAGATGGTGATATACCTTTTAACTAAACCTGTCCTAGTTAGTGCGTAAAGCATAGGATAGGTATTATTTTACTTATTAATCAAGGAGTACATTAAAGTGAAAACATTACATAACAGCGAAGTAAGTGGCGCAAAGAAAAACGTATCAGACCTAACTATCTTTGGTAACGGAGACACATTTCTATTGATTTGCAAAGCGTCAAGTAAATCTGAGAGATGGATGAAATCCACCAAGGCTATGGAAATCGAAGGATGTGGGTGCGTAGTTCAGGTTACTACGCAACAGGGCGATAACATTGCAGAGGCATTAACTTTTGTTCCCAATTCTCATATTGAGGTAATTGATGGTAATAAAGATAACGGTCGAAGGTTAGTTTTTGGTAGCCATATCTAGGCCAAAAAAAAGCCCTCTTCTTTAAGGAGGGCTAAGGTTACTTCTGGAGCATTAAAGTCAATATAACATACAAAGGGGAATTAAGCATGAAAATAGATACTGGGGCTTCACTAAGGGTAGCACAGGCTAAGAATAAAGTAAGTGGTAGCTCACTAGCTAGGGCGTTTAATGTTCATCCGCAGCAGGTTATGCGGTGGCGTACTGGCGTAGATATGAAGGTATCATTAGCGATGCGGTTTGCGTCCCATTTTGGGATCACTTTGGCTGAGTTTATTGCATTAGGTGAGTCCAATGGCTGATATTGATTTTACAATTACGCAGGACAACGTAAAAACAGAAATGACAAAAGTGTGGGAAATGGCTAATAAGGGACTAAAAGGTGGCCCAGTATTAGTTACACTTGGCCGTGAAAAGAAGTCTAGGGCACAAGAGAAATGCTACCATGCCCAGATCAATGACTTTGCAAAGATTGAGGTTAATGGAAGTATCCACAAGCCAAAGATTTGGAAGGCTATGCTCGTCACTGAATTTGCCAAAGAACGTATGGAAATGGGTAAGCCGCTAGCTAAAGGTGTACAGCACGTTTTATCGTTATGTGGTCAATTTATGATCACCGTTAGGCCAGAAACTAAAGAATTTACAATACCAGACGCTAATGAATTTATAGAGTTTTTAAACGCTAAAGCTGTTGAGTATGAGGTTGTGTTTTCTAACACTGCGTTAACGGCTTACCAGACTTACAGGGAAGCTAATGGCTAACGCTAAGAAACGGTGTAGGCATTGCAAGGAATATCATCTGGCTGAGTCAGGCATTAAAGTGCCTCTCGGCTTTTTTTGTTCTATGGATTGTGTAGTTAATCATGGTCAAACACGCGCTAGAACGTCTTCAGACAAACGCAAGAAAGAAACTGTAGCCAAACTAAAGGCAGAGCTTAAAACCGCTTCACAATGGCGTGTAGAGGCTCAAACAGCCTTTAACGCCTACATTAGATACCGTGATAGAGATCAGTCATGTATTAGCTGTAATTCTATTGTCAATAGGAGTAATGGTTACTGGGATGCTGGTCATTATCGATCTAGGGGCGCTGCTAGGCACCTTTCATTCCACCAGCACAATTGTCACAAACAATGTCATAGGTGTAATAGATATTTAACTGGTAACGTGGTTGAGTACCGCCATAAGCTAATAGATCGTATTGGTATAAGTAATGTTGAATCCCTAGAACATAACAACGATACCGTTAAACACGACATAACCTACCTGCGAAGAATTAAAAAAACATTCACTGCCAAATTGCGCCTTAAAAAGAAATTCAATAATTAATCATATTTATTGCACATAACCGTTTACATCCATAACAATAGTGTTTAATATGTCCCTAAGTTAATAAATAACAAGACGGGGTTTGTATGAAGGATATTAAGGTTTTAGAAAGTGGTACGGCAGTTATTGTGGTAATCAATGATGACTCATACTTAAAGCTAGACACTGGTGGTAATGTTCAGTGGTTTAAGGCTGATATGGTTAATGATTCTTGGGTCTATGTTGATGACATTGAATGGCCTTCGTACTACACCTGTGTTCAGTGTAATTTAACCCAATCAGAAGCTGAGTCTTGCACCTTGTGTGATTCATTATTAGTTAAGGATTCAAAGTGATTAGCGCGGCGGTAATGTGCCTAGCCATGAATATTTACCATGAGGCCCGTGGCGAGCCATTAGCAGGTCAATTAGCTGTAGGGTTTAGCACCATGAATAGGGTGGCTAGTAAGCGTTACCCAGACACTGTATGTGGTGTTGTGCATCAATCTAAATACCACGGCTGGGATATGGTAAACCCAATAAAACATCGCTGCCAGTACAGTTGGTTCTGTGACGGGTTAAGCGATAACCCACAAGATGGCAAGGCAATGCTGGAGTCAGTCTTAATATCTAAGCACATCTTTGCAGGGACTATTACAGACATAAGTGAGGGAGCTACTCATTATCACGCTACATACGTTAACCCATATTGGGCTGACGACATGACCGTTGTGCTAGAAATTGGCCAACATATTTTTTATAAATAACTGGAGTATTAAAAATGAAAAACAATAGAAACAAAGCTTGGACTACGGCGCATAGTAAAAAAGCGCAGAATTTGCATGAAATGGGTATTGATTCATTTACTATAGGTGAACAACTTGGAAGAACTTCACAGGGTGTAAGTGTTCATCTGAGTAAGTTAAGAAATAACTATGTAAGGCCTAATGTTAAACCTGCATTAAAGCCAGTTAGGCCTGCATCAATAGGAGAAATGACCGTTAAGCAGTACAGACAGCAGCGCGAAAGAATTGGCAGAGAAAGGATAAATAAGGTTGTAATGCCGCCATTAAGTAAGTTAAAGGTTGCTAAAACTTTAGTGATTAACTTTATCACTTCTATAGCTGGTGGTGCGTTAGGTGTTTGGATTGCTCTTAATTTGATAGTAGTGTCGTAGAAATAAAAAGGGCCGCTTGTTTAGGGCGGCCCATTCATGTAATATAGATTGTGTTGGTGAAGAGGTTACAGCCTCATTCGAGCCAGCGAGAGTCAGAAAAGAACCAGCGCCAACACAGGTGTTAGTTTACCATTAGCGTTATATTAACGCAATAATCTCTCCTCGCAGCATCGAATCCAGCAATAATATGTGGGTTTCTTTAGTGTTGCCACAATAAAAAACAACTCTCATGCCAACCACAATGGCTTAAAAAGTGGGATAGCACTTACCGCACAGGATTGATGGGACTGACTTCAGCCAGCAGCAATGGCGAAGTACAAACATACTTAGCGGACACAGTAGGGAGCTGACCAGCTCAACATGGAAGTTGAATGGTTTATGCAAATTACGGTAAGTGGGCTAGCAAATAGCATATTAAATGGTCAAGACTAATAGTAATATCTTACTAGGTGTCCCAAACCATCTAATGACAACTATTGCCTAAAATAAGTGGAGCAAATAATAATGATAAGTTTAAGACCTCACCAAGAAGAAGCTATACAGATGCTAAGACAGTCGCTAAGAATGGGCAATAAGCGTCCTATACTTGCAGCACCATGTAGCTTTGGCAAAACGCGAGTAGCAGCATACCTTTGCAACGAAGCAGCCAAGAAGGGAAAACGGGTGATATTTATCTGTGACCGTATTAAACTAATTACTCAGAGTTTAGAATCATTCCATGAGTTAGGTTTAAAATTTGGTGTAATGCAAGGTCAACATGAGCTAACCAACTATTCAGCACCCATTCAAATAGCAAGTACCCAGACGCTAGCAAGACGGCAGCGAATACCAGAATTTGACCTAGCTATAGTGGACGAATGCCAAACGCATTACGCATCTCTAACTAAAATAATGAATGTTTATAATAACGTACCCTTTATTGGTCTAAGCGCAACACCTTATTCTAAAGGCTTAGGTAAGCATTACGATGACCTGATTGTGCCTATTACCCCAAGGCAATTGCTAGATCAAAATTATTTATGCCCAGTTGACTATTATGGTGGTCGAAATGTGAATTTAAAAGGCGTTAAAACCAAACAACTATCTACTGGCGGCAGTGATTACGACCCTAAGAGCCTTGCAGTAGCTACAGAAGAAGATAAAGGGCTGGTGGGTGATATAGTAAAGAACTGGATTGAGCATGGCGAGAATGGGCAGACTATAGCCTTTGCTCCCAGCATTAAACATTCAAAGCATCTGGTTGAAACATTCAATAATGCAGGCATCTCATCAGAACACATAGACGGATACATGGACGGATTCGAGAGAGATATTATTTACGCTGCTCACACTAGGGGCGAGTTCAAAATACTATCATGCAGTCGTTTGCTTAACACTGGTTACGATGAGCCTACTGTATCGTGCCTGATTGATTGCTTTCCCACTAAGTCATTGATTACGTTTGTTCAACGTGCAGGCCGCATTATGCGAACCTCAGAGGGCAAAGATAAAGCGATATACCTAGATCATGCTGGCAACGTAGCTAGACATGGATTCGCTGAAGATGTGGTTCCAGATGAGCTAGACGATGGCGAGCAAAGGTTTAATGAAAAACAATTAACCAAAGATAAAAAAGAAGCTAAAGTTAAAGAATGTCCTCAATGCACGCAACAAATGGTTGGCTTGCGCTGCAAATGTGGTTATGAGATACCTATCAAAGAGCAATTAGAATCTACGGATGAAATACTAACTAAGTTGTCACCAGAACAACGCAACAGGAAGCACACTAAAGAAAACAAAAGTGTTTTTTATTCTGAGCTATTATTGTACAGTAGAACTAAGGGGTACAAGGATGGTGGATGGGCAAGCCACAAGTATAAAGAAAGGTATGGTGTTTGGCCTAATGCTATAAAGCCCCAAATGCTGGCGAATGGAATCTCAGATGAGACTAAAAAATATATAACAAGTACCCAAATAAGGTACAGTAAGCGGAGTAACGCAGCATGAGCATTGAATACGTTTCTGAAGGGTTAGGTCTAAAAAGAATGGGTGGGGAATATAAGGGGCCATGCCCGTGTTGCGGCGGTAATGACAGGTTCCATATCAAGACTGGGCGCAGTGGCAATATGATGGTCTATTGCCGATACCTATGCTCGTACAGTTCAATCATGCGTAACCTAGAAGACCGAGGTTTAATTGAGAAAGAAGATTTTGAACGTAAAGGCCCAACAGCTTCACAGAAAGCTTTGATTGCACAGGATAGGTTGGTAATGGCTTTGTATGAGGCTGACAGGAAGGTAATGCCTGACCCATCACTCGCTGACTTTAGACGATACCGTTTAGCCCAAGAAAGATATAACGCAATGGCCCCATTAAATAATTAACAAAAGTGTTGTACATGTAAACATAAGTGTTATACAATAGTTGCAAGTTAAGTAAATAAACGAAAGGAACCACCATGTTAGAGCGCAACCTTACAGCACGAATCGAGCGAATCCTTAGTGAAAACAAGTCTGGTGTTAAGACATACGCCAAGTACGAGGCCGCAGTTAAGGCCGCTGAGAAGATTACAGCCGACCACTTGAAGACTATCGGGTTCCAAGAGGACGATAAGAGAATGCCTAGCCCAGCGGAGTTTGTTGTTACTTACATTCCAAGCAGTGGTCGTTTTTCACCAGTAATTTTATTCAACAACTGGAACGCAGTTAACAGGCTTGGCGGCTACCTTGGGTTCTTCGCCATGCAGGGTTTTATGTCTAACTAACAACAATAGGGGCTTCGGCCCCATAGGAGCAACATATGAATATTTTAGACTTAATGACACTTGAGTTAGACGCATTTAATCCTTACACACTAATAAATGTAGATATTGGCGGCGTACAGTGGACTGATTATCCAATGTTTACTGAAGCCAATGTATTGTATGCAGAAGCAAGTAACGGAAGACCTTTGACTGATGATGAGTTAACACTGCTTGTTGAAAACTATCCAGACTTTGCTAGGGAGATGGCTTGTGAACAGATACCCTTTTAGAGATCGTATAAACCCCAGTAAGCTGGTTGAAAAGATTGATAAGCGTGATAACACCACAAGGACGCTTAGTTGCTTAGGCGTTATAATTGGGGTAGTGTGCTGGTTATGGTTCATTGATGGAATATTGGGATGAGTAACGAGCATTACCGATCAACTTACTATTCAAAAGAAGAAGCTGAAGAGATAGTGAAGAAGAATCAAGACAGGATGGACGCTAGAGCCAAGCAGATAACGTCCGCCAGAACAGGTGTAGACGATATCAAGACGGCTAAGTCATTAGGTATGACGTTAGAAGAGTATCTGGAGATGATAGGATAGATTTTATAGTGATTGCTGCGAGGTACGGGTATTAGTAGAAGCCCGTTATCAATGATGCTGAATAGACAGCGTAACGAAGAACCTAAAAAGCGGTGATGTATTGCCACCGCCACTATTAAATGACACTACGGAAAGACGAGTAGGCTAGTGGGTAAGCCGTTATGAGAACGTGTGATGGTCACGTTGAAGCCCACCTAGCTTGTACTAGAAACCATCAACTAATTACGATGATATCGTAACGAATTACGGTATTGTGTTATAATGAACCATTAAGTTAACGTCCACCCCAAAGCGGAGACAGACATGGCACGACCTACGAAGTATTCAGATGAACTATTAGAGAAAGCTAATGGTTACTTACTACAATACACACGATTAATTCCTAGTAATCAGGATTTGTGCCTGCATTTAAACATAAGTGAATCTACGCTATACGATTGGGCGCAAAAGCACGAAGAGTTTTCGGATATATTAGCGCGTGTGAAATTAACACAGTTTGCAGTAGCGATGGATGGCGGCTTAGGAGGCGATATGAACGCTAACCTAGTGAAGCTATTAATGGGTAAGCATGGACTGTCTGATAAGTCGGTAGTAGACCAGACAAGTAGTGATGGCTCAATGTCTGCACCTACAGTAATACAACTAGTGGCTAAAGAATTTGGTGAGCTGTAGTGTCTAAAGTAGACATAGAGCTACCACCTAAGCTAGTACCAATATTCCAAGGTGAAGCACGTTACAGGGCAGCTTATGGCGGTCGTGGTGGTGCTAAGTCTCGTGCCTTTGCTATGATGACTGCTGTATGGGGTTACAAGTTTGGCAAGAGTGGGCGTACAGGTCAGATCCTATGCTTACGCCAGTACATGAACAGCCTAAGTGAAAGCTCATTCGCAGAGATTAAAAGCGCCATCCAAGCAGTGCCATTCCTTAACGACTACTACGATTGCGGCGACCATTACATACGCAGCAAGGATGGTAGGATCAACTACAGCTTCGCAGGCTTAACACGCAACATAGACAGCATTAAGTCAAAGGCCCGTATCATACTGGCGTTCATTGATGAAGCTGAGACTGTGAGCGAAGAAGCCTACATGAAGCTGTTGCCATCTATCCGTGAAGAGAACTCAGAGTGCTGGGTAATCTGGAACCCTCAGTCTAAGGACTCAGCTACTCATAAGCGGTTCAGAATCAACACACCAGAAACCTGCAAGATCACAGACATTAACTGGCAGGATAATCCGTGGATGCCAGAGGTACTTACTAACCAGCGCCTAGAAGACCTAGAGCTACGTCCTGATACTTATGGTCATGTATGGGAGGGTGACTTCTTAGAGTTCCCAGAAGGTGCTTTTTGGCTGCGTGAAATCAATGCCGCTAAAGCTGATGGCAGGGTAGGCAAGCTGCCAGTAGTAGAAGCTCATCCATGTATGACATTCTGGGACATTGGCGCTAGTGATGGCTGTGCAATATGGGTAGTGCAACAGGTAGGGTTAGAGTTCCGTCTAATAGACTTCTATGAAGCATGGGGCGAATCATACAGCCACGCGGTGAAATGGATTAAATCGCTTGATATGGTGTTTGAGGATATGTATCTGCCACATGATGCTGATCATAAGCGCCAAGGTCAGGTTACTAACAAGTCACCAAAGCAGATGCTTAAAGAATTAATGCCATCATCTAACTGGCGTATCGTCCCACGCATTCAGGATCTACTGTGGGGAATACAGCAAACGTCAGACATGTTCCCTTACCTTTACATCGATGAGGTTAAATGCGCTAAGGGTTTAGATCATCTCAAATCCTATCGTCGCAAGTGGTCAAATAGTGAGCAACGCTGGTCGCATATACCAGACAAGTCTGAAGGCCATTCAGAAGCTGCTGACGCGCTTAGGCAGATGGCCCAAGCATTCGCTGCTGGTGATCTAGGACGCGGCAAGAAGAAGCATCGTGGAGCCTTGAAACGTGGGCTTAAAGGTATGGCTTAGTTGTGATATAATCGGGCTATATTTATTATAGGGTTTGGTTATGGGTTTACTTAGCGACTACTGGCAGCAAAGCCAAGACTACAAGAAGGCTGGCTCTATTGGTGCTGGCTTGCTTCCTGACCGGCCTAATATGGCTTTAGGTCAACAGGGCTTGCTTGGTCAGATGCAGGCAGCAGAGGCTGAATACTTAAAGCGAGTTAGTAACCCAGTGCCTTATTATCAGAAGAATCCATCCGCACAAGGATTGCTAACTGTATCGCCAGAGCTAGACCTATTAGATATGGCTACAGGCGGTGGTAAGATGGCTATGGGAGCTGCCGTAAAGAAGGCGGGTGGAAATACTGCTGATTATATTAAAGATCTAATGTTTTTGCACAATACTAGTGCTGACAAAATTACTAGACAGCAGGGTATGGGTGGTATGCCAATGCCTTCTATTGCTGTTACGCAGAAAGATATTCCCTTTAATAGCTTTGGTGATATAACATTAATTGGAAAGCCGTCTAATTTCGACCCCAAAAGCTCAAAACTTAATCAAGCATTTAGTGCTGACGCTTATACTGTACGCGCACCACAACCTGTTAGAGTCGCTAGGAAAGGCGCAGGTAAAGATTTTAGCGATAAGTATGAAGATAAACTTAAAGAGCTAGGCGTGTATACAAGTGAAGTGTCATCTAATATATGGGACTTAGAAAGCAAAGGCCAAGCAAACCCATCTAAATACAGACAGGTTTCCGACTTCTTTGAGAATAGGGCTGGAAGTTTATACTTAGAAGAGAGTGGTATTTCTTACAAAGGTAGTCTTGGCCCAGTTGGATTAAAGAAAAAGCGTGTTTTTGAGCAAAAAGCTATAGACAAGGCTAGGAATAGTGGTGAGTTGGAGTCTTGGAGCAAGAGCAAGGTAGATGAGATATTTGAACCAGAAGAATACTTTATCTCAAACCCTAATAGGGACTATTACACAACAGGCGCAAGGCTAAAGCCATACGATGCTGACGAGATAGCAAGCTTTATGAAGCGGTCTTCAGGAAGGAATCAAGAGGGCGGTATGTCTACTGGTTCGGCTGGTGCTGTAAGAGCTGCAACCACAGAGCAGTTCAAAGGCTTGCAGGGAATGCGAGATATTAAGGATAGGCTTGTGTCATCAGACGGCATGGCTAAATTCAAGCAGACTAGCGGTATGATGCTAGATGATCTATCAGAGGCATTTAAGGATAGTTACAAATATCAGTCAGATAGTATGCACTATGAAGATGAATTTAGAGAATTTGTTAGGTTAAGTGAAACTAAAGGTGTTAGAGCCGCTGCCGCTGAAGTAGGGTTTGACCCTAGCAAGGAATTAGTTAAAGAGCTAAACGACTATAAAGATATGCTTCGTGGCGGGCCTACTGAATACTTTGAATCAAAGCCTAAGAGAGTGGTAGATTTTAATGAATTTGCGGGCGCTATAGTACCGCAAGGAACGGATAAAAAAACGCTTGGCCTGCTTGAGAGTTTCGGTATTAAGGTTAAGAAGTATAAAGATGAAGCTAGTCGAACAGCAGCGCGTGATAAATTTAAGTCTCAGATGTTTACTAACCCAGCAGTATTGGGTGGCGCTGGTCTATTAGGGTACGGCATATTGGGCGAAGATCAAGAAGTGTCGTCTGGTGATCTTTAAGGTATAATACTGGAAACTACAGGGTATTTTAATGGCAATTTCAACATACGATGAGCTGAAGACTTCAATTGCTGGTTGGTTAAACCGCGATGATCTGACAGCTAACATTCCAGATTTCATTGCCTTGGCAGAGTCGTCTATCAGTAACGAGCTTCGTCATTGGCGTATGGAGACACGCGCAGAGACTACTCTTGATGGTCAGTTCACGGGTATTCCTAGTGATTGGCTATCGACTATACGCTTTCATTTAGACAATGCAGGCACTACTGATGTGCGCTACTTGCCACGAGCAGAAATGCAGCGTATGCGAGCAGAGCAGGTAGATGCTACAGGTATTCCAGCTTACTATGGGCATAATGCGGGCCAGTTTGAGGTATTCCCCACTCCAGACGGCTCGTATAGTTCTATCTTGCTGTACTATGCGAAGGTTCCTGCGCTATCTGATTCAGCCACGACTAACTGGCTGTTAACTCATTACCCAGACATTTACTTGTATGGTGCTTTAATTCACTCAGCTCCATTCCTAAAAGAAGACGAACGCGCTCAGACATGGGCTGCTTTGTACACATCGGCTGTAGAGCGTGTTAATGACGCAAGCAGTAAATCTACCGCGAGTGGCTCAGGCTTGCGCTTAAACATTAAGGCTTATTAACATGGCATTTACTACATTCCTACAAAATGAACTACTAGACCATGCGTTTCGCAATACGGCCTATACAGCCCCTGCAACCGTTTACATAGGTCTTTATACAACAGCTACTGGCGTTGGCGGTACTGGCACAGAAGTCTCAGGCGGCTCATACACCCGTCAGGCAATGACATTTGATGCTGCTGCCTCTGGTGCGATTGATAATACATCTGCTGTAGAGTTCCCAACAGCCTCTACTAGCTGGGGAACAATCACCCATACAGCCGTATTAGATGCTGCTACTGGCGGTAATATGCTGGCTCAGTCTGCTTTGACCACTAGCAAGCTTATCGGTGATGGTGATGTATTCCGATTCCAAGCGGGCGAGTTCGATATAACGCTTTCATAGTATGAATGGTTATGGTGCAGCTAACTTTGGCGTTAATATATATGGGCAAGCAGCCTATGTAGACGCTATTGCATCGATTAATGCTACATCTGCCTTAACAGCCAATGCTCAACGAGTACGTGAGGCTGAGGCTATTATATCGGCATCATCTACAGTTGTAGCGTCAGGTCAGATAGTTTATCAGGCATCCGTCTCTATAGACTCTGTTTCTACGGCTACAGCTAATGGCAGTCTGGTAGCTGGTGGCATTGCCTCTATTGTGAATCCAAGTGTAGTTGCTGCTAGTGGTATTCGTATCGCTCAAGGCTCTGTACAGGTTGACGAAGTGTCAACTATTGCAGCTAAGGGCGCTATGGTTATTTCAGGCGCTGCTAGCATTACGGCAGAGTCTAGCGTTACAGCTAACGGATCAGCTACCCTTAGTAGCTTGGCGGTTATTAGCTCAGTATCAGGTATGACAGCCACAGGTAGGCTTAAATACATCCCGATACCTGCTGATGATGCAACCTACATAGACTTGCCTATAGACTCTGCTACATGGGTAGCAAGCGCTGTAGACTCACAAGATTACACAGACTTACCTATAGATTCTGCTGTTTGGGGTGCGCTGCCTAATGATAGCGCGAACTGGGCTAATTTATAGTATAATGCAATCAGATTAACGAATAGGACAGCACAATGGCAGATACAACTACAACTAACTATGGTTTAACTAAACCAGAAGTAGGCGCCTCAGAAGATACGTGGGGAACTAAGGTCAATACAGACTTAGACTTAGTAGACGCGCAGATGAAGGTTAACGCTGACGGTTTGGCTGCTACTGTTCTTGTAGCTAACGCTGCTTTACCTAAAGCGGGTGGAGCTGTTACTGGGCCAATCACAACGACTAGCACTGTAGACGGCGTAGATATCTCTGCTCGTGATGCTGTGCTTACGTCTACTACGACTACAGCAGGTGCTGCCTTGCCTAAAGCTGGCGGCACGATGACAGGCGATACGCTACATGGTGATGGAGTTAAGGCTAAGTTTGGTACTGGTGGTGACTTAGAGATTTACCATGATGGTGCA
>Ga0308003_1000244_pt1 | contig 26616 bp, 21 predicted proteins | sample Neamet36_FD_203159 | JGI IMG/M metagenome (GOLD analysis project Ga0308003, IMG submission 203159) | Marine microbial communities from water near the shore, Antarctic Ocean - #36 | ecosystem: Environmental > Aquatic > Marine > Unclassified | place: Southern Ocean | collected 2014-06-06
AAAAAATCAGCATAGAATACTGATAGATGTTTACCATCTTTGTCCTTAACTTCATAAGTAGACACATCTTTGTGATATAAAGGAATGTCTTTTCTTTCGGTGAAAGTGATCCCAAACATTTTTTCAGAAGTTTCAAATGCACCATTCAGTACATTCTCTAATTTGAAATATGGTTTTAATAGTTCATCATTAATATTGAATTTCTCTTTCTTAAGTAATTCAGAATAATAGCTAAAATCCCAATTTAATAGAGGAGAAGGACCATTCATTTTATCGGCTAAAGCTTGAACTTCAGCTAACTCTTCTTTAGCTTTAGGTAAGGCAAATTCAAGTAATTCATCCCATAAGGCATGAACTTTTGAAGGCTTTTCTGCCATTCTTTCTTCTAAAACAAAGTAAGCGTGAGATTTATAGCCTAAAAGGTTTGCTTTTTTATGTTTTAATTCTGCAATACGTTTTAATAATGTTTCGTTGTTAAAGTCATTATCTTGAAATCCTCTAGAACCAAACGCTAGAAATAAATTTTTACGTAATTCTCTATTTTCAGAGTATTTCATAAAAGGAATAAAAGAGGGGTAATCTAAAGTAATTAACCAACCATTTTCTTTTCCTTTTGATTTCGCTAATAGTTCAGCTGCATCAATCGCACTTTGAGGTAAACCAGCTAAATCAGCTTTAGTTGTTAAGTGCATTTCAAAATCGTTACTGTCTTTGAGTAAGTTTTCTGAAAAGCTTAAACTTAAGGTTGATAATTCTGTACTAATACCTTTTAATGTATCTTTATCGTCCTCATTCAAATTAGCACCATTTCTAACAAAGCTTTTGTATGTTTTTTTAAATAACCAGGATTGCTCACTGTTTAATTCGTTTACATCAGTATTAGTATAAGCTGCTTTAATGCGTTTAAATAAATCTAAATCTAATTGAATTTCATTTGAGAACTGCGTAAGCATTGGCGAAATTTCTTGCGCTAAGGCTTGCATGTCATCACTTGTATCTGCACTGTTTAAATTGAAGAATACAGATGAGATTTTGCCAATTAAACTTCCACTTCTTTCTAAAGCTTCAAATGTGTTATTGAAGTTAGCTTTATCAGTATTAATTTTTATAGATTCAATTTCTTGTTGCGCTTCTTTTATTGCAATTTCTAAAGCAGGTTTGTAATGTTCTAACTTGATTTTGTCAAAAGGAATGGCTTCAAAAGGTGCTGTGAATTGTTCTAAAAATGGATTATTCATCATGAAATTAGCTTAAAAATTAATTATCCTCTAAAATTAACAAGAATTACTTTAGTAGTCTTAAAATTTAATTTTTTTAACAAAAAAAAGACATGTTAGTAAACATGTCTTTAATATAATTAAGGGAAACCCTTTAATTTATATAGATATTGAATCTAAGTGTTGAACCATTTCCAAATTCTACCCCATTTCGTTGTAGGTTTTTTATCGTAAGACTTCATGTCTTTCAAATTACCTTTTTTTGGAGTCGATTTTTTCTTCTTAGATGTTTTTTGAATTGCTTTTTTATTTTGTTCGTAATGCTTTTTTTGTTGTTCTTTTTTAGCTTTACTGTGTTGAATTTGTTTTGCTACAGCTAATTTATTAGCTTTCTCTTTAATATCCATTTCGCTTAATGTGCGTCTAGATTTAGAAGGTTTACTTTTAGAAGCTAGTTTTCTTTTTTCAACTCTAGCTAAATATTTTTCACGTTTATGTTCCGTTAATTCAATTCTAGTTTGTTCAATAGTTTCAGTGATATCCGTAGATTCACCATTTTTTGTAATAATGAAAGTAATTGCCTTTTCTTTTTGAGGTAAGTCAATTTTACCGATAACTTTAAACCCTTCTAATTCTTTTTTTGGTGCTTTAATAACGCCATCAATAACTGTTAGTTCAATTGGTTCACCATCTTCATCATAAGCAGTTAAACTTTCTGTTTCAACTATTTCTTCTTTTAATTCAATTGGTTCAGTTTCTGAAAGTTCCTCAATTTCTTCTTTTGTAATGTTTAATTCATCAATTACAATGTTATCTAAGGCTACTTCAATGGCTTCATCAATAGCTTCTTCTTCAAAAATTTCATTAGCAACTTCTTCTGTAACAGTAGTGATTACATTTTCGATATCAATAACTTCCTCTTCAATTTCAAGCTCTACTTTTGGAGTTTCTATTGGGTCAGTAACGATTTCAACTTCAACCTCTATTTTAGTTTCAACTTCAATTGGTTTAGACTCAATTTTTACTTCAGGAGTTTCAATAGGTTTTTTTGCTCTTTTAATTACTTTCTGAGGAGCATCAACCTTAAATTTTCCCATAACCAGTTCTAAAATAGTATCTTCAATTTTAGAATTTAAACTTTCATCAATAGTAATTGAATGTTCTTTAGTTAAAAAACTAACAATTTGAGTTGGTTTTATGTTTAATTTTCGGGCTAACTGTCCTAATCTCATCTTTTTTGGGTTGATAATAAGCCACAAAGTTAATAATCATTAGCAATAAATTACAAAACTCAAAAGTCAAATATTGAATTTAAATGTAAGAATTCAAAAAAGTAACGTAAATACTAGGGTAGAAAGATTTATGTAATTGAAAATTAGAGCTGTAGACGAGTTATTTATTTTTTTCTATAAGGTCTATATTTTGGACATAAAAAAAGCACTTCAAATTAATGAAGTGCTTTAATCTTATATGATAGTTAATTATAAAACTAACTAAGAATTATTTATGAGTTTCCTTTAGCGTAATCAGCTAAGAAAGTAGCTAAACCACTATCCGTTAAAGGATGCTTAGCTAAGCTTTGAATAACTTTTAATGGACCTGTCATAACATCTGCACCAATTTCAGCACATTCAATAATATGCATTGTGTGTCTAACTGAGGCAGCTAAAATTTGAGTATCAAACATATAGTTGTCATAGATTTCTCTAATTTGAGCAATTAAATCTAAACCATTAAATGAAATATCATCTAAACGTCCAATAAATGGAGATAAGTATGTTGCACCAGCTTTAGCTGCTAATAAAGCTTGACCTGCTGAAAATACTAAAGTACAATTAGTTTTAATTCCTTTTGAAGAAAAATATTTAATTGCTTTAATCCCTTCTAAGATCATTGGGATTTTAACCACGATATTTGGATGTAATGCTGCTAAAGCTTCACCTTCTTTTACCATGTTTTCAAAATCAGTAGAAATTACTTCTGCACTAACTGGTCCGTCAACAATATTACAAATATCAACATAATGTTTTAAAATGTTTGCTTGTCCTGTAATACCTTCTTTAGCCATTAAAGATGGATTAGTTGTTACACCATCTAATATTCCTAAATCGTTAGCTTCTTTAATATCTGCTAAATTTGCTGTGTCAATAAAAAACTTCATTTTTTTTGTTTTACGTTTATGGTTTACAAATGTAGATATAATACAACTAACAATTAATAACTATTTACAATTAGTAATTAACAATTTATACGCATTGATAGTTAATCTTCTAATCCTACAAAATTTGGGGCGAAATTAACTAGGTATAATTTTTCTTTAGACCTTGTAACGGCAGTATAAAGCCACCTCATATATTCTTTATTCCACATTTCCTCTAAAAAATAACCGTGATCAATAAATATAGCGTCCCATTGTCCACCTTGTGCTTTATGACAAGTTACTGCATAAGCAAATTTAACTTGTAAGGCTTGAAAGTAGGGGTTTGTCATCACTAGTTTATTTCTGATTTTACGGTTTCGTTCAAAAGGAAACTCTTCTCTAGCAATAGTGTAAAACAATTCAGCCATGGTTTCTCGTGGTAAAGATGGACCTTCATGACGAATTGAATTGATGTTGATTTTTAATTCAACTTCTGGGATTTGTGGATAATCAATGAATCGAACTAATACATCTGCGAATTCAAAACCGTAAAGTTCTTCTCTTCTTATAATTTTAAGTATTTCAACAACTTCACCATTAGCAATAAAACCAATATCTGACTTGGCATCTACCCAAAAATAATTATTTTTTCCAACCATTAAGACATCACCAGCATTCAAATCATCTTCCTGCCATAAAACCCTATGTCTAATTTGTTGATTAAATAAGTTTGCCCGTTTATTCGAACGGCTTATAACCATAACTTCTTCCTGTCCGTAATTGTTGATACAAGACTCTAATTCTTCTTGTAGTTCTGTTCCGTTTATAGAAATTACATCTGTATTGTTTGTAAACAGTAAAGGAATGTCCTCTGAAAAATCTCTTAATTGAGTGGCTAAAGTTAATATACCACTCTCTTCTTTCTGTCTTACAATTTCATTCAGCTCAGCTAATATAATGTCGAATGAGAATGTGCTTTTTAAATGATTAATTGACAAAGCAGGACTTTCATCCATTCCTATTGGAGGTAATTGGCCAACATCACCGATAAATACTAGCTTACAATTTTCTGCTGAATATACATACTCTACAATATCATTTAATAAATCTCTTTCGGCAGATGAATAGGATGCAATCATTGAGGCTTCATCTATTAAGAAAACTGTGTTTTTATGTAGGTTTTTACCTAAGCTAAACGACATGCTTTGTTCTGGTGAAATGTCCTGGAAGTAAATTTTTCTATGAATTGTATTCGCTTTCTCTCTACTATATGAAGATAGAACTTTAGCAGCCCTTCCTGTAGGTGCCAAACTTACACTCTTAATTGCAAAATCATTCAGTGTTTTAATTAATTTTGAAATCAGAGTCGTCTTTCCAGTACCTGCATAACCTTTTAATACAAAAATTTCTAATTCATTTTCGGAGATAATAAAGTTAGAAAATTTATGAATAGCATCCTGTTGGTCAATAGTAGGGTTAAAATCAAAGTTACCAATGAATGCTTTTTTGAATGAAGATATTGTAGGTTTATGGCTCAAAAGAATATTTTAGTTACAAATTTATTCTTAATGTATGAATTATTGAGTTAAATATGTAAAAAAATTACTGAGTGATTATCATTCGTTATAAAAAAAGTGTAGATTTGTGTCAGAAGTAAAATTTAAATAAAACTATAAAGTAAAATATGAACTCATTAGATTCTTTAGATAACGTTAAGTATTCAATAAACAGATTTATCGCCCCAGTAGTCACAATTATTATTGGAATTTATTTATTTTTAAAAACTGTAATAGCTGTTGAAGTAATTCAACCAAATCCAAATGGTGAAGATTTTATTCATCAGGTAACACAAGAACCAATGTTTGGTTATGCAGGTCTCTTTTTTATTATTGTAGGTATTGTTTGGATATTATTTATATTTAATAAATTAAAATCTTATATCGGTATTGGTGTTTCTGTATTAGTAGCTGCACTTGGTATTATTGTTCTTGTAGGAGATTATAATATAATTGAGAAAGATGTAGCTGAACAAAATAAAAAGGCACGTTATTTTAAGGAAATTAAAGAAAGATTAAATGATGTGAAAATAGCGCAAATTGAATATAAGAATGAAAAAGGTGTATATACATCTAGCTTTGATTCGTTAATTAACTTTGTGAAAAATGGTAAAACTATTTCTTATGTAAGAAAAGGTTTAACACCAGCGAGAAAAATGACTAGGGATGAGTCTAACCATATTTATGGAAAAGATAATAGAGCATTAGATTTTGACATGAATGACATTCAAGCTAAAAACTTATCTTTATGGGCTGATGCGCCGGACTCTGTAAAGGCTGAGTTTATTGGTTACAAAAGAGATACCGTTTACGTAAGTGTTTTAAAAACTGTTTTTGAAGATCATGCTTATTTAGAGGCAAAAGCAAAAATGGATTTAGAATTAAAGTTTGTACCTGATAGTTTAAGAAAGTTACCGTTTTCTGGATTAAATTTTGTTATGCTTACAGATTCAATTTCAAGAGGAGAATTAAGTTTGTCTACATTATTAATACAAGCTGTTCACCCTGATTTTTCTACTGATACTTTATCAATAGGAGATTTAAAAGATAATAGCTTAAAAGACAACTGGTCTTTAAAATAATTAAATAAAATTTTATGGCGTTTAATCAATCTGAAGCTTATAAGCATGCTTTAAGCATGGAATTACAGAATGATACATTTCGCTTTTCAATATTAGATATTAAAACAAAAAGAAGTGTGATGGAGAAATCGATCACACTTTTATCTTTTAATAAAGAAGAGCTGAATACCATTATTAATGATGAGATTTTTAAACTTGATTTTAAATCTATTTCATTAGTAGTATCAACTAATAGACATACTTTAGTTCCTGTATCGATTTTTAATAGTAGTAATGCTAAAGATATTTTTGCGTTGAATCATCAAGCGCCATTTGATAATATTGATTACAATAGAATTCCAGAATTAGGTATTGTTACAATTTTTGAGTTACCAATATGGATTAAATCTGTGTTTGTAATGAAAATGCCTAGAATCAAAATAATTCATACTTCAACTGTATTAATTAAAGGTATTTTTAAAACAACTGTTTTTCCACCTAAGGTTCATGTGTTTTGGCAAGACAATTCTTTTTATTTAATAATAACTTCAAAAGGGAAGTTGCAATACTTCAATTTGTTTCAAGGAAATGAAATCACAGATTTAGTTTACCATACCTTGTTTGTCTTAGAGCAAAAAGAATTAATATTAAAAGAAATGAAACTTCATTTTTATGGTGTAAAGTCAGAATGGAAAGCACTAGAAAAGATAAGTAAATTATTAAACCATAAAATAGAAGTATCTTCTGAAAAAGAAGGTGCTGAGAGTTTTATTCTAACAAATCAATTATTATGCGTGTAATTAGTGGTATATATAAAAGTAGAAAGTTTAAATTACCAAAAAACTTTCCTTCAAGACCAACAACCGATTCTGCTAAAGAAGGTTTGTTTAATATTTTAACTAACCGTTTAGATTTTGAAGACTGTGATGTGTTAGATATGTTTGCTGGTACAGGTAATATTAGTTTAGAATTTTTGTCTAGAGAATCTAAATCTGTTTTAAGTATTGACAGTCATTTTGTGGCTTTTAAAAACATGAAAAAACTATTACATGAAGTAGGTGCTACGAATTGGAAGGTGATAAAGAATGACGTGTTTAAGTATGTGCCTAAATTAGATAGACAATTTGATGTGGTATTTGCTGATCCTCCATTTGGTTTAGATACTATTTATGATATTCCTAAATTAGTGTTAGATTCTAATTTATTAAAGGAAGATGGTTTATTGATTATTGAACATGGGAGAGAAACCGATTTTTCAAAATCGGAACATTTTGAAAACTGTAGAAATTATGGCGGCGTTAATTTTGCCTTTTTCTCAAAGTAACTAAAATTTATTGACATGACTAAAATAGGAATTTTTCCAGGCTCGTTTGATCCTTTTACTAAAGGACATGAAAATATTGTAGAACGTTTTTTGCCGCTTTTTGATAAAATAATTATTGGAGTAGGAGGTAATACTACAAAAAAGTACTATTATACACTTGAAAGTAGAATAAAACATATTGAATCCATTTTTAAAAATGAATCAAAAATAATTGTAGAGCACTACCAAGGTTTAACCGTTTCTTTCTGTAAAGAAAAAAAGGCTCAGTATTTGCTTAGAGGTTTAAGAAATACAACAGATTTTAATTACGAAAAATCGATTGCATTAATGAATAAAGAATTAGAAGGAGTTGAAACACTTTTTTTAATGACAGATGAAGGTTTGTCACACATTAGTTCAACTATAATTCGTGAAGTTGCAAAGAACAACGGTGATGTTAGTCCATTTGTAACTAAATCAAATGAATTAATTATACAATAGTAAGTTAGTTAAATTAGTTATGAATAGCTAAGAGGCTAAATAATTTAAACTTATCAAATATTATGTTGAAGCAAATTGTAATTCTATTTTTTATTTTTATTTTGCCATTTTTAGCAAAAGCACAAAATCAATCAATCATAACAGGGTATGCTCCAGAATTTGTAGGTCAAAAAGTAACTTTATATTCTTATGGGGATTATTTAACTCAGTCTAGAGTTAAGATTGGGGAAGCATTCGTTGAAAATGATAGCTTATTTAAGATTAACAATACAACTAAGGAAACAATTAAGGCTGTTTTAGAAATTTCAAATACAGAAGCTGAAATATATTTACAAGAAAAAGCGTCATATAATATTGAATATTATAAACCAAAAGATCAAGCCGTTTCTTTCGTAAATCAACAAGTACAAGCCGTTTTTTATGGTTTGGATACAACAGATATTAATTATAGAATTTTAGAGTATAACAATTGGTTTGATACTTATGTTTATTATAATCAAAAACTAATTAAGCAAAATGGATTTTTATCAGTTTTAGATACCTTTAAGGTATATGCTTATACTCAGTATGAAAATGTAAACAATCCATACTTTATTAACTATGTGCGTTATAATATCGCAAATATGGAAATGTCTAAAATAAATAGAGACAATAAGAACGGTAAGCAACAAGCTTATATGGAGTATATTCGACCTTATCCTGTTTATGTGAAAAATGACCAATATATGGAGTTTGTTAAAGGTTATTTTCCAAAAGATTTTGAATCATTTTCGATTCATATGAAGTCTTCAGTTTTTTTATCACTAGATAAAGCAAGTCCAACAAGGCTTATGCGTGCTTTAGGTAAAGACCCTTTACTAGAGAAAGTGGAATTACGAGAGTTAGTTATGGTGAATATGTTAGGTAATTCTTATTATAAAAGAGGATACAATAAACAAAATCTAATTACAATTCTTGATTCAGTTCGTGTGTTCTCGAAATACAAAACAAATGCTACAACTGCTAAAAATATGCTATTGTACTTAACAAAATTAGAAGTTGGTTATCCAGCACCAGAAATAAACATAGAGCTAACGACTAATAAATATTTGAATTGGGGAGATTTTAAAGGTAAGTATATATATGTAAGCTTTTTTGCTACTTGGAATCAAAGTTCATTAAATGAAATGAAAATAATTAAAGATTTAGAGTTAAAGTATGGAGAAGATATTGAATTTGTATCCTTTAGTACGGACAAAACAAAGCCTGAATTTGATGATTTTTTAAAAAATAATCCAGAATATAAATGGAATATTGTGTTTTTAGGTGAAGGCCATGAATTATTAGAACGATTTAATGTAAAAACAATTCCAGCTTATTATTTAATTGATCAAAAAGGATTTATGGCTCAGTCACCGGCTAAAAGCCCATCACCAGATGGTTTGTATGAGTCTATTGATCGAACTTTTTTCGAGATTAACAAAGAACCACAACAAAAACCACAACAAAATTCCAGAGGAAGTTATTAAATTGTGAAAAAAAAGTTAAAAAGTAACGCTGTGAATTAAATTATGTTTACATTTGTGCCATATTAAAATTATAATGAAAAAAGGAACAGTAAAATTTTTCAACGAGTCTAAAGGTTTTGGATTTATCGTTGACGCGGAAACTAATGAAGAGTATTTCGTACACGTATCAGGAATTATTGATGAAATCAAAGAAGATGATTCAGTAGAATTTGATTTAAAAGACGGAAAAAAAGGTTTAAACGCAGTTGACGTAAAGTTAGTTGATTAATTAAAGTAAAAGTAAAATAACATGGAAGGAACAGTAAAATTTTTCAACGAGTCTAAAGGATTTGGATTTGTTGTAGACGACTCTACAAACGAAGAGTATTTTGTACACGTATCAGGTTTGGTTGATGAAATCAAAGAAGATGACAAAGTAGAATTTGAATTAAAAGAAGGTAGAAAAGGAATGAACGCAGTAGACGTTAAAGTACTTTAATACATTATCATATAAGATTCAAAAGCCTTACCATTTATGGTAAGGCTTTTTTTGTGTCTATACTTTTTTTTAGTATATTAAAATTAAATATTTATAGTTTATTGCTACCGCACGAACCTTTCGTGTGTGTAAATGATTTCACTTCACAATAAGACATAAAAAAACCTAAGTATAAATACTTAGGTTTTTATAATTTAAGCTTAAACTTATTTCGTTTTGAATTCTAATTTATCATTTACAATATCTAATTCAATGACTGAGTTAAGTCCAACTTCACCACTTAATATTGCTTTTGAAAGTTCATTAAGTACTTCACGTTGAATAACACGTTTAACTGGCCTTGCTCCAAATTGAGGATCATAACCTTTGTCGGCAATCCAATTTATTGCTTTGTCAGTTTGTAGTAATTCAATTTCGTTTTCTTTTAATCTGTTTTGTAAAGATTTAAATTGAATTTTAACAATTTCTCTAATATTGTCTTTCGTTAAAGGTTGAAACATTATCGTTTCATCAATTCTATTTAAAAATTCAGGTCTAATTGTTTTACGTAATAACTCAAACACTTCTTTTTTAGTAGATTCAATCACATCATATCTCTCGTTGTCACTTAAATTTTCAATATTTTCAAATTTATCTTGTATCAAATGAGCGCCCATGTTGGAAGTCATAATGATAATTGTATTTTTAAAATTAACGACTCTCCCTTTGTTATCAGTTAAACGTCCATCATCTAAAACTTGTAATAAAACATTAAACACATCTGGATGCGCTTTTTCAATTTCATCTAACAATACAATAGAGTAGGGTTTTCTACGAACCGCTTCTGTTAATTGTCCACCTTCATCATATCCAACATAACCTGGAGGAGCTCCTACTAATCTACTCACCGAATGTTTCTCTTGATATTCACTCATATCAATTCTAGTCATTGAGTTTTCATCATTGAATAGGTATTCTGCTAATGCTTTTGCCAGTTCAGTTTTACCAACACCAGTTGTACCTAAGAATATGAATGAGCCAATTGGTTTTTTCATATCTTGTAAACCAGCTCTACTTCTACGTACAGCATCTGCTATAGCTTCAATCCCTTCTTTTTGTCCTACAACACGCTCGCTTAATTTATCTTCTAAGAATAAGAGTTTCTCTCTTTCAGATTGTAACATTTTAGCAATCGGAATACCAGTCCATTTAGCAACTACATCCGCAATTTCTATGGCATCAACTTCTTCTTTAATTAAGTTAGACGTTTTTTGAATTTCAATTAATTCAGCTCTTAGCTTTTCTAATTTTAACTCAGTATCTTTAATTTTACCATATCTAATTTCGGCTACTTTTTCATAATCTCCATCACGTTCAGCATGATCAGCTTCAGTTTTTAGTATTTCAATACTTTCTTTAGCATTCTGAACCGCTTCAACACAATTCTTTTCGGTCATCCATTTTGCTGAAATCTGGTTTTTTGTTTCGTTTAACTCAGCTAACTCTTTTCCGATTTTATTTAATTTTTTTGTATCTTTTTCACGTTTTATGGCTTCACGTTCAATTTCCAATTGCATTATTTTACGTTCAATCTCATCTAACTCTTCAGGTTTAGAATTGATTTCCATTCGTAGTTTTGAAGCTGCTTCATCAATTAAGTCAATGGCTTTATCAGGTAAATGTCTATCCGTAATGTAACGTTGAGACAATTCAACTGCAGCAATAATTGCTTCATCTTTTATTAATACCTTATGATAGGTTTCGTATTTCTCTTTAATTCCTCTTAAAATAGAAATCGAATCTTCAGTGTCTGGTTCGTCAATAAGCACAGTTTGAAAACGTCTTGTTAAGGCTTTGTCTTTTTCAAAATGTTTTTGATATTCATCTAATGTTGTTGCACCAACGGCTCTTAATTCTCCTCTGGCTAAAGCTGGTTTTAATATATTAGCTGCATCCATTGCACCTTCACCACCACCTGCACCAACAAGTGTATGGATTTCATCTATAAATAAAATAATTTCACCATCAGAATCTATGACTTCTTTAATAACTGATTTTAAACGTTCTTCAAACTCACCTTTAAATTTTGCACCAGCAACTAAAGCGCCCATGTCTAAAGCATAAACAATTTTTGATTTTAAATTATCAGGAACATCTCCATTAACTATTCTGTGTGCAATTCCTTCTGCAATTGCAGTTTTTCCAACACCTGGTTCACCAATTAAAATAGGATTATTTTTTCTTCTACGAGATAAGATTTGTAATACACGTCTTATTTCTTCATCTCTACCAATAACGGGATCAAGTTTACCAGATTCAGCACTTTTATTTAGGTTTACACCATATTTAGCTAATGATTGGTATGTGTCTTCAGAGCTTTCCGAATTTACATTGTTCCCATTTCGTAATTTCATAATTGCTGTTTTAAGATTGGTTTTGGTTACTTTATTGTCCTTTAATAAGTCTTTAGAAGAGTCATTTAAGCTCAGTACACTGTAGAACATAAGTTCTAAAGAGACAAATTCATCATTAAAGGCGGTTAAGTTTTGAAAACTGGTATTTAATAATTCGTTGGACTTATTTGATAACTGTATAGTGCCACCGGACACTTTTGGATAATTAGCTATTATTCTATCTAAAACTAAATTAAATGTGTTTAGATTGATTTCAAGTTCTTTGAATAAAAATGGGAAAACATGTTCATCAACCTGCAGCATTGTTTTTATGATATGTGCAGGTTCAATAGATTGTTGTCCATTAGATTCAACTAAGTTTTGTACTTTATTAAGAACCTCTTTTGATTTGTGTGTAAATTTTTCAATATTCATATGTGTTTTTTTCAGTTCGGTTAATTTTAGTCAATTATTAATCCAAAGTTAGAATCATGGTTTTTTTCGGAAACATTGTCCTGTAAGTTTTGGTTTTACTGATATAGTTACTGATTTAAATATGTGAAAAGTAATTAAATGTCATGTTTTTATATCTGTAAAATGTTTGTTCTTGATTAATGTTAATCAAATTATTTATAAATATACAAATTAGAATTTTTTTAGTTTTACATTTGTAGTGATGATACAATTACACGACAAACAATTTGTACCTTATATCTCTGAAAAGGAAATTAACACAGCAATTAAAAAAATTGCGTCTGAACTTACTACTGATTATTCTACTAAAAAACCATTATTAATAGGTATTTTGAATGGGTCATTCATGGTAGTTTCTGATTTAATGAAAGCACTGAAGTTTGATTTAGAATTAAGTTTTGTCAAGTTTTCATCTTATGAAGGAACTGAAAGTACTGGTCGTGTAAATGAACTAATTGGTTTTAATCAAGATTTAAGAGGAAGAGACGTTATAATTATTGAAGATATTGTAGATACGGGTAATACACTTGAGAAAGTTTTAACGATTTTAAATAAATCAGGAGCTAATTCAGTGAAAATTGCCACATTATTGTTTAAACCAACAGTTTTTGATAAAAAATATGAAATAAATTATGTTGGTTTGAAAATTCCGAATATTTTTGTAGTCGGTTACGGACTTGATTATAATGAATTGGGACGAAATATTAAAGAAATATACAAATTAAAAGACAACCAAATGTTAAATATAGTTTTATTTGGCCCTCCGGGAGCAGGAAAAGGAACTCAAGCATCAAGACTTGTTGATAAATATAATTTATATCACTTATCTACTGGTGATGTGTTTAGAGCAAACATTAAAGGTGGCACTGAGTTAGGAAATTTAGCGAAAAGCTATATTGATAAAGGTCATTTAGTTCCTGATGAAGTAACAATCAAGATGTTAGAAAGTGAAGTGAATAAAAACCCTGAAGCAAAAGGGTTTATATTTGATGGCTTTCCTAGAACAGATGTTCAAGCAGATGCATTAGAAGCTTTTTTAGCGAGTAGAAATACTGAGATTAAAGTTATGGTAGCTCTAGATGTTGATGAGGATGAGTTAGTAAAACGATTGTTATTAAGAGGTAAAGACTCAGGTAGAGCTGATGATGCTAATGAAGATGTCGTTAGAAACAGAATTACAGTATATAATAATCAAACAGCTGTTGTAGCTGATTATTACGAAAGTAAAAACAAGTACGTTAAAATAAACGGAGTAGGTTCTATTGATGAAATTACAGAACGTTTATATAACGCAGTTGATAAAGTATAATATTAAGATTTTTTTTTTACACCTTCCTTTTACTATTTTATTATAGTTGGAAGGTGTTTTTATTTTGTAACTTTGCAAACTGTTAAATATGGTTAGCTAATTACAAATAACCAAATACCAATAATTAGAATAAAATGGGAAATTTCATTGATTACGTAAAAATTTATTGTCGCTCAGGATTTGGTGGGCCAGGTTCACACTTCATGCGTAGAGAAAAATATGTAGCCTTTGGAGGTCCTGCTGGTGGTGATGGAGGAAGAGGTGGTCACGTTATTCTTAGAGGTAATTCTCAACATTGGACGCTTTTACCATTAAAATTTAAAAAACACATTAAAGCTGAGCATGGTGAACATGGTGGTCAAAACCAATGTCATGGTAAAGACGGTAAAGATGTTTTTGTTGATGTTCCTTTAGGTACGTTAGTGAAAGATCCTGATACAGGTGAATTACTTTTTGAAATCACAGAAGATGGAGAAGAAGTTATTTTAATGAGAGGTGGTAAAGGTGGATTAGGAAATGTTCACTTTAAAAACTCTGTTAATCAAACACCACGATATGCACAACCAGGAATTCCAGAAGAGGAAGGTTGGGTAGTATTAGAATTGAAAGTATTAGCTGATATTGGTTTAGTTGGATTTCCAAATGCTGGTAAATCAACTTTATTATCTGTAATTTCAGCTGCAAAACCTGCTATTGCTGATTATGCATTTACAACATTAACACCCAATTTAGGAATTGTACCTTATAGAGATTATAAATCTTTTATTATGGCCGATATTCCTGGTATTATTGAAGGTGCTCATGAAGGTAAAGGTTTAGGATTACGTTTTTTAAGACATATTGAACGAAATTCAGCTTTATTATTTTTAATTCCTGCTGATTCAGAAGATCACAAAAAGGAATATGAAATATTGGTTAATGAGTTAAAACAATACAATCCAGATTTATTAGATAAAACAAGAATTTTAGCGGTTTCAAAATCTGATATGTTGGATGATGAGTTAAAAGAAGAAATTCGAAAAGAATTACCTAAAGAGATTGAGACATTGTTTATTTCATCTGTTGCTCAACAAGGTTTAGTTGAATTAAAAGATTTAATCTGGAAGACATTACAATAGGTTACGTTATTATATTTTATTGATACAAGCCTCTTATTTTGACTATTTGATTCACCTTTCGGGTGATGAAAAGTCAAAGTAAGAGGCTTTGTAGTTTCAGTTTCAACGAAACACTAGATTGTATTAAGATTTTGTCATGTGTATGGCTAAATTTTCTGTTCAATCAATCTATATTTTTCAAGTAACTCTTTTTCATTAATTTCTGAATCATAAAAATTAAGTGTCTCAGCTAATTGTTTGGCTTCTCCTAATATTGGTTTATTATCGTATTGATGATCTCTTAAAAAGTGAACTACTTTTAAAACTCTAAACGCGTTAAACCAAACAAAAAATCGTTTTAAATAAGACGTTAAATCAGTTGAGTTTTTTCTAATTTCAATAAGTCCATTATCGAAATCATTTTCTTCTAAAAATTGAATAAAGTATTTGTTTTCTGGAGTCGAATAAAAGCGAGTATCAGTTAAGTCTTTTGTTTGTAATTCAGGAATAATTGTAACGAATGCCTTAAGTATCGACCATATTCTAAAATCGTAAGTAGAATATACATCAGCTTTTGTTTCAATCCAATCTCCAATTGCTTTTCCAGTTCCAAATGGTACTCTATCTGATATTCTTGGTGAAGGAATTACTTTTGTTGAAGATAAGTTTGTGAACCCGCCAAGTGCAATGATTTTATGAATGAAATAAAAATCCTCTCCAGCTTTACGCTTATTCATTCCGCCTTGTTTTTGGTAAATTGACGAACGAACTGCCATAGACGAACCAACCGTTTGAAAAGCAAAAGGGAATCCGCAAAATAATAAAGCTTGATTGTAGTATCTTAAAAACAATTCGTAATTAATTATGCCTTTGTAGATCAATTCATTAAATTCTGTTCCCTCAGTTGGGTGTTCATAATGAATAGAACATCCTGGTGTTTTTGGATGATTTTTAAAATGTTTTTCAATCTCTACTAAATAGTTTATTTCACAATTTGAATCGGCATCAAAACAAACAATAGTACCGTCTATATTTAAACTATCAAATCTAGAAACAGCTTCATCCATTCCTATTTTACGAGCTAAACCTACGCCAGCATGTTTTTTTGGTAATTCATTGTTTAGTATGAAATGAAATGTTAGGTTTTTAGTGTTGTGAGTATTGGCCCATTCTTCAGCTGTTTTTAAAGTGTCTAAGTTTTGAGTTTTAACGTCATTACTGAATTTAATCCCTGCATTAATAACCGTAATAACTTCAACTGGTGCAGAAGGTAATTCGCAATTATATAATGAGGTTAAACTTGTTATTAAATCAGTTTCATTAAAACAAGGAATAACTACTATAGTGGCTAAGTTAGGATTTGGAAGTTCAGCAATTTGAGGTTCGCAAAATCCGTATTTATTTAAGTAGAAATTCATGCATACAAAGATATGATTTTATTACACAAAATAGTTTTATAATAGTTTTCAATAAATCAGATTAAAAACCATCTGTTAATAAGTATCAGTTGATTAAAGTTTATTGAGGCTAACCTTTTTCTATATTTGTTTATTAGGTTTTATAGTAGTGTTTTAGAACTAAACTAAATCGCTTATAACTAAATAACTTTATTAAAATGGCAGACGAAATTAACGACAATCCTGAAGCGGATAATGATAACAATTTAGAGAATACTAACGGTCAATCTTCTGATGAAATTCAAGATGATAATGTAGATTCTAATATAGTTACATTATCTGGAATGTATGAAGAGTGGTTTTTAGATTACGCATCTTACGTAATTTTAGAAAGAGCTGTTCCTGCATTGTTAGACGGTTTTAAACCAGTGCAAAGGCGTATTCTTCATTCAATGAAGGAAATGGATGATGGTCGTTACAATAAAGTAGCGAATGTGATTGGTAACACAATGAAGTATCACCCACATGGTGATGCATCTATTGGAGATGCTATGGTGCAAATTGGTCAAAAAGATTTGTTAATTGACATGCAAGGAAACTGGGGTAATACGTTAACTGGAGATTCTGCTGCCGCTCCACGTTACATTGAGGCCCGTTTATCAAAATTTGCAAAGCATGTTGTGTTTAATGCTAAAACAACTGATTGGATTCCATCTTATGATGGAAGAAATGATGAGCCTGTTTTATTACCTGTAAAATTCCCAATGTTATTAGTACAAGGTGCTGAAGGTATTGCGGTTGGTATGGCTTGTAAAGTTATGCCACATAACTTTTTAGAATTAATTGATGCGTCAATTGATATCTTAAAAGGGAAAAGAACTAATATTATGCCTGATTTCGCAAATGGTGGAATGGCTGATTTTTCTAACTATCAAGAAGGAAAAAGAGGTGGTAAAATAAGAGTGAGAGCAAAAATCAGAAAAGAAGATAGTAAAACATTAATTATTCACGAAATTCCGTTTGGAACAACAACAACTTCTTTAATTGACTCTATTCTAAAAGCTAACGATAAAGGTAAGATTAGAATTAAAAAAGTTGAAGACAATACAGCTGCTGATGTAGAGATTAAAATCTATTTAGCGACAGGCGTTTCACCTGATAAAACAATTGATGCTTTATATGCATTTACAAGTTGTGAAATGTCTATATCTCCTAATACATCAGTAATTTGGAATGATAAACCACATTTTTTAGGTGTAAATGAAATTTTAAAGACATCTACTAATAATACAGTAGAATTACTTAAAAAAGAACTTGAAATTCGTAAAGCTGAATTGCAAGAAATGTGGCATAATGCTTCATTGGAAAAGATTTTCATTGAAAATAAAATGTATATTGAATTAGACGGTAATACGTATGACGCAGCTATTGTTTTAATTCATAAATTATTAAAACCTCATATTAAACATCTAAAACGTGATGTTACTGATGATGATGTAAAGCGATTACTAGAGATAAAAATGCGTAGAATTACTAAGCATGATGCAGAGAAAGCAGATACTTATATTGAATCGTTAATAGAGGAATTGAAAGTAGTACAGAATCACTTAGACAATTTAATTGAGTATGCTATTGCTTACTTTAAGGATTTAAAAGTGAAGTTTGGAGAAGGTAAAGCACGTAAAACTGAAATTAAAATATTTGATAACATTTCGGCTAAAAAAGTAATTGTAGCTAACAAAAAACTGTATGTAAATAAAGCAGAAGGTTTTATTGGGTGGGGATTACGAAAAGAAGAGTTTGTAGCAGATTGTTCAGATATTGATGATGTTATTGTCTTTTTTGCTTCTGGTAAAATGATGATTACTAAAATTTCGGATAAGAAATTTATGGGTAAAAATATTATCCATTGTGCAATTTGGAAAAAAGGTGATATCCGAACTATTTATCATTTGATTTATAGAGATGGAAAAGAAGGGCCAACTATGATGAAGCGTTTTTCTGTGAAATCTATCACAAGAGATAAAGAATACGACATAACAAAAGGAGAAAAAGGATCTAAGGTATATTACTTCTCGGTTCATCCAAATGGAGAAAGAGAAGTGGTTACAGTTCACTTGCGTCCACGTCCACACTTAAAGCGTGTGAGAATTGAAATAGATTTTGGTGCCTTATTAATAAAAGGTAGAAGTTCTACTGGAAATAGAGTCACTAAAGAAATTGTTGCAAAAGTATTACAAAAAGAAGTTGGAGCATCTACTTTACCTTCTAGAAAAATTTGGTACGATAAAATTGTTGGTCGTCTAAATGTAGATGATAGAGGTGATTATTTAGGTGCATTCAAGGGTGACGATAGAATATTGACTTTATACTCTTCAGGGGCTTATAGGTTAACGAATTTTGATATTGCTAATCATTTTGATGATGATTTAATTCATGTTGAAAAATGGAATCCAGAACATCCTATCTCGGCTGTTTATTTTGAAGGAGAAAAAGAAATGCATTACGTTAAGCGTTTTTTAATTGAAACAAAATCAGACAAAAAAACAATCTTTATTACTGAACATGAAAAATCGGTTTTAGATTTAGTGTCAACCTCATTCCAACCAATTGCTAAGATTATTTATAATAAGCGATTAAGAGAAACTAAAAACCTAGCGGATAAGGAAATCAATTTAGCAGATTTCATTGAAGTTAAAGGAATGAAGTCATTAGGAAATCAATTAACTAAGTTAAAAGTTAAAGAGATTGAATTGACGCATACGATTAATGGTGGAGAACCATGGCCAGCAGAAGAGGTTGAGGAAGCTGTAATAATTGAAGAAGTTACTGAAATTGAATCTACTGATGGTGACAAATCAAATGAAGTAGAATGGGATTTAACTAAGCCGTCAAACGGACCTATAATTAAAGAGGATGATGATAATCAACCTAGTTTGTTTGAGTAATAAATAGAGATCTTATTTGATTGGTTAAATGCTGGTTTTTAAGCTAAATAAATACTTAAGGTATGTGTTTAGCTTAAAAGACGGTTAATGCTCTTTGTATGCTTTAATTATTGTCAAATGGAATAGTTTTAATTCTCTCTAATCTAAATAATCTCAATACAAAAAGTATCAAATTTCAAAGTGATCTGTCTGGGAATAGCTTTAATTAGTTTACATAGAATATAAAACAGAATCAATACATTTCAATACAACGCTTCTCTTACAAAAACCTTAAGGCATAAAAAAACCTCAATACAAATTATGTATTGAGGTTTAGTGTGATCTGGCTGGGGCTCGAACCCAGGACCCTCTCCTTAAAAGGGAGATGCTCTACCAACTGAGCTACCAAATCTCCGTTTGGAGGTGCAAAGATAAGTACTTTTTAGTTAATTACAAGTAATTAAATAAAAAAAAACACATTTATTTTTATTTAATTATGCTTGATATCTAAAAGGTGTTGATTTTTAGAATGATACAGTTTTGTTGATGTAAATTAATTTTAAAGGAAATATTTATATTCTAATTCTGAATAGAATTAAAGGACTATTTATAGTTGGAAGGTTGGATATGAAATTACTTATTGTGTTTCCAATTTTGGGACGATATTTGTGAAAACTACAATTAGAACTTAAAACGTTAGCATAAACAATAAAAAGTTTAAATTTTTGTTTAAATTTAAAGTAATAATTTTGCTTTTAAAAATAACGAATGTTATTTTTGCATATTGTATAAAATGAATATAAATTATAAAATAACATCAATATTTTTACTTATTGCTTTGATAGTGAGTGGTTGTACTGTTGATAAAGGTTTTAAGTCTTTAGATGTCTATAATTATTTTGATGCCAAACAAAAGTTTGAAAGAATAGAGAAACGTAAATTAGTACCTGGATCTTATGGGTTGAGTATTATTTTTCAAAGAAACGATAATCCATTTTATGATTTAGATAGTGCTTTAATTAAAATTAATTCAGCGCATTCAAATTATAGTAAGTTAACTCAAAAGCAAAAAGAAAAGTATCAAGAATATGGTTTAGATAGTTCAAGTATTTTGATGCAAAGGGATTTAATTTCAGCTTTGTATTTTAATAGGGCTATTGAAACAAATTCAACTTATGGATTTCAAGAGTTTATTACTAAAAATGAATGGAGTTCAGAAGTTAATACGGCTATTGTTTTAAGGGATAGCTTGTTCTTTTTTGAGAATCATGAAAAAGGAGAAGCTAAGGATTATGAATTATTTATGACTACATATCCTAATTCAATTTATAGAACTAAAGCAGAGCGGTTATATCATAAAGCATTTTTCAAAGAGAATACAGTTAATAATAGCATAGTTAATTATGTACAATATTTAATTGATAAACCAAATGGAGATTTTGTAGTTGAGGCTCAAAATAGTATTTTTAAATTATCAACTATTAATAAAACACTAGTCGAATACAATGAGTTTATTACTAACTATCCTGAAAATAGAAATGTTAAAATGGCTTGGACACTACTTTTTGATAGGTATTTAGAAAATAGTTATTCAATTAATGATATCGAACAGTTTGTAAAGTATTATCCAAATTATCCTTTTAAACAGAGTTATGCTAACGAACTGTTTATGGCTAATGTTGAGTTTTTTAAATATAGAAGAGATGATAAATGGGGATTTGTATCAGAAAAAGCAAAGAATTATATAGCTCCAAAATTTGATTTTGTTGAAGAATTTTCAGAAGGCTTAGCTGTTGTTAGTTTAGGTGGGAAAACGGGATATATAACCAAAACGAATGATATAAAAATTGAACTTCAATTTGATGATGCATATTCTTTTCATAATGGATTTTCAGTGGTAGAAATAGATGGGTTGTTTGGACTTGTAAATCGTTCTGGAGAATTTGTAGTAGATCCAATTTATGACGATTTAGGAAATGTAAATGATGGGCTTTTGTATTTTGAGAAAAATGAAAATAAAGGCTTTTTTAACAGTAGAGGAGAAGTGGTCATTTATCCTAAATATAATAATGTTAGTAATTTTGAGAATCAATTAGCAATTGTAGAAAAGGATAATAAATTTGGTGTAATTGATAGTAGTGGTAACACGAAAATAGAAATTAAATATGATGTAATCAAAATGATGAGTGCTAATTGTTTTATCGTTAAAAATAATGATTTATGGGGCGTGATTAATCTTTTAAATGAAGTAGTTTTACCATTTGAGTATGATTATATTGAATTAAATACTGATAGTTTACTACTTGTAGGAAAAGCCAATCAGTTTAATTATTGGGAGTTTTCAAAACAACAATTTATTAGCAATGATTGGTTTGAAAACTTTTCTGAACATAGAGTTTTGGCTAAATTTGATAATGGTTTCGCAAAGGTTAAGACTTTAAACGGTTACAATTTTATAAATATTAAAGCTGAATTTCTATTTAAAGAATTCTATTCTAATTTAGGGGTGTTTGGTAAGTACATTGGTTTTGAATCTGAAAATGGTTGGGGGTATTTGAATTTACAAGGAGAAGTAATAGTTAAACCTAATTACACGAAAGCCTATTCTTTTTCAACTGGAGGAGGGATTGTTGAGTTTAATGGTAATAAAGGTTTAGTGGATAATAAAGGTGAAATAATATTACCTATATTTTATCAAGAACTTAAATTAATTAATGATTCTACAGTTATTATTAAAAAGAATAATTTATATGGTATTTTGTCACATACAAATGATAGTATTATTCCTTTAAAATATAATTTAATTGAACCTATTTCAAAATCAATCGTAAAGGTAGTTAGTGAAGTAGAGTTAACTTATTTTAATTATATAGATAGGACTTGGTTTAAAAAAGAAGAGTAGGTAATGGATAAAATGTTAGACTATATTGAAAAATATAAATTTGCCATATTTGGTACATTGTTTCTCCATATCTTGGTTTTTTTCTTTTCTATTTTTACCACAGTAAAAGATGTGAATAGAATGGTTTCTCCGATAATCTCTTTAGAAATTCCTTTGGACGATATTGATTTAGAAGATGTTGCTGTACCTGAAATAGATGAAGAAGGAAATTTAATATTTCCAAGTGAAGTAAGTAGTATAGCATCTGATGTAAATGATGAAAGAGACAGATCATATGAAGATTATTCAACAAATTCAGAAGCAGCACAATTAAGTGCAAAAGAATTAGAAGCGCAGTATTTTAAAGAAGCAGCAGAAAATAATGACCGTTCTGAATTTGCTGACGAGATGGAAGCGCATGAGTTAAACAAAACTGAAGATCCTAAAAACAATACAACAAGTGGTGGTGCTAATGCCTATTCAGGTGAAGTTATGATTTCTTATAGCTTAAAAGGTAGAAAAGCATATAGCTTACCGAATCCTGGATATACATGTAACGGAAGTGGCGTAGTTGTGATTCAAATTAAAGTAGATAAATCAGGTAAGGTTAAAGATACGTCTTATGACACTGATGCTTCAAAAAGAGCAACAACATGTATGATTGAACGTGCTTTATTATATGCTAAGAAATCTCGTTTTGATTATAAGTCTTCTGAAAGTATTCAGACTGGAATAATAACATATAAATTTATGGGGAAATGAGTTTAAAAGATGTCATTAGAAGTATTACTCCAAAGTTTTTATTGAACTTAAACCGTCAACGTAAAAAAAAGAATGTAAACGAGTCTTTAAATCAGCAAAAAACAAAAGGTGACGTTATATCTGAAGCCCAGTTAATTAATGATTTATTAGCTATTGGTATTAAAAAAGGAGATACGCTATTAGTTCATTCTTCATTAAGTAAAATGGGGTATTTAAAAGATGGCCCTAAAACATTTGTAGATGCTTTATTGACTGCTGTTGGTGAAACAGGGAATATATTAATGCCTACCTCTCCTAATGCTGTTTTTCAATTAAACTACATTCAAAATACACCATTTTTTGATGTTACAACTTCACCTTCAAAATTAGGTGTAATTACTGAATATTTTAGAACCTTACCAAATTCAGTTAGAAGTCTAAGTCCTACTGAGCCAGTTTCAGCCATTGGACCTTTAGCCGATTACTTTACAAAAGATCATTTTAATCAATTGACACCTTATAATAAAAATAGTCCTTTCTATAAAGTTGGAGAGCAAAATGGAAAGATTTTATACATTGGTGTGACGTTAGATAATGCAGGTACATCTTTGCATACTTTAGAAGATGAAATTGTGGACTTTAAATATCCAGTTTATTATCCAACCACGTTTGATTTTACAGTAATTGATAAAGCAGGACAAAATCATAAGGTAAATACAAAAGTACACAATCCTGAATGGTCTAAAAAACGTAAGTGTGATGGGTTGATTCCTCTTTTTGAATCAGAAAACGTACTTAAAAAAGTTAAAATTGGAAAAGCAGACACCTTATTAGTGGATGCGAATGGTTTTTTTAAAACTATGGTCAATCAATATAAAAGTAAGGGCGTGACTATGTATACACCGAATGGTGATAAAAATGTTACTACAACCAAATAATTAGTTTCAATTATTAATAATTTCTATTAATTTTACAACGTGAATATTCCATCAAAACATTTAGAAGATTTAGTTGATCATTTTTCATCCCTACCAGGTATTGGAAAAAAAACAGCTTTGCGTTTAGTTTTAAACTTATTAAAAAAAGAAGAGGGTGAAGTTAAAGTATTTGCCAACTCTTTAAATAATCTACATCAAAATATTAAGTCTTGTCAAACGTGTGGAAATATTTCAGATTCAGAGGTTTGTAGTATTTGTGAGCAAACTAGCCGTAATCATGATTTAATTTGTGTGGTAGAAGATATAAGAGACATCATGGCGATTGAAAGTACAGAGCAGTTTTTTGGTGTCTTTCATGTATTAGGAGGTGTTATTTCACCAATGGAAGGAATAGGGCCAGCTGATTTGAATATAAGTACTTTATTAGACCGTGTAGAAAATGGCACAGTTAAAGAAGTTATTCTAGCCTTAAATGCTTCTATGGAAGGCGATACAACCAATTTTTACTTATACCGAAAATTAGCTGACAGTAATGTGAAAGTGACAACACTGTCTAGAGGTGTAGCGATTGGAACTGAATTACATTACACAGATGAATTAACACTTGGGCGTTCAATTGTGAATAGATTACCATTTGATTTAGATTTTACTAATAAGTAAGACGCTCCGTTCTCTATAGATTTTTATAGTTTTTCTAACGAAAACCAATAAAACTACTCGAACTGACTTACATTCAATAACTATTATATTACCTTTCTTACGCCTCAACCAATAAATCTTTATATATAGCCACTGTATTCTCTAAACCTAAGTATAAGGCATCAGATATTAACGCATGACCTATAGAAACCTCTGCTAAGTTTGGGATGTTTTGTTTGAAGAATTTTAAATTCTCTAAGCTTAAATCATGACCAGCATTTATTTCTAAACCATTTTCTATTGCAACGTTTGCAGATGAGATATAAGGAGCAATCGCTTTGTTTCTGTCTGTAGGATATGCTTCAGCATAAGGTCCAGTATAAAACTCAACTCTGTCCGCACCAACTTCAGCCGCTTTTTTAATCATTTCAGCATCAGTTTCAATAAATAAAGCAGCTCTTACACCAACGGCTTTAATTCTTGCAATGGCTGTTTTTAAAAATTCAAAATGTTCAACTGTATTCCAACCTGCATTAGAAGTTAATACGTGAGGTGGGTCAGGAACTAAAGTAGCTTGTGCAGGCTTTAATTCTTCAATTAATTTTAAAAAACGTTCGTTAGGGTAGCCTTCAATATTATACTCTGTTTTAACAACTTTATCTAAATCATAAGTGTCCTGTAAGGTGATGTGTCTTTCGTCTGGACGTGGATGTATTGTAATACCATCTGCACCAAAGTTCTCAATATCAATTGCTGCCTGTACTAAATTTGGTGTGTTTCCTCCTCTAGCATTTCTAATTGTCGCAATTTTATTAATATTTACACTTAATTTAGTTTCCATTTTGTTAAAATTTACAGTTTGTCTACAAAAATACGATTTAACTAAAGAAATGGATTAAATTTGTGGATTAAATGAGTCATTAATTATATTATCAATAGCTAATAGTTTTGAAAACTAGTAAAGCAGAATAAATTATTAAACGGTAAAATTATAAAATGAAAGTAAAAGACTTAATATCAGAATATATTCCACCATTAAAGTATACTGAAACTGGTGAAAAGGCACTGAATTGGATGAATGAGTTTAGAGTAAGTCATTTACCTATTTTACATGCTAATGAATATGTTGGTTTAATATCAGATGATGACATATATGATATGGCTGATCCATCTCAAATGTTAAAAACTGAGTTTATTAATTTACCTAAACCATTTGTGTATTCTGACTGTCACGTGTATGATGTAATGAAATTAATTTCTAATTTAAAAATTTCGGTAGTACCAATTTTGAATAGAGACAATCAATACATTGGTTGTACAGATTTATTATATTTAATGTCACAAATTACCGCAGTTGGTTCTATTAAAGAAATTGGTGGTATTTTGGTATTAAAAATGGCAAAACATGATTATTCATTAACTGAAATATCTAGAATTGTAGAAGAAAATAATGCTAAGATCTTAAGTTCTTATGTGACTTCAAAACAAGATTCTACAGAATTAGAAGTAACTTTAAAAATCAATGTTTTAAACTTAGATAGTATTATTAGAACTTTTGAAAGATATGATTATGTGATTAGTGAAACTTACGCCAAAGGAAATCATGAAAAAGACATGAATGAAAGGTATGATGAATTAATGAATTATTTAAATATGTAACCTATGAAAGTAGCAATTTACGGTAGATCTTTTGAGGACACTTTTTCTTCTTATGTACAAGAATTATTTGATACATTAAACAGTTTTGGATGGGCTATTACAGTTTATGAACCTTATTCAGCTTATTTATATCCACGTTTAAACCTAAGTAATAATATTAGTACGTATAAAAAACATCATGAAATTTGTAATGATGTTGACTTAATGATAAGTATTGGTGGGGATGGAACATTTTTAGAAACGATTCACTTAGTCAAAGACTCAGGTATTCCGATTCTAGGTGTAAATGCTGGACGATTAGGTTTCTTAGCATCTACACAAAAAGAAGACATAAATTCAGTCTTAAACGATATAAAGAATAAACAATATAGATTGCAAACGCGTTCGTTAATTAAGTTAAATGATAATGATGACTTAT